>ERZ1023869.49-NODE-49-length-54083-cov-111.474939_pt1 | contig 54083 bp, 50 predicted proteins | sample MGYA00380390_ERZ1023869 | MGnify/ENA primary metagenome ERZ1023869 (study PRJEB33179, sample SAMN07449005) | human gut metagenome | biome: Human-gut; feature: Human associated habitat; material: Faeces | host: Homo sapiens | place: India: Bhopal | collected...
AATTAACGTTAAAAAATACGCTCAAAGCTTGCTCAATTAGAGTAAAACAGGGCGATTTTATTATATCCCTTTAAATCCAGGGCGCTGCCCTGGGCTAGGAGCTTCTGCCCTTTCAGGGCGTGCTGCGAAATAGCTTTTAGTAATCCTGGATGTAACCCTTGGTAAACATATCATACGACAGGGCTTCCAGTTCAGCGAGCGTCATGTGCTCCACGGCGTGCTCTATTTTGCGAATCAACTCGTCTCTCTTGAAATCATCGTTATCGCTCAGGCGCGATGTAAATCTATTGCTCATACTCGTTCGTAATTATTTATTATATTATTATCATACACCTCATGGTTGATTAAGCGGATGTTATGAGGAAGCTTTGGTGCTGCAGTTCCGGCAGTTACCACGTTTTCCACAGATGTGGATAAAGATGTTTCTACCCTGATTTCATCCCATAATCCGGCATCGAGGAAAGCCTGATGGGTGATGGCACCACCTTCTACTATCAGCGATTGCACCTTATTATTATATAGGTACTGCATCATCTGCTTCAACACCTCTTCCTTTCCCTTGGAGAAATCCAAACCCTCGAAACAAGGATGATGGCGATCGATGACCAGTCGCATCGGATCCTTTCCGCTCCAATCTCTTACGTTGAGCTGGCTATGGTCACGCTCGTCGGTAATTCTACCCACCAGGATGGCATCGTTCTCGGCACGAAGCTTATGCGAAAGCATCTTGGTAAAAGGCGACGAAATCGCCATTCCCTGATAATTATTATCCAGAAAACCATTCGCAGTCTGCGCCCATTTCAGGATGATGTATGGTCGCTGATGGGTATTGAAAGTGATGAAACGCTTGTTCAGTTCGAGGCATTCCGCCTCTAGAACACCCACCGTTACCTCGATGCCTGCCTCACGAATTTTCCGGATTCCCCGACCCTGCACCTTGGCGAAAGGATCCACGCAGCCACAGACACATCTCCTTACACCTTTTCTTACGATAAGGTCGGCACAAGGAGGCGTCTTGCCATAATGAGAACAGGGTTCGAGACTCACATAGATAGTGGCTTGGCTTAACAGATGCTCATCTTCAGGCTTAACTGAAGCAAAGGCATTAACTTCAGCGTGCCCCTCACCACATCTTACATGATAGCCCTCGCCGATGATTCTGCCCTCTTCGCTCACGATGACGGCGCCCACCATCGGATTAGGCTTCGCATTCTGCCTACCGTTCTTAGCCAACTGCAGGCAGCGGCGCATGAACATTTCATCTATCTCCTGCTGGCTAAGCGGTTCGCCCGTCTGCGGATTCTGAAAAGATACTTTATTTCGTTCCATATCCTATTTTTCTTCAATTTTCTTACTCATTTTCGATAAAATGTCGTACCTTTGCTCTCAAATCAAATTGCAACAAGCAATATCAAATCGCAACAAGCAATATCAAGATGAAAACGTATCAGCAACTTTGGCAATCCCTCACCCCACTTTATGATGCTGGCGAAGCACAGGCTATCGTCCGCACCGTGCTTGATGTGAAGTACGGAATGACTCTGACCGACATAATCTGCGGCAAAGTTAATGAATTATCTGCAGACGAGGAAAGAAAACTGGAAGAAATTATCATAAGACTGCAAAAAGGAGAACCTGTGCAGTATGTTTTGGGCGAAGCCGACTTTGCCGGCAGGCCCTTTCACGTGGAGCCAGGCGTGCTGATTCCGAGACCGGAAACCGCAGAACTCTGCCAATGGATAGAGAAAGATATGATCGAAAAATCAATCGTTTCTTCGGGAGATTCTCCAGAAGATTCTCCAGAAGATTCTTCGGGAAATTCTCCTCAGGCGACAGACGACGCTAAGCTGATTCTTGATATTTGCACAGGATCCGGCTGCATTGCCATCACATTAGGACTCAACATTCCTAATTCTGAGGTTACAGGATGGGATATTTCGAAAGATGCCCTCCGAATAGCACAAGGAAATGTGGAAATGATGAAAGCCGGAAATGTCAGAATAGAACATCAGGATGCATTGGCTTTGCCAAAAGCAGCAGAGACTGATAACGAAAAAATGAAGGGCAACGATGATAAAGAGGTTGTGAAGCCCAAGGGGGAAGCAAAGACTCCTTCCACCCCAAAATGGGACCTCATCGTGAGCAATCCTCCTTATATCTGCGAAAAGGAGAAAGCGGATATGGAAAAGAATGTGCTAGAGCACGAACCGAGCCTCGCCCTCTTCGTTCCCGATGAAAACCCGCTGAAATTCTACAGAGCCATCGCCGAATATGCATCTTCAGCACTCAAATCCGGAGGAGCATTATACTTCGAGATTAATCCTATCTACGAAAAGGAGACCCGGGAAATGCTGCTAAAACTTGATTTCAAGGATATAGAAACCAAGGAAGATGCTTTCGGAAAGAAGAGAATGATGCGAGCTATGAAATAGACTATTAGATAAGCGGATTGCAAATCCGCAAAATAATAGGGTCGAACATTTTTTGACGCCGGATTGCAAATCCGGCGGAACGCCTAACGGAAGACAACGCCTAACGGAAGACAACGCCTAGCGATTCCAGAAAGTCCACCGCCAGGCGTCCCTGCGGATTTGCAATCCGCAGTAAAAAAAGGTTCGACCTATCAAAACCGGAGGATTTGTAATCCTCCCAATAAAACATAAATGCATTATGGAATATTATAACAACTCCAAGCGCCCCAAGAAGCCGATGACAGAGCAGCAGGCACTCCTGAAGCTCACCACTCTCTGCACACAAGCCGAACATTGCTCGCAGGAAATGCTCGACAAGATGAAGAAGTGGGAACTCCCAGAGGATGCCATCGCCCGAAATATGGAATTCCTGACCCAGAAGAAATTCATCGATGACGAGCGATTCACCCGCTTCTTTATCAACGACAAGATAAAATACAATAAATGGGGCCGCAGGAAAGTGGAACAGGCTCTCTGGATGAAGCACATCCCGAAGGAAATCTCCGACCCAATCTTCGAAGAAATCGAGGACGACATGTATTTGGAAACCCTCCTCCCTCTCCTAAAAAACAAATACAAAAACATCAAAGCCAAAAACGACTACGAACGCTCGATGAAACTCATCCGCTTCGCCCTCGGCAGAGGCTATGGTATGGATGTGATTCACAAATGCATCGGCAAAATGAAAGAAGAAGATCTGGGAGACATCGATTTCGAAGACGACTTCTAAAGGTTTAAATTCAAAGTAAACATTAGAAGCTAATCATAAAGTTCAATGTTCAAAACTCAAAGTTCAAAGTAACGACATGAAACTCAGCCTGTTAGGAAACATCATAGATTTTCTCTTTCCCCGTTACTGTGCCATCTGCGATGAGCGACTGTTGGGCACAGAGGAGATGCTATGCGCCACCTGTCTCCAGGACCTCCCGATTACCCCAACCTGGGAAGCCCCCTATGAGAACAATATGGCTAAGATGTTCTGGGGGCGCATTCCTATCGAAAAATGCGCCGCCCTCTTCTATTATCACAGCCACTCCAATCCAAGTTACATCATCTACAAACTGAAATACCATCATCGTCCAGATACCGGAAACTATCTGGGAAGACTCATCGCCAGCAAAGGTATCGAATCAGACTTCTTCAAGGATATAGATGCCATCATCCCTATCCCCATCACGAAGTCAAGAAGGAAGACCCGCGGCTATAATCAGAGCGAGGAAATAGCCAGGGGAATACAGGAAAGAACCCATCTCCCCATTATCACAGATGCCATCCGACGAGTAACCTTCACCGAAAGTCAAACCCAAAAGGACAGATGGCAGCGACTGGAAAACGTAAAGCATGTATTCCAGCTATCAGATACCTATCACGACAAAGACGGCAAACATCCCATCACCGATCTTGCCGGCAAGCATCTGCTTATCGTCGATGACGTCTGCACCACAGGCGCCACCCTCATCTCCTGCTGCGAAGAACTGCAGAAGGCAGGCAAGATGAAATTCAGCATCACCACCATCGGATGGACACACGATTAAAAATCTATAATTAATAAGCCATTTATGATGATTAATCATTTTTTTGTCGTACCTTTGCAGATATAAATTATAATTATTTAATCCTTATAGAATTATGGACAAGTTAAAGAAAGAATTCGCATCTAAGTTATTGAAGGTTAAGGCTATCAAATTGCAGCCTAACGATCCTTTCACTTGGGCTTCTGGCTGGAAGTCTCCTTTCTATTGTGACAACCGCAAGACCCTCTCTTTCCCAGAACTCCGCAACTATGTGAAGCTCGAACTCGTACACGCTATTCTGGAGCAGTTCCCAGAGGCTGACGCTGTTGCAGGTGTAGCTACAGGCGCTATTGCACAGGGTGCATTGGTGGCAGACGAATTGAACTTGCCTTTCGTTTACGTTCGTTCTAAACCAAAGGATCATGGTATGCAGAACCTCATCGAAGGTGAGCTCGATCCTAAGGCTAAGGTTGTTGTTGTAGAGGATTTGATTTCTACAGGCGGCAGCTCACTCAAGGCTGTAGAGGCTCTTCGCAAGAACGGCAACGAGATTGTAGGTATGGTAGCTAGCTACACTTACGGTTTCCCAGTAGCAGAGAAGGCCTTCGCTGATGCTAACGTGAAGTTGGTTACTCTTACAGACTACGAGCACGTGGTAGAAGAGGCTCTCGAGACTGGTTACATCAAGCAGGAAGACGTAGAGTTGCTCCACGAGTGGCGCAAGGATCCAGCTAACTGGAAGAAGTAATTTTTTACCCATCAATAATGAGTACAAGTACATTCGAAAGTAATATCAAACAGATTCCTCACAAGCAGGAATCTGTTTTTAATACTTTGAGCGACCTCAACAACCTGCAGGTGCTCAAAGATCGCTTCGAGCAGGTGAAAGACCAGATTCCTGAGGACAAGAGAAAGGAAATGGAGAAACTCAAGGACCTGAGATTCGACAGCGACAGCATCACTATCAACGCTCCTATGGTGGGCGACCTCAAGATGCGCATCATCGACAGAGATTTTCCAAAAACCATCAAGTTTGAAACAGAGAACAGCCCTATCCCATTCAATTTCTGGATTCAGCTGCTCCCTACAGGAGAATTTTCTTGCAAGATGAAACTCACCATCAAGGCTGAGCTCAATATGTTTATCAAGGGTATGGTGAAGAAGCCATTGCAGGAAGGCATCGAGAAGATTGCAGATGCACTGGCGATGATTCCTTACCAGGATTAAAAATAAAGAAATTATGGCACATAAACTTTGGGAAAAGAACTTTGAAGTAAACAAGGAAATCGAACGATTCACCGTAGGTCGCGACCGTGAACTCGACCTCTATCTCGCCAAATACGATGTGCTTGGCAGTATGGCACACATCACCATGCTCGAAAGCATCGGACTTTTGGAAAAGGATGAGCTTACCCAGCTCCTCGCAGAATTGAAGAATATCTACGCCATCGCCGAGAAAGGCGAGTTTGTCATCGAGGACGGCGTGGAGGATGTTCATTCCCAAGTAGAATTGATGCTCACCCAGAAACTGGGCGATATGGGCAAAAAGATTCATTCAGGACGCTCACGCAATGACCAGGTTTTGGTAGATCTCAAGCTCTTCACCCGTCACGAGTTGAAGGAGATTGTTGATGCGGTCAAGATCCTCTTCGACGAGCTGATCCAGAAGAGCAACCAATATAAGAACGTATTGATGCCTGGCTATACCCACCTCCAGGTGGCTATGCCTTCATCTTTCGGACTCTGGTTTGGCGCTTATGCAGAAGGACTTGCAGACGATATGCTCTTCCTTCAGGCTGCCTATCGCATGACCAACCGCAACCCATTGGGTAGCGCAGCAGGCTACGGCAGCTCTTTCCCTCTGAACCGTACCATGACAACCGAACTTCTCGGTTTCGACAGCATGGACTATAATGTAGTCTATGCCCAGATGGGTAGAGGAAAGATGGAGCGCAACGTAGCTTTCGCGATGGCTAGCGTGGCAGGAACCTTGGCAAAGATGGCTTTCGATGCCTGCATGTTCAACTGTCAGAACTTCGGCTTCGTGAAGTTGCCTAAGGAGTGTACCACCGGTTCAAGCATCATGCCTCACAAGAAGAACCCAGACGTATTCGAGCTGATTCGTGCCAAGAGCAACAAGCTTCAGAGCTTGCCACAGCAGATCATGCTCATCATGAACAACCTGCCTGTGGGTTATTTCCGTGATCTTCAGATTATCAAGGAAGTATTCCTCCCAGCTTTCGACGAGTTGAAAGACTGTCTGCAGATGGCTGCCTACATCATCAACAAGATGGAGGTTAACGAGCACATCCTCGATGATCCTCGTTATGATCCGATGTTCTCTGTTGAGGAAGTAAATCAGCTTGCCGCTAACGGAATGCCATTCCGTGATGCCTACAAGACTGTGGGACTGGAGATTGAAGCTGGTGAATTCAAGCCTAACAAGGATATCCATCATACCCATGAGGGAAGCATCGGCAATCTCTGCAACGATAAGATCCAGGCACTTATGGAGCAGACTCTCTCAGAGTTCCACTTCGAACGTATGGAGAATGCAGAAAAGAATCTCTTGAAATAAAGGATATCCCTTGAAATCAAAGAGAATCTTGAAATCAAAGAAATCTCTTAATACATTAGAATCTTTTTGAACTCAATGAAGAAAAAAACATCTATATATAATCATATATATAATAAGGTGTATATATATAATAAGGTGAAGAGAATGGCAGCAAAAGCTGTGCTCTTCACCTTTTTGTGTATCTGTCTCATTCTTTCCTCCTCGCTTCTGGCATCCTGCGATGCAGACAACAGCATCAGCACCCGATACCCATGCCAGTTTATCTTCCGAACCATCTACCATCCGGGAAGCAGCATTGAGACTGCTCTCCAAGGAGCCGGCGCCTACACCATGATTAGTGCCAAAAAGATAAATGGTGCCTGGAATATCTATTCCACCCTCAACGATGGCAAGAGCCATACTGAAACCATCGTCCTCTCTACAGCCAAGGAAAACTATGCCAACTATAGCTATCTGGGAGCAGGAAATGACCTGAAGGATGCCACCAAGAATGGTTTCATCCTCGGCACATCCAACTTCAATGGCTATGTAGCATGGGACAGGCAATGCCTGAACTGCATCCTGCAATATGGCGGTACCAACTATCCACTGGAGTGGACAGGCAACAGACAATCGGTGATCTGCAACAAATGCAAAAGAGTATATAGCCTTGAAAATGGAACCATCACAAGCGGTGGAAAGGGAAAAGAAGACAAGATGCTGATGCAATATCGGGTAACCTACACAGGTATTGGCAGCGTGCTGACAGTAGGAAATTAGGTTTCTACGAGAAAAAATGCACGTTTTTGAAGAAAAATGGCGTATTTTTTCTTAAAAGTTGTAAATCCATTTGGTGGAACCGGGAAATTATATTACCTTTGCACTCGCAATTAAGTAACGCGGAAATAGCTCAGTTGGTAGAGCACAACCTTGCCAAGGTTGGGGTCGCGGGTCCGAGTCCCGTTTTCCGCTCCAACTCTAACGTTTACCATGCCGCAATGGTGGAATTGGTAGACACGAGGGACTTAAAATCCCTTGGCCAGTAATGGCTGTGCGGGTTCGAGTCCCGCTCGCGGCACTCCTCCCTTAAAATTTTTCTTATGAAAAAATTTGCATACATCATATTTCTTATTTCATCGATTTTACTAACATCATGTGGTGTCAGTAGTGGTCACTTTAAACTTGAGGGCAAATTTTTAAATATGAATCAAGGTGAATTTTATGTTTATAGCACAGATGGCGGCATGGAAGGCATGGATACCATCAAAGTTGTAGGCGGTAGATTCACATACGAGATGCCCTGCCATGACGATTGTACGCTGATGATCGTTTTCCCAAATTTCTCAGAACAACCTATCTTCGCAGAATCAGGAGAATCTGTGGAGCTGAAAGGCGATGCTTCCCACTTGAAGGAAATGGAGGTAAAGGGTACCAAGAACAATGAGTTGATGACCAAATTCCGCAAATCAATTCTTGGCAATACTCCGCCACAGGAAAAGAAACAGGCAGAACTCTTCATCGAAGATAACGCAAAGTCGGTAGTAAGCCTCTTTCTCATCAAGAAATACTTCATTGCCACACCTCAACCGGATTACAAGAAAGCGTTCTCTCTCCTTACTCTGTTGGAGAAAGGACAGCCTAAGAATATTCAGGTAGGTAAACTGAAGCAGCAGATTTCTGCCATGAAAGACGCAGGAATTGGTGCCAAATTACCAACTTTCACGTCATACGACACAAAAGGAAAGCTCATCTCCAGCACAGAACTGACCAGTTCACCTGTTGCAGTCATCTATACCTGGGCTACATTCAATTATGACAGTCAGGACATACAGAGAGAGTTGAAGAAGCGCCAACGCTCATCACAAGGCAAACTCAAGCTGATGGGCTTCTGCCTGGATGCAAGCAAGAGCAGCTGCCAGGAGAATATGAAGCGCGACTCTATCAACTGGGCTGTAGTATGCAATGGAGAAATGCTGGAAGACAAGACTTTGAAGAAGCTGGGACTCACTTCGATGCCCGACAACATCATACTTCAAAATGGAAAAATAACAGCCCGAGGCCTTAACAAGCAAGATCTATACAACAAACTAGACCAACTGCTGAAATAAAACCGCGAGCTCTAACCTTCTAAAAAAGAGCTTATGTTAGTAAAAACCTATTGTGCAGCAGTCAACGGACTGGAAGTCACGACTGTAACTGTAGAAGTCAGCCTCAACACAGGCGTAATGTATCATCTTACGGGCTTAGGCGACGAGGCGGTCAAGGAAAGCCGTAACCGTATCGCAGCAGCCATGCAGTATAGCGGCTATAAATTTCCAATAGCCGACATTACCATTAACCTGGCACCCGCCAACCTGCGCAAGGAGGGCAGCAGTTTCGACCTTCCTCTAGCCATCGGCATTTTAGGTGCCAATGGCAACATCCCCGAAGATCATCTCAAAGAATACATGATGGTGGGCGAATTGAGCCTTGACGGCACATTGCAGCCTATCAAGGGAGCTCTACCTATCGCCATCAAGGCAAGGTCTGAACACTACAAAGGTCTGATTGTACCAGAACAAAACGCCCGGGAAGCTGCCGTTGTGAACAATCTGGAGGTTTATGGAATGAAAAACCTCTTTGATGTTATCCAGTTTCTTGGCGACAAATCATCCCCCACCCCAACCATTGTAGATACTCGCAAGGAGTTTTACGAGAACCAGGTTCATTGCGACTACGATTACGCAGACGTAAAGGGCCAGGAAAACGTGAAGCGTGCCTTGGAAGTAGCCGCTGCCGGCGGTCACAATCTCATCATGGTAGGTCCTCCCGGCTCGGGAAAATCCATGATGGCAAAGCGTCTCCCCTCCATTCTTCCACCCCTTACTCTCTCAGAAAGTCTGGAAACTACCCAGATACATTCCATAGCTGGTAAATTAGCCAAGAACGTATCCCTCATTGCCCAGCGCCCTTTCAGAGCGCCTCACCATACCATCTCGCAAGTAGCACTGGTAGGTGGAGGAACTTCTCCACAACCCGGCGAAATATCTCTTGCCCATAATGGCGTGCTTTTCTGCGACGAATTGCCAGAGTTCAACAAAACCACCCTGGAAGTTCTGCGCCAACCTCTGGAAGACCGCCACATTAACATCAGCAGAGCCAAATACACCATCGATTATCCTTGCTCCTTCATGTTTGTAGCAAGCATGAACCCATGTCCTTGCGGCTACTATGGTGACCCTACGCATCATTGTGTCTGTACCCCGGGACAGATACAGCGCTATATGAACAAGATTTCCGGTCCGCTACTCGACCGCATCGATATCCAGTGCGAAATCAGTCCTGTACCTTTCAAGGACATCTCCAAGGCAGCCCCAGGAGAACCAAGTGCCAGAATCAGGGAAAGAGTAATGAGAGCCCGAGAGATTCAGGCAGAAAGATTCAAGGATTTCAAGGGAATACACTGTAATGCCCAGATGACGGAACGTATGATTCATCAATTTGCGGAACCAACGGAGGAAGGAATCAATCTCCTCAGAATGGCAATGGAGAAGCTATCCCTTTCTGCACGTGCCTACAACCGTATCTTGAAAGTTGCCCGCACCATTGCCGACCTTGCCGGAAGCCAGCAGATAGAACCTCAACATCTGGCAGAAGCTATCGGATATCGGACACTAGATAGGGGAGATTGGGCAGAAAGAGGACACTTCTAAGATAATTATCAGCCAGAACATATAAGAAAATCGCCCAAAGAAGGGGTATTTTTTATTGCATAGGGGGTATTTTCTATTAAATATCCCCATTTTAAAAACAAAATACACCCCGATAAGATAATTTTTACCCCCTTACAAGCAGAAAAACACGTACCTTTGCAATCGTAAAACAGACGTTATCACAACGTAGGTATAACACAACAAAAAATAAACTTTTAAAATTTCAAGACTATGGATAGTATTTTTAGAATTACAGAAGTTATCAAGAAAGTAGGTTTCGCGATTCTTATCGCAGAGTTGGCTGTTATCGCTTACTTGAATGTGATGTAATCATCACCCGATAAAGAAAAATAAGACACTTTATAATATATAAAGTAAGATATATAAAGGAGGAAGTTTTCTACTTATTAAGGTAAGAAGATTGATTATTAAAACAGCAAGACTCAAGACAATAGTAAATGATAATGATTGTGCTACCCTTATCAGAAAGACCTGAAGGGCAAACACAAAAAAGGCTCGGGCTGGAAAGCTAGAGCCTTTTTTAGTATCTGAATTTTAGAAATTACACCTTATTATATATATAAAGGAGAAAAAGGACACCTAATTATTCCGCATTTCCAACATTTTTTTGTAATTTTGCACCCAAATAACAAAAATATATTAGCTAATATGGAACAAAAGAATTTCAAACGCACCACTGTTACGGCAGCATTGCCTTACGCTAATGGTGGTGTGCATATCGGTCACCTGGCAGGTGTTTATGTGCCAGCCGATATCTACGTACGCTATCTTCGCCTTAAAAAGCAAGACGTTGTTTTCATCGGCGGTAGCGACGAGCATGGTGTACCTGTTACCATCCGTGCCAAGAAGGAAGGCATTACCGTACAGGAAGTAGTGGATCGCTATCACAACCTCATCAAGAAGAGCTTCGAGGATTTCGGCATCTCCTTTGATGTTTACAGCCGCACAACTTCTAAGGTTCACAATAAGTTTGCTTCTGATTTCTTCCGTACTCTTTACGATAAGGGCGTTTTGGAAGAGAAAGTAGAAGAGCAGTTCTGCGATGAGGTTACCGGCGAGTTCCTTACCGACCGTAACATCGTGGGTACCTGTCCTCGCTGCGGTGCAGAAGGTGCATACGGCGACCAGTGTGAGAAGTGTGGTGCGACCCTCTCTCCAGAAGAGTTGATCAACCCTACCAATAAGAACAACCCTGGTCATGGCCTCATCAAGAAGCCTACCAAGAACTGGTATCTCCCACTGGGCAAGTATCAGGACTGGTTGAAGCAGTGGATCCTGGAAGGTCACAAGGAGTGGCGTTCCAATGTTTACGGACAGTGCAAGAGCTGGTTGGATATGGATCTGCAGCCTCGTGCGATGACCCGCGACCTGGATTGGGGTATTCCTGTTCCTGTAGAGGGAGCAGAAGGCAAGGTTCTCTATGTCTGGTTTGATGCTCCAATCGGCTACATCTCCAATACCAAGGAGCTTTGCGATGCACAGCCAGAGAAATGGGGTACATGGCAGAAGTGGTGGCAGGATCCAGAGACACGTCTCGTTCACTTCATCGGAAAGGACAACATCGTGTTCCACTGCATCATCTTCCCTACCATGCTGAAGGCTCACGGCGACTATATCCTGCCGGACAACGTACCAGCCAATGAGTTCCTGAATCTTGAGGATGATAAGATTTCTACCTCTCGCAACTGGGCAGTATGGTTGCACGAGTATCTCGTAGATCTCCCTGGCAAGCAGGATGTCTTGCGCTATGTATTGACAGCCAACGCTCCAGAGACCAAGGATAACAACTTTACCTGGAAGGATTTCCAGGAGCGCAATAACTCTGAGTTGGTTGCCGTTTATGGTAACTTCGTAAACCGTGCTCTCCAGCTCACCAAGAAGTACTGGGGCGGCGTGGTTCCTGCCTGCGGCGAATTGCAGGAGGTTGACCAGAAGGCTATCGCTGAGTTCAAGGATGTGAAGGAGAAGGTTGAGCAGTATCTCGACGTATTCAAGTTCCGTGAGGCTCAGAAGGAGGCTATGAACCTGGCACGCATCGGTAACAAGTACATCACAGAGTGCGAGCCTTGGAAGGTTTGGAAGACCGATCCTAAGCGTGTGGAGACCATCTTGAACATCTCCCTCCAGCTGGTTGCCAACCTTGCCATCGCCTTTGAGCCATTCCTGCCATTCTCATCAGAGAAGCTCCGCAAGATGATCAATATGCCAACCTTCGAGTGGACTCAGCTTGGCAGTACAGACCTCCTCAAGCCTGGTACACAGCTTGGTGAGCCAGAATTGCTCTTTGAGAAGATTGAGGATGAGGTGATCGAGAAGCAGCTCCAGAAGCTCGCAGACACCAAGAAGGCTAACGAGGAAGCTTCTTACAAGGCTGCCCCTATCAAGCCAGAGGTTAGCTTCGATGATTTCGAAAAGCTCGACATCCGCGTAGGTCACATCCTGAACTGCGAGAAGGTGAAGAAGTCTAAGAAGCTCCTGAAGTTCACCATTGATGATGGTTCAGGCGTAGAGCGTACTATCTGTTCAGGTATCGCTGCATACTATGAGCCAGAGCAGCTGATCGGCAAGGATGTACTCTTCGTTGCCAACTTTGCTCCTCGCAAGATGATGGGTATTGAGAGTCAGGGTATGATTCTCTCTGCCGTTAACTTCGATGGCTCACTCAATGTTACCTCTCTCTTGGGTCAGGTAAAGCCAGGAAGCCAGGTAGGATAATCGTTTCGAAAAAAGCTCTATATCTTCAATACTGAGGATATAGAGCTTTTTCTTTTCAGCTAAAGGAGTAAAAAGTGATATAATCAACTAAAGCGCAAACCGATAGCCTACCGTAAAGGTAAATACCTTGTTCTTGGAATCGCCGGCATCAGTCTTATTCACCTTGGTCAAGCCGATATGATAGCGGGCATCCAGAATCACATTCATATACTCATACGATAAACCTACAGGAATAGACACATTCACCTTCTTGGCAGCGTATGTGCTTTCCACATCCCGGCTTTCCTTGTAAAGAGTAGAACCCGTCTTACTATCCTTCTCCAAATCAGTTTCTTCCGACAGCATCTTGCCATCTCCACACAAGAACCCCACCTGTGCACCAGCCATAATGGCAAACTGAGGAGCCACGTATGCCTTCAGCATCAAAGGCACCTGAACATAGTCAAGATTCAGGCGATGATCCTTCACACCCGTATATTTCTTGATTCCATTATTACCCGTATCCCCATTCACAGCCATCTCATAATCACCCCAGCGGGCACCCTGACGGACATAATAAGCACCCAGAGAAACACCCAGATAGTCTGTAGCACGATACTCCACATCAAGTCCACCCATGAATCCCGCCTGACTCTTGGATTTCACCTCCCGGTTGTTTTCCGTTGGCAGATAGATGGAATTATCACTCAGATTGGCAATAGCCACACCTACTCGGGGTATCACCGAGAATTTACCTACAGGATTCTCCCCACCTTGCGCCATTGCCCCCATAGCAGAAAGCAACAGCATCATCACGATAGCAATATTCTTTTTCATCATATTCATTGTATCTTGTTTTTTATTATCTTTGCATTTCTTGAATTACACCTTAATTATATATAGAGAGATAAATTCAATTCTATATATAGATAAACTCAAAAACACGAAGAATATTGCATCCATACTGAATAAGGATTCAATAAAATCAAGCCGCCTTCTCTGTAGAAAAAGATCCTAATGCAGTCTGTATTCCAATCTACACAGAGTCTACAGACATGGTACAGACTTCTGTCCTAACAGCAAGTACTACCTCTACCGTATTCCGCTGAACGAGGAGCTACAGAACCAGAACCTCTACAAGAATCATGAGAAGTTAGACATCTATAGATAATACGTTTTAATAAATGAATCTCGTAAAGCTCTATATCCCTGCTCGGATATAGGGCTTTTTTATATCAGTCAACAGAAAAAACGTTAGAAAGCTTGCTGGTTTGAAAATAAAGTCGTAACTTAAAAGTGTACGAGTTCGTACACAATCTTAACTGGACTCATATTAGGCGACTGCTATCTGTTACAAATCCAAAGGCAAGAATGTGGTACTTGAGAAACGCATCTGAAGAGATGTGGAGTACAACAACTCTTGACCGCAATATCTCCTCGCTGATACGGGTGATTTTTATATCGACCTTGTCTTCTACAATTTTAGGATGAAGCGCTTTGTCTTGTTTGAGCTAAAGACACACTCGCTGACACATCAAGATGTCGGGCAGTTAGATATGTATGTGCGTATGTATGACGACCTTGTAAAAGGCGAGGATGACAATCCAACTATTGGTGTTTTGCTTTGTACAGAAACAGACAACACTATCGCCAAATATTCTGTGCTTCATGAAAGTGAGCAGCTTTTTGCAGCTAAATATATGTCTTTCATGCCTACAGAAGAGGAGCTTCGTCGTGAGATAGAAAAACAAAAACATTTCTTTTTAGCTCAGCATGGCGAGGAAGAAGGAAACCTGTAAAATGTCATACCGCAAAAGGGTCTATACGCCACCTGTTTATCGTGGCATATAGACCCTTGTCCTGTTACATAAGAAACGCAATCTCTAACTTTTTCCGTAACATTTCCCAGAAATCTCTTGCAGATATGAAAATAAAGTCGTAACTTTGCGCTTGAGAATTTTAAAACAGATGGTTATGAAGTACTTAGATCCTAAGGCAGACCTCACGTTCAAGAAGATATTCGGCAATCATCCTAAAAGACTGATCAGTCTTCTGAACGCACTCCTGCCACTCAGCGAAGAGGAGCAGATACAAGAAATCAAGTATCTGCCTACAGAACTTGTGCCCCAGCTCGAAGGGGGCAAGAACACCATTGTGGATGTACTCTGCACCGATGTCAGAGGCAGGAAGTTCTGCGTGGAAATGCAGATGGAATGGTCTGACGCATTCCAGCAGCGAGTACTGTTCAATGCATCCAAGCTCTATGTGAGTCAGGCTAAAAAGGGAGGAAAATACAGCGAACTGCAACCAGTGTATTCTCTCAACCTGATAAATGATATCTTTGCGCATGATACTCCAGATTTCATCCACAACTACCGCATCGTGCACGACAAGGACAGCAATAAGGTCATCGAAGGCTTGCATTTCACCTTCATTGAACTCCCCAAGTTCACACCTCATTCCATTGCCGACAAGCGCATGATGGTATTGTGGCTCCGTTTCCTCACGGAAATCAATTCCAACACGAAGGAGATTCCTACCGATTTGCTTAATGATCCGGAGATAGGAAAAGCCGTAGAGGAGCTGGAGATTTCTGGTTTCTCGGATGCCGAACTCAGAGCCTACGACAAGTTTTGGGATTCCGTAAGCGTTGAAAGAACCCTCATAGATGACAGCTACCAGAAAGGTAAGGAAAAAGGTAAGGAAGAAGGAATTGCTGAAGGTATGGAAAAGGGAATGAAGCAAGGCATGGAAAAAGGCATGTCCCAGCGAAGCCTTGAGATTGCCAGGAAGATGCTGGCAAAGGGTATGGATGAAGCATCGGTCATGGATATGACGGGGCTGACGGCAGAGGAGATAAAACTGCTGAAAGCGGAGATGTAGATTACAAATATCACAATAAAATCAAGGGTCTATACGCCACCTGTTCATCGTGGCATATAGACCCTTGTCGTTTGTTTATCCCAATACAACATTGGCAGGGACGGCAAGGTTGTGGTATATGTTTCTTGCAACAGCAATGGTTTCACACAACATTAAGTACGCAGAAAGGCTCCATAAAGCGGCATGTTGGAGATATTCTCTTGTTGACGATAAGGCAACATAGAATAACGTATGGCAGATATGTCAGGGTGCTCCTTAAGATAGTTATGCAATGAGGTGGCTTTGATGCTTGTACCACCTTTTACTTCTATAGGCAATAATGCCCCTTCACGCTGAACGAGGAAATCCATTTCCATACGAGAAGTATCAGAACTGTAATAATAGATGTGGGTAATACCCGATGCAAGCAACTGCTGAAGGACATACTGTTCTGTGAACGCTCCTTTGTACTCCGTGAATACGTTATCGCCAAGTAACACATCCTTTGCAGCGGTATCAGCCATAGCCCCCATCAGTCCACAATCGCACAGATACAACTTGAATGCCGACAAGTCTTCATAAAACTTCAACGGCAACTCAGGCTTTGTCACCTTAGTTATTTTATAAACCAAACCGGCATCCACTAACCACTGTATGGCTAACTCAAATTCCTTGGCTCTGCCACCCTTCTTCAATACCCCATAGACAAACTTCTTATTCTCTTTCGAAAGTTGACCGAGTATGGACTGCCATACCATATCTATGCGAGGCACCTCCTGTGCAGGAGCATGCTTGGAGAAGTCGCTTGCATAATTGGAGAGAATTTCATTCTGAATAGTACGCACTTGCCCGAGCAATTTGTTTTCCATATACATCTTCACAACTTCAGGCATTCCGCCTACGTAATAGTATTGACGCAAATAATCTTTCAGTTTTTCGTGGAACGCATTCATCAACGCATAATCCTTGCTGTGCATCAGCTTGAGCAGCTGGTCCTCTCCCATGGCCATAAGAAATTCTTCAAAATCCATAGGGAACAGACGCATTGTCTGAACCTTGCCTACGGGAAATGACACACCTGCATGCAGGGCAACCCCCAACAGCGAACCTGCCACCACAATATGATACTCTGGAGCATCTTCGCAGAAATACTTCAAAGCTTCCAACGCCTGTGGGAATGCTTGCACCTCATCCAAGAATATAAGGGTTTTACCAGGAATTATATCCACACCAGTCAAAGCACTTAATCCTCGAATGATTCTCGCCGTATCGAAGTCGCCTTCATATATGGCTTGCAGGTTATCATTCCTATCGCAACTTACATAAGCAAGATTATCAAACTCTGCACGACCGAATTCTTTAAGAATATAAGTCTTGCCACATTGTCTTACCCCGTTTAATATCAACGGCTTATGACACTCTTGATTTTTCCATTCTACAAGCTTAGCATATATCTTTCTCTTCATACCTTTACACTTTTAGACACATAAAACAATCAGATCATTACACTTTTCAACACATGATAATGTCGAAAGTTTACACTTTCTGACACGTAATATCAATGCAAAGCTACACTTTTTTACACATACGACCAAATAAACATTGAGCATAAAGCGGGATATTAAGATATTTTAATACAATAGGTACTTCAAACCATGAAAACAGGTAGCACGAAACCACCACACAGCCATATCATCCACCCAACAGGCATCGGGACACGATGAAGGGTCTATACGCCACCTGTTCATCGTGGCATATAGACCCTTTAGTTTTGCTTTTGCAATGTTATTTCATACCCTCCAGAGCATACAGCCATGTCGGGCTCTTTCCCATTATTCTGTTATTGGGTTACCAAGTTCATCCAGTACGGTACATTGACCAATCTTCCAGAGAACTGGGTAATAATAGTCCTTCTTTATCATTGCATCATAGGCCGCTTTGTCTTTTACTGTGAGAGTGCGGGAAGTTGCAGCTGTTCCTGCCTCACTAAGACAAAAATCAACACCATAAGAAGTCCTCATTTGATCGCTTGGAATTAACAATTTGACAGAAGATAATTTTTCACAACTCTCAAACATTTGATAGCAGCTATATTTGTTTATTTTTGTAGCTGAAACTGTCGGACCATTTACAAGTGCCTTACACGAATAGAACATAGATTGATAGCAACCTTCTGGCAATTCCTTGGCAAGTAAATCTGGAACCTCTGTTAGAGCTGTACAACCAGAAAACATGTCAGTATAACAGCAAGGTGCCAATTTTTTGGCAGGCAATTCCGGAGCTTTCTTTATGGCAGTACATTTTCTGAACATATAATAATAGCAGTGATCTGCCATTATTTTGGCTGGCAACTCCGGAGCCTCTGCTATAGATGTACATTCTTCGAACATATTACTATAGCAGTAAGCTGCCAAATTTGTGGCTGGCAAATCCGGAACAGAGGTTAATACATCACACTTTTTAAACAGATAGCAGAAACGGGCATTGCCTGTATCAACATTCTTGTAATTTTTGTAGTTGAGCAATGTACGGATGTCACCTGTACATTTCACATTTCCTTTTTGAGTAATTTCGATTGTAGCATACTTAGTTACACTTTCTGCTGTACCATTTACATTTGTACCACGCAAGCGGAGATTACCCAACTTTCCACCAAACGCTACAGAACGTCCGGAAGTAATTTTTTTCCATTCTCCGAAGTTTACGGAATACTCAAGACCAGAGAGTACATATCCATTTTGGCCTGCCAGGTAAAAATCATGCCATACATCCGCTGTGAAAGTTACGTAAGGAGGTATTTCTTCAGCCGTTTCCTGTTTTTCGCTAATATTGGCACTCTGCCAATCTGCTACTTTTACGTCAGCTATGGTTACTGCTTTTTTACCCACAATGAGGTTGTAGGTATAGCTCTTGCCTGCCTCTAAGCCTCCAGTCTTGACAACAAGAGGGTCAGAGATTGTTCCTCCATCAGATACCTCGATGTTTGCCTCGATACTTCCTGGAGCAACCAGAGCTGTATAGGTTGAACCAATTGCACCCTCACCAGTATGCAAAGGAGTGATATTAACAGTAGCTGTCTCGCTGACATCAGTAGTTGCCTTGCTAACAATACTGAGGTTGTTGATCTTTGCACTAGTAGTAAACTGGTCGTTAAAACGCTGTATCTTAAAAATCAGACGGGCGGTCTTGCGTTTCAATTGTACAGTGAGAACTTTATCTGAAGGGATAGTTTCAGGGGTTGTCTCAGCAGCCATATAATCAGACTTTACAATCTTATCTGCATCACTCTGGTCTTCCTGGATATAGCCATACTCAAAGGAGTTCTTGCCATCGGCTGGATACCAGCATTGGAATGTCAGATTCTTAGTATCCCATACCAGATACTTGGAATTACCTGGCGTCCAGTTGTTACCATCGAAGGTGTAAGTGAGCGATGAGCCACTATTGCTTATACCTATCTTATCCCCAACGTAAAAACTCTTCAAGCCAGCATCATCTGTTGCCGTTGGATTACTGCGTGTGGTGGCATTACCCACTGAAGCCGAAATGCGGACTGCATTCGAATCGTTGAACCATGCATTCTGGGTGTCGGTATCTGTTGCACAACCTGCCAGGAACAAACCGGCAGTTGCAACCAAACCTAATATTTTCTGATACTTCATAGTCGTTCTTTTAAAAGTTTATGTTTTTTATTCTGTTTCAAGAGTGCTATCAGGCTCTGTGCCATTGAGCCATGGTTTAGCTGTGATGCTTTCCTTTGTAGTCAATACCACATCATTACCCATGGTAAGCTTGAGAGTATGACTGAATCCGCTCTTCAAGGTGATTTCTTTATCTAAAATCCATTCATAGGCCTTATTGGCAGTCTTCAGTGTAATCTTGAAGTCATTGGCAGCAATGGTTTGCGGAATGACTATGCAGGAGAATCTAGCTATACAGGACTTTTTTGCATCGTCCTTATCAAAGGTAAAAGTGCCCTGTGTTGCTTTAATATCGGTAGCAACTGCTTTATCTGTAGGGGTCGCGATGGCTGTTGTGCTGGTCACATTTACATTCGCTGCAATCTTAGTTCCTCCTATGGTAACCTCTGTGATAGGAGAAGTTGTTGGAACAGATGGCACGTTGAATTCGGTTCCCAGTGTTACGATGATATCTATCAAACAGAAAGCATGATTGAACGTGATGTTCAGTTTCTTAGCCACGAGTTTCTCTTCTGGCACAAAGCCTGGGGAATAACAGTACAGCAAGTCGTTCTTGGCATCAGCTGTCGTCTGGTCGGCAGCTACGCTATAAGAGAAAGATTGAAAACCTTTACTTTTATCATAGACACCATTGAATATTGTTTTCTGTGCAGGAGCCAATGCCACGATATCTACAGGTGTTTTTGCATTCTGCCAAAGCAGAGTTTCACCGCAGCTCCATGTGCCGGAAGACTTAGAAAACTGCTTGTTGACATAGGTATATGTAGTAGCCAGAGAGCTCTCAGGATTCTTATTCACGATAGTCAAGAGGAAGTCTTTTTCCATGAGTGAACCACTGTTCTCGTCTGCACGAGTCTTGGCATTGTTCAAATCTGTAGTTACGCGGATGATGTTATCACTAGGATAATTGCTCTGCGCCAGATCTCCATCGTTGGAACAGCTGGTAAACATGGCAGCTGCCATAGCTGTTATTCCGAAAAAATGTATTACTTTCATATTATTCTGTTTTTAGAGTTGAATATTAATTTAATCGACTGCTTCACCGGTAATAGGGGTACTGGTCTCCCAATCGGTAATCTTTACTTCATTCAGGGTAATTGTATCACGACCTACCACCAGGTTGACGGTTGTAACCTTGCCACTCTCAAACTTGAAAGGAGTTCCATTGTCGTAGTTGAAATTCTTGCCGCCTATTACGACGGTAATCTTCTGAACGCCATCCTGCGGGATGATGATGGAAGCATATTGCTTGTTGGCGGTTAATGCCGGCATATCGAAGTTGGCTTTATCTTCTGCTACTGCAGATGGGGTGACAACCTTGGTGAGATAATTGACGGTTGCACTTTTTACGGCATCGCCTACAACTACCTTATCTACGGTAGGTCCCTCTGTTCCCCACTGATTCTTATAGGTGAGGTTTACTAGAAGTTTAGCCATCACATGGGTAAAGGTAAGCGGTACAGCCTGTTTGCCTTCTGCAGTTATTCCGTCAGTATTCACAGCCACCAGCAGGTCGCTTTCCACTTGCTTTGTCGCATCAAATACATATTCACCAGCCGCAAGGTCTGAAATGGCTTTTGTAGGATATACACCGATGAAATAATGCTTGTCGCGGTTGTTCTTCCACAGCATCTGCGGAGTAGATATCCACGAGCCTTTGGTCAGTTTGTTTTTGGCATTATCCACCACACGTCCGGTTGCTGCCGGAACTGCAGTTGCATCTCCTGTCCAGGCATACACACTGATTTCATCACCCTCCTCAAAGGTTTGACCGCCCTTCGCATCTGTGGCAACACGGGTCATATTGCCGATGCTGGTAGAAACGGTGATATACTTGGAGGTCTCGCCTCCGATATCGTTCTCGTTGTCAGAACAACTGCCCAATGTCAAAGCCATTGCCATCAGGGCAAAGAGATAAGTTTTCTTTTTCATTGTCTTTTACTATTATATGTTTATATTCTTGTTTTGATTCTTGCGTAAATGAGAGGGGCGCTTAATCTTCAGGATTCAGGATTTCACCACGGTATATCCATTCCTCAGTCCAATCATCTATCTTCGTGCTCGTAAGATACATGTAAGGTTTCATCTCCTCAAATTCCAAGTTTATCTTGTACTTGCCGCCAGACTTCATGACAGGAGCTTCGATGTCGTAGTTGCTAACTACTCCCCCAGGAGAAATCAGTTGGATAAACAACTTGGTGGTATGAAAACCGTTGGCTGTCGGCATCAAGCGTAATGTTTCCGTTTTTAAAGTTTCGCCAGGCACTGCGATTCTCAAAGGTATATCACACTCTTCCTTGGTATAGCTTGCCGTCCCGAATGTTCCATCCTCATTCTTTTGCAGGGGTAGGAGTCCGGTTGCTACATTCAGAACCTTGCCTATCATAGCAAAATTGTCAGGAACTCCTTCAATGAAGATGGTCAATTCTGCAAGTATACGGCGCATGTCGCTTCTTGTGATATAGTGCACATCCTCCTTGTCGATGACGATGTCTGTTACGCCATAATAGGCATGTTCGGGTGAAGCACTCGGATCCGACAGTCCGATTGCCAGACTGTTTATGTTGTCAACGGCTCTTGTCTGCTCACTGATGGTGAACGGATCCACCAGATTGGTGGTGATGAGAATGCGGTAGTTACCTTTCGGCAGGTCATATCGCTCTTTTGCCATTTCCTGCGCACTGCCATACTGGCTTTGCGCCACCTGCGTGCCGTCTGTAGCATTCACGATCCATGTCTTCACGTCCTTCACTTCCGTGCCCTCATCGGCTTCATCAGCCCAGGCAAGCGAAACCGACAAGCCTCCATCCCCTTCGCCATCATGGACATCATGATCGCAGCTAGCCAATAGGCATGGGACGCATAGCAGCACCCATAACCCAATATTAAATCTTCTTTTTGCTCTCATTTTCTATCTTGTTTTATGGGTTACTGATGATGATTTGTAGTCTCTACTCGGCGGGCTTTTGGGGCAGTTCTGGAAGTGTCGCTTCCCTTTCCTACTACCGAGATGCGTCTTGCTGCAATACCTCTCTTCACAAGCCAGGTCTTCAGGGCTTGTGCTCGCTGGCGGGAGATGCGTCTGTTGACAGCCACGCTGCCTCTTGTGTCGCACCAGCCAGTCACCATCACCTTCATATCCGGATTCTCCTTCAATATATGGAGGATGCTTTTCAGCTTGGAAACCTCGCTTGGGCGAATAGTGATGCGGTTGAAGCTGAAGTAGATGACAGGGAATGTCACCTTTACAGGTTCTTTAATATCCTGTTCAACAACTTTTGTTTCAGCCTTATCCACCGTTTCTTTTTCTTTCTGATTGACATTCTCCGAAAGAATGGTATCTTGATGTAGAACTTCCGTTTGTGGAACTGATGGAGTTTCAACTATCTTGTTTTTCTTTTTTGAGAAGCTGATTCCCAGTCTGATTCCGCTTTCCCATACGAAGTTGTTCTTGTGCAGATGTTCCGGCATTCCGTCCATACGTTCTCCTGAAAGGCGTGTCAAACCGGAATAGATGCCCAGATTAAGATTGGAGGTCAACTGGTAACCTGCCTGCAAACTGGCTCCATAGCCCAGATGCCAGCGGGTAGAGCCTTTCATCACCTCGGCATGATCTGCCAGGGTCTGGATATCTGCGCAGGTGGTCACTGCATAGAGATGAGGAGATACGGCTACAGTCCATCGGCTGTGGGCGGTATTGCGTAACAGCCCCCGCAGATTCACGTGAACCCTTGCACCATACCAGCCCATCCTGACATGGCTTTTCAGTTGGGCATATTCCCAGCTATCCATACCCAGGACACCTGCCTTGTAGAGTATGCCATCGCTGCCCAGCCAGTAGTTGCGCTCCACGCAGCAGTCTTGTGCCGACAGGTTCACCTCTCCATATCTGGCAGAGAGTTCTGCTGAGAAAATGGGGTTGAAACGATAACCGCCATAGATGCCGGCAGCCCAGCCCAGGTGGGTCTTGTCGTGTCCGAAACTGGAAAAAGTGGATAAGCCGAAAGGCAATCCGCCATCCATGCCCAGATACCATCCTTTGGAATCTGGCAGGTTACTATCGCTGGCTTCCGCTTTCGCAAAGGAAAAGGAAAGAATGGAAACAAGCACAGCAACCAGTAATCTGATCTGTGTCGTTGAACGATTCATCATATTACTCTACATTATTGTCATTCTACATTATTTTCATTTGCTTACTTCAGAATATATAAGAAGCTTTCCGAAATGATGATTCGGAAAGCCCAATCTTGATTGATGGTATAAGATTCAAATATTTCTTTCGTGCCACAAAATTAGTGTTTTTCATTGAAAAAGGGTGTCGCATTCCCCTAAAAAAGTGTCGCATTCCTACCAAAAAGGAGTAGCATTCCTAGAAATGCTACTCCTTTTTGGCAGATTTTCTCCATTCTGTAGGCGAGCACCCTGCCTTGTTCTTGAAGATGCGGTAGAGATGGGTGCGGCAGGAAAATCCGCATTCGGCAGAAATGATATCGTTGCTGTAATCGGGATACTCCAGCATCATCTTCTTAGCTGCATTGAAACGGATCTCGCTGAGCCATATTCTGAAATTGGAATGCAGACACTGGTCGAAGAACAGACTCAGTTCGTTCTTCGAGATGCAGAGTGTGTGGGAAAGTGTGAGCATATTCACGTTACAGTCCTTGTAGCCCTGATTCTCACACCAGGCATCCAGGCTCTGCTGGATAAAGTTCCTGCGTTCATCAGAAATAATCTGCAATTGCCTTGGTTTATCATCCGCAGGATCCTGCTGTATGTCAGAATTTTCCTCTGCCCCCCCCATTTCCGGTTTCAGATGGAGGGTTGTTTTCCGCTTCCTTGTCCAGGAGCTCTTCGGTAGGAATGTAATTGCTGCCAAGGGCTATGAATGTAAGGTTGAAGAACAGCAGTGCCATCAGCCCCACAGGAGCCAGTATATATAATAAGGTGGTGGAGAACATGGCTACCGGCAAGACGAGAACCGGGAGACAGAGGATGAATATGCTGGCTCGTGAATATCTCACGTAGGGCAGCATATCCGTAGCCGCCATCGTTTCCAGCATCTTCCTGCGCCTGTTCATCTCCCGTATAATCATATATATGCAATAGGATACACTCACGCAAAACAGTACCAGCATCAGATAAAGTTCTTCTCTGATATACAGACTTTGGTGAAGGCTGACGCCCACGCAGAAGATCAGGATGATGGCGGTATAGATGGCACCGCACACCAGATACATCTTCCTGCGGTTGGCACGGGTGGTCTCCAGATTATAGATGCCCATGCAGATGAGCGAGAAGCAAGGGGTATAGACGAGAATGTTGATCACCGCCCCCAGATCATCGTCTATGGCACGGAATCCGAACTTCATCTGTATCACATATTGTATCGCCAGACCTGTGATGGCTGCTGCTATCATCCATCTTGAACGTTCGTATCGTTTGTTCTTCCATCTTACATGCAGACAAGAGAGTGCCACGATGAAGGCATTGATGAACATGAAGATGAAACAGGCAAACTGAAGTAAAAACAATGAATCCATACGCTTCCTATCTTAATGTTTACTTGCTTAAATTTCTAATTACTTGCTTTATGTGTATCAAAGTTGTATATCCCAACAGCGTAAGATAACTATTTATATAGTGTAAAGTCTATGTATTATGCGCCGTGCATCGTTCGAAGTAAGCACGTGCATCGTTCGATGTGAGCGCGTGCGTCGTTCGACGCACGTGCTTACTTCGTTCGGTGTGAGTCGCAAAACAAATAGGCAATACACCTCTTTCCCTGCAGGAATGAGCGTATATTGCCTATTATGAATAGATGTGATGATATATAGAGTATCATCCTTTCCTTGTTTTTCTATTATCCGTAGATAACCTTACCATTCTCATCCTCGTAAGGAGCCATATCCTTAGCATACTGGTTCATGGCGCGGAGGCTCATACCCATAGATGAGAAACCACCATCGTGGAAGAGGTTCTGCATAGTTACCTTGCGGGTGAAGTCAGAGAACATCATTACACAATAGTTAGCGCAATCCTCTGCTACCGCATTTCCGAGTGGAGACATCTTGTCAGCAAAGTCCATCATATTCGCGATATCCTTGATACCCTTACCTGCAGTTGTTGCTGTAGGGCTCTGAGAGATGGTATTGATGCGGACATGCTTCTCGCGACCATAGATGTAGCCGAAGCTGCGTGCGATGCTCTCGAGCATGCTCTTGGCATCAGCCATATCGTTGTAACCGAAGAAAGTACGCTGAGAAGCTACGTAAGTGAGAGCTACTACAGAACCCCACTCATTGATAGCATCCAACTTCTTGGCTACCTGCAACATCTTGTGGAAAGAGATAGCAGAAATATCCAAAGTCTTGTTCAAGAAATTGTAGTCGAGATCATCGTATGTACGATGCTTACGAACATTAGGGCTCATAGCAACAGAGTGAAGCACGAAGTCAATCTTGCCACCGAGCTTCTCCTGAGCCTCAGTGAATACCTTTTCCAAATCCTCAACGCTGGTCGCATCCGCTGCGATGATAGGAGCGTTGATCTGTTCAGCGAGCTTATCCAGCGTACCCATACGCAAAGCCATAGCTGTGTTACTGAGTGCGATGGTAGCACCCTCTTCAGCAGCCTTAACGGCTACTTTCCAAGCGATTGATTCCTCATTGAGTGCACCGAAGATGATGCCACGCTTGCCTTTTAACAAATTGTGAGTCATTGTTATCTTAATACTATATGTTTGTAAATCGTGCGCAAAATTACGAAATTTGTGCAATATATGCAAGCTTTTTCGCAAAAAAGTGCTGTTTATACCACCTTTTTTGCGAAAAGTCAAGTAAATCGTGCCTTATTTATCATCTATCCGGATGCGGGCCACCAATGGGAGATGATCGCTGTAACCTCCTAAATACCTCGGACCCAGGTAGGTGCGATATGGTTTTTTACCGCCATATTTCTCATCATCTTCGAGCAGGAAAGGCAAATCTCCTATCCTGCAGGCATTTTCCTGATGCTGCATCGATTCGCTCAGCAGTATCTGGTCAAGGCTTCGCCATTCTCCATGCCACCGGTAAGTAGCCTTTGCCCCATGGCTGCCCTGTGCTCCGGCTGATATATTAATAAGGTGGTGCTGATAGAGATATTCCAGTGCAGGAGAGTCGTGATAATCATTGAAATCTCCTGCCACAATAATCTTTGCCCCACTTTGAAGCGCATAAATGGAATCCACAGCTTCTGCCAACTGACTAGCCACCTGCAGGCGGTAAGGACGGGATTCACGCTCTCCTCCTCTTCTACTAGGTGCATGCACCACAAACACATGCAGCGTATCGCCCGTGATGACACGTCCCGAAACATAGAGAATGTCTCTCGTAGGTCGGGTATCCGGCAGACGCTTCACCCGAATAGACCAGAAATGTATCAATGAAAAGGAAAACGGCTGATACATCAGGGCTACATCGATGCCTCGCTCATCGGGCGAATGGGTCATCACATACTCATAACCAGCCGTACGGATGACTGAACGCTTGGTCAGGTCAAACAATACACTGTCGTTTTCCACCTCACAGAGAGCCACCAGGTCGGGAAGCAGCACATCTCCGGAAGCCTCCTCATACCCCAGCCCCACAATCTCCTGCCCCAGATGGTTCACCTTATGCCAATAGCGGTAGGGAGTCCAGTGATAACTACCTTCAGGCAGGAACTCGACATCATTCTTAAGCGAATCATGCCGTGTATCAAAGAGATTTTCGCAGTTTAATTCCACAAAAGTGAGTAAACTTGATAGGATGAGTGTTAAAAACATAGTCATTTATTTTGTATTGTCAATGTTTTAATGTATCTTTGCAGTCAGTTTTCGAAGGTCCCATAGTTTAACGGATAGAACGGAGGTTTCCTAAACCTTTGATCCGAGTTCGATTCTCGGTGGGACCACGTAAACGATAAAAGGTCGCTCCTATTCAACCAGGAAGCGACCTTTTATCGTTTTATAGTCTTGATGATTCCCTATTTCCATCCGGCATTCACCGGACAGAAACAGAAGAATCTCTTATGGTTTACGTTTTACTTAACCTCTGCAACAGCAACCTCCTCAGCAGGCTCCTCCTTGATCTTGCGGCCAAGAACGATGTAAGCCATTGGAGATGCGATGAAGATAGAAGACAAAGTACCGAATACAACACCCAGGATCATTGCGAATGAGAAGCTGCGGATGCTGTCACCACCAAGGATGAAGATACAGAGCAACACAATCAATGTAGATGTAGATGTATTGATGGTACGAGCCAATGTCTCATTGATAGATGCATTGAAGAGCTGCTGACGGTCGCCCTTAGGATGCAACTTCAAGTTCTCACGGATACGGTCGAATACTACCACCTTATCGTTGATAGAGTAACCTACCACGGTCAGGATAGCACCGATGAAGGTCTGGTCGATCTCCAATGAGAATGGAACGAGACCCCACAGGAGTGAGTAGAAACCGATAACTGTCAAGGCATCGAATGCCAACGCAACAGTAGAACCTACAGAGAAGGCAACGTTGCGGAAACGAAGCAGGATGTAAAGGAAGATGGCGAACAATGCAAAGATTACACTCTTGATAGCTCCCCATGTGATGTCGCTAGCGACAGAAGGACCTACCTTGGTACTACTGATGATAGAACCACCCTGACGAACATCTGGATTCTTGAATGCATCGACATTCTTCTGGGATACCAGGTTAGCCTTCTTCAAGGCTGTATAGAGAATGGTCTCTGCCTTGTCATCAACAGTTGGGTCGTTGCTCTCAATCATATAGTTGGTAGATACACGGATGGTCTTACCGTCTGTACCGATAGCGATAGCACCAGTAGTTGCCTTGGTGCCGTCTGCATTGACGAAAGCATCGCTAAGAACAGTACGGATCTGCTCAGGCTCTACAGGATTCTCGAACTGTACTACATAGTTACGACCACCAGTGAAGTCGATACTCTTGCTCAAGCCACGAACAAAGAAGCTACCGATGAATACCACAGCAGCAACGATAGCTACGGTGAAGGTAGTCTTATACATAGACATGAACTTGTACTTCTTACCCTGCATCAGGTTATGAGAAACTGGAGTATCAAACTTGCAGTGCATCCACTTGTCGTGATTCAACTTGTAGTCGTAAACCAGACGAGTCAAGAATACAGCTGTGAAGAATGAAACGATGATACCGATGATCCAGGTAGTAGCGAAACCACGGATAGGACCTGTACCAACAGTCAACAGAATGACACCTGTAATCAATGAAGTCAAGTTAGAGTCGAAGATAGCTGAGAAAGCATTGCCATAACCGGCAGCTACAGCCTGCTTCATACCCTTACCAGAACGAAGTTCCTCCTTGATACGCTCATAGATAAGCACGTTGGCATCCACGGCAGTACCCAGAGACAAGACCATACCGGCAAGACCCGGCAATGTCAGGGCAGCCTGGAATGACGTCAGAATACCGAGTGTGAAGAATACATTGACGAGCAATGCCAGGTTAGCCATCATACCAGGAATGACGTTGTACATCATCACCATGTAAACCATCAGGAGTACGAAAGCAACAACGAATGAGATGATACCCATCTGGATAGACTGTGCACCGAGAGTAGGACCTACAACCTCCTCCTGAACGATACGTGCAGGAGCTGGCATACGACCAGACTTCAATGTATTAGCCAAGTCCTTGGTCATTTCGATAGTGAAGTTACCAGAAATCTGTGAGTTACCACCATCAATCTCACCGTTTACACGAGGAGCAGAGTAAACTACACCATCCAGAACGATAGCAATAGCCTTGCCCACGTTAGCCTTGGTCATCTGAGCCCACTTGCGGGCACCCTCTGTATTCATCTTCATGCTTACAACAGGAGAACCCATCTGGTCGAACTCATCCTTAGCGTCTGTGATGACATCACCCTCCAATGGAGCACGACCAGTAGTAGTTGTCACCTTCAAAGCGTGAAGCTCATAGATGTTCTTCATCTTGATATTGTCAGCAGGCTGTGCACTCCAGAGCAAACGCAAGTCTGAAGGCAACAGGCGCTTAGCCACTGCAGAATAGATAATCTTGTTGATAGCAGCAGTATCGCGAACGCTGGCATAACCAACTGTACTCAAGCCACCACCAAGCTGCAAACGAGCCAACAGTGGGTGAGCCTTGATGGCAGCAGCATTCTGAGCATCCTCGCCTACCTTGGCAGCAGCATCGTCCTTCTTCTTGATAGAGAACTTAGTCTCAGCCTTCTTAGGCTCAGCCTTGGCAACCTCCTTCTTGGCAGCAGCAGAATCAGCTGCTACGGTATCATTCTTCTCCTCACCGTTATCGCCATTGGCAATACGAGTGTCGAGCTGCTGGAGATAAGGAGCGATTTCCTCTGAGTTATATGTCTCCCAGAACTCAAGGTTAGCACTACCCTGAAGCATCTTACGCATACGCTCTGGCTGGCTGATACCAGGCATTTCTACCATGATACGGCCCTGCTGACCTTCCAACTTCTGGATGTTAGGCTGAACAACACCGAACTTATCGATACGGGTGCGGACAACGTTGAAAGAGTTGTCGATAGCATCCTGTACAGAAGCGCGGATAGCCTTCTCTACCTCTGCATCGCTGCTCTGAGGAGAAACCTTGCCCTGCAACTGCTGGGTAGCAAATACCTCTGCGAGTTTATGACCAGGTGCGCTCTTGTGATAAGCGTTAATGAAAAGTGACACGAAGTCACCACCGTTAGCTTCTTCCTGAGCTCTGGCTTCCTTCATGGCATTGGTAAAACCAGCGTCGGTCTTGTGATCGGCAAGGTTTTCAATTACATCAGGTACAGAAATCTCAAGAATTACATTCATACCGCCCTTCAGGTCAAGTCCAAGACCAATCTGGGTCTCCAAGCAGTTCTGGTAAGAATAAACACCCAGGTACTTTACAGAATCCTTATAATCCTGCTGAGCAATAGGGTCTTTGATCTTTGCAGCCTCGCTGTCATAGTAACGTGTGGCAAACGAGAATGACAAATAGAAGATACTTGCGAGTGTCAGTAAGACGGCTACACAAATTACAATTCCTTTGTTTTGCATTTCTATTTTATTGTTATTAATTTATTTATTTTCAGCTTTATAATTCATCATTACATATATAATGACGTGCAAAAATACGCATTTTTTTTCTTATATAAGAATAAATTGCCTTATTTTTGCTTTTTTGGGCGCTTTTTTAGCTTACAGATGATAGGATAATGGTCTGAAACCGCTATTTTATCATCTACTTTGCACTCATAAGGCTCCCAATCCTCAGAACACATGATATTGTCTATCCGTACGAAAAATCCACCACGATGATAGCTGATTCCCGGTCCGTTTCCACTTTCTACATAGCAATCTACCAGATTCTTAGCTATCGTGCGATGCACGTAAGAGATCGGTCCGTCATTGAAGTCACCGCAGAGGATTGTGCTCATCCCCCGATGCTCCCTGATGTATTTCGCCACCGCTTCGGCTTGGGGCGCACGCTTCTTCGTTGCCTCTGCCAACTTCACCACCAGGAGCTTGGAGGTCTGCTCGGCAGTATCTACCTGCAATTTGCCTACAACCAGTTTCTTGAACTGCTGACGGTCTTCCTTGCTCAAACCCGTTGTCTCCAGATGATTATTGATAAGCAGAACGGGCTTATCGTTGATTTTCAAACGGTAAGCCACACTCATATTCCCCTGCGATTCGTAGGGAATCAGTTCCTTGGAAAGGATAGGATATTTACTCAGCAGCATCAAGGCGTTTCCGCCATGGGGATGAACCGTAACGTCCTGATAAGCATAAATCGGCTTCAGCATACTGTCTATCTGCTCTGCATTCCTGCCGGTAGGCTGCGCTTCCTGCAGGCAGACGATATCGGCATTCTGTTCCAACAGATAAGACAGGCAGATATTCACTCCATCCTCATCTTCCGTCTGGTTTCCGAATCCCCAGGTATTGTACGACAGGACCTTGATGCTTCCCTTCGGAGCGTCTCCCTTCATATTGACCGGCATATACTGCCGGACAGGTACGAAGCTGACCAGAAAGCCCAACAAAGGAATGAGGACATACCTGGCACGGAAGACGACCCAGAATATCAGAAAGCCAAGATTGAGGGAAAGAAAGACCGGAAAGAGCAGTCCTGCATTGCAGAATGCGGGAAAACGTTCCGGATTCAGCAGATCGGAATATCCCACCAATAACATAAAGGCAACAGTAGCCACATTGGCTCCTGCCACCATCTTGACCGTAAAATCCCTTAATCCATTCAACATGACGCTATCTGTTACTCTGGTCAAAAAGGGTCTGTTTCTCTTCTCGGGTCAGACTGTCATAACCACTCTTGCGTATCTTATCTAAGATACGGTCAATCTCCTTCTGTGCAGCCTTCTTGCGCTCTTCGGCTTCATCTGTACGCTGGAAATCTGTGGTATAGGTATCATTACGGCTATAATTATCGTTGCGGGTATAGTTCTCATTGCGGGTATAATCGAAACGTTGCTTGGTCTTCTTGTTTCTACCCCCAAACATATTACGTAACTTATCGAAAGAATCGGCAGCAGAAGAGTTATGATAACCTCCATCCATCTGCTTACGCCAGTAACGGATCATGAAGAAACCGAATACCATACCTCCCAGATGGGCAATATGTGCCACACCATCGCCACGGGTTGCCAAGGCAGAGAAGAGCTCGATGGCAGCATAGCCAATCACGAAATACTTCGCCTTGATAGGTACAGGCAACGGGAAGATGAATATTCGCTCATTAGGATAAATCATTCCGAATGCAAGCAGGATGGCATAGATGGCACCCGATGCACCTACGGTTGTCCACATGTTGAGATAATCGCCCATAGCCATACGGGCGCCCTCACCACTTACTACAAACTCATAGGCAGACATATCCTTGACGATATAGGTAACATACTGAGCTGCTTCCTGAAAGAGGCCGGCACCTACGCCGCAGGCTATGTAATAAAAAAGGAACTTCTTCGGTCCCCAGACTCTCTCTACGACACATCCGAACATCCAAAGGGCGAACATATTGAAGAGAATATGCTCGAAACCACCATGCATGAACATATACGTAAACAACTGATAAATATGAAAATCGGAAGCCATGAAGAAATGAAGTCCCAAGATATCATTGAGAACATACCCATCGGTTCCGTTCTTTCCCATGACCAGGCAGGCCAGAAAGGCCACCACATTCACTATCAGCAGATTCTTTGTAACTATTGGAATATTGCGCATAACAATTTTTGCCTTAACTATTAATGATCTTATTAAAATTTGAAATTTGGTGGCAAAATTACTAAAAATATCCGTGAAATCACCAAAAAATGAGTAGATTACAATAAAATTTCACTATTTTCATCACTTTTCTGCTTTTTTTATTTGAACTTTCAAAGGAAAAGACTATATTTGTAAGCAAAATCGATAATAGAATAAAATTACTAATCATTTAATAACGTATAATTATGAACAAGACAGAATTGATCGACAAGATTGCAGCAGGTGCAGAGATCTCAAAGGCACAGGCTAAGGCTGCTCTCGATGCAACAACCAATGCGTTGAAGGAGGCTCTCATCGCAGGTGACAAAATCCAGTTGGTAGGCTTCGGTACCTTCAGCGTAAACGAGCGTCCTGCTCGCGAGGGTATCAACCCAGCAACCAAGGAGAAGATCCAGATTGCAGCTAAGAAGGTGGCTAAGTTTAAGGCTGGTGCTGAGCTCGCTGATGCACTCAACAAATAATTGTTAAGATTATTTTCGACGTAAAAGGGCATTCCTCTCGGAATGCCCTTTTATTGTATGATATTACTTGATATTATTTTGGCTGCTTGCCGATGTAAGCCAAAATACCACCATCTACATAGAGGATGTGGCCATTTACTGCATTAGATGCTTCAGATGCCAGGAACACAGCTGGTCCTTCCAACTCCTCTGGATCCAACCAGCGACCAGCTGGAGTCTTTGCACAGATAAAGCTGTCGAATGGATGACGGCTACCATCTGCCTGACGCTCACGAAGTGGTGCGGTCTGTGGGGTTGCAATATAACCAGGACCCAAACCGTTACACTGGATGTTGTACTCACCATACTCAGAGCAGATGTTACGTGTCAACATCTTCAAGCCACCCTTGGCTGCAGCGTATGCAGAAACGGTTTCACGACCCAACTCACTCATCATAGAGCAGATGTTGATAATCTTACCATGCCCCTTCTTGATCATACCTGGGATAACAGCCTTAGATACGATGAATGGTGCAGTAAGGTCGATGTCGATTACCTGCTTGAAGTCATCTACAGACATCTCCGTCATAGGAATACGCTTGATGATACCTGCATTATTTACCAGGATATCAATAACACCGAGTTCCTTCTCGATGTCAGCAACCATATTCTTCACCTGTTCCTCATCAGTTACATCACAGATATAACCCTTGGCATCAATACCCTTAGCCTTGTAATCAGCAAGCGCCTGATCCATGTGATGCTGGCTGCGGCAGTTGAAAGCAATTTTAGCACCTGCCTTGGCATAAGCCTCAGCAATAGCGAAACCGATACCATATGCGGCACCAGTTACGAGGGCAACCTTACCCTCCAATGAGAATAGTTTGTTAAAGTCCATACTTCTATATTTTCTGTTGTTTGATTTGTTACGTTGGCAAAGATACAAAATATTTTTGAATCTAGCTCTTAATCAATACGAAAGATGCGACCTTTTTACTTATTTTCTCATTTTATTGACTGCTTTTCCTAAGTTTGTCCCTTTTTACGATGTTTTATTCACACACTTATCGTATCTGAACACCCAATGTCTCTTCTATCACCTGGATAACCTGCGGGATGGAATCTGTTTCAAAATCACCCGTCAGACGCTTACTTTCATCAGAAGCTGTATATCTGGTGCCTGACAATTTAGATAGTTCCTCCAATACTTCGGATAATGGAGTATTGTCGAAATGCAGGCGATGCGTAGCCCATGCCACATCGTTGATATCATAATCCGCCAACAACTCAGGCTGGACAGCCCCTTTCAACAGACGTGCCCGCTTGCCTTTAATCAGGAAGACACCTTCAGCAGAACTGCGAGCCGTGAAAAGCACCTTTCCACTGGTTACCATTACTTCGGGAACATCCGTTCTTTCATCCACCATAAACTGGGTACCGAGCACTCTTACGTGTCCATGCTCTCCTATCACATCGAAAGGATGCTGTTCATCATGCTTCACCTGATAATAGATGCAGCCCTTCATCTCCACCTTTCTGCAATCATCTTCCTGATAGGAAAGAGAAGAATGAGGCATCAACGATACCTTCGTTCCATCAGGCAGATGATACGCCATTACTTCCGATTCAGCAGAAAGCGTCACTGTCTTTGGCTGCAAAAGCGTATAGGCTCCTATGGTGAAGAGCACCAGAATAGATGCAGCCACAGCTATCCAGCGGATGCGACGCATGCGTAAAGATGCAGTTACAGCATGCGAAACTTCTTCATCAGCAATGCCAACCCGAGCCTTCACCTTCTGCAAGGCCTTCCGGGTATCCAGCTTGTCCGGCTGAAAATACTTCAGCACAAAATCCTGTTCATTCTTGTTGATCTTCATCATAGAATCCCTTTCTTCCTTTAAAATTGTCCTGTAATCTGTGCCTTGCCGGCAATGGCAAAGCACTTGGTATATATTCCTCCATTATCTTCGTTATTTATAGAAGTATTTCGAAACAGAACTTATATTGTAGCCAGCCACCACTCCGAAGCCTCCTTTTACATTCGAATAAGTATGGGTAACCTGCATCAAGCCCACATCTGCCCAACTGTTGCTCTGTGCATCGTTGATACTCTTGAGAAACCGATAATATTCAGGAGTTACCTTGTATAAATCTACTACATAAGAAAAACTATAAAATGACTGATAATATGAATTAGAGTATGTATCCAGATGAAGTGTATAGGTCTTGCCATTTATCGTACGGTCATTGAAGATGTAGGCATTACCAAAATACTCATAATCATCCATACCGAAATCATCATCCAGCTTCGACTTCTTATTCAACAAGGGTTCATTGTCTGTCAGCAGCCCCAGATCACGGTTCTTTTCTCGATTCAGTAATCTGAGCTTCACCGAATAATAATCTTCCGAAGAAGGATTATCATGGAAAATGGCTTCTACCCTATCAATGGTTATCGAGTTATAACCATCCGATGATTTCATTTCCAATTTAACATCGCCCAACTCCACTCCTACCTTCTCCGGAATATTAGTAGAAGCTGAAACAGATGAGAAATCCGGTGCAGAAACCTGAAGACTGATTTGATCTCCAGCTTTCTGCTTGCCTACCACATAATACTGACCTACCAGTTGCGAAAGAACATCGGAGTTTGTGCTTCTGGTAAAGAGTTGAGCCTCTTCCTCGTTTGCGATGCGTTTCACCGTTTGCTCCACCCCATTCACCTTATATATAATATGTGCATCTACCTTTTCGCGGGATAAGATGTCAACATTCCCCTTTACTGATGCTACAGGCAGACTCTTAGCTACACTGACGAGCGTGGTATCACCTTCGGTAGGAAAGCAATACACCACCAGTCGGGAATGATCCTGCAGCTTTTGAATATCAAAATCATCTTTGCAGGAAACCAACGCCAGGCATAAAAGCATGAAGCTAAATGCCCTATATATCATTGTTTTCATTTTTATCTCTTTTTATCTTTACATAAATCTACATCTACTATTCACCATGCAATTCCTTAGAATTTAATGGTATAGCTGAACGAAGGAATGATTGGGACAAATCCCTTGTTCTTTGCCCTAAACCGCTTTGTTTTCTCATCGTAATCCACCTTGACATACATCGAGTTCAGGTGACAATATGCATTGTAGATGCTCAAGTTCCAGATGCGCTCATGTCCATTCTTGGTAACATGATGGAAATCAAAGCCCAAGTCCAGACGATGATAAGCCGGCAAGGTCAGGTTGTTGGGGATGGCATAGACAAAAGATGCCGAATTCCACCAACTGCCAGGGTATCGATTGCCACCATCCGGCAAACCAGGCAGTGCTGCAATCTGAGTCGGAACGGTGGCATGATTGCCGGAATGATAACTCCACACCGCATAGCAACTCACCTTCCTGTTGAAATCATATCTCAAGGAAAGGTTCAACTTATGGCGATTGTCATACTTGTCGTAATACCAGTCCTGATAGAACTCATCATACTTCCGCTTGTTCCAGGAGAGCGTATAGGAACCGCTCAAGGTCAGGTGATTGGTACGATATGTGGCATCTGCCTCCAAACCATAGAACAATCCCTTGCCATCCATCACCTGACTATCCCAATTCTCTGCCGGAGGTTCGATTCCCAACCAGCTGCTGTATTGCAGAAGATGCTTCGAGAGCTTGTAATAGCCTTCGAGCGATAAAATCCAGTGGCGATTCGGCTGCGCATAGATGCCAGCCGCTATCTGATAAGAACGCATCGGTTTCAAATCCTTGGTGGTTGGCACCCAATAATCAGTAGGCAAATCCAGATAACTGTTGGATATCTTATGCACATACTGAGTCATCTGCGTGAAAGAAGCCTTCAGCGATACCGCATGACTCCACTGGTATTTCAGTGCGAAGCGAGGGTCTATATTGAAGAAGTTCTTATCGCTGATATGAAACAATCCCAGATGGAAGCCAGCATCCAGGCTCCATTTATCACTGAGACAGATTTCATCCTCCGCATACGCCGACCATTCATGAGACACATGCCTATTGGTACTATTCACACGGATGGTATCCATCTCAGCACCACTTCCACCTCCCACATAGTCAAGCTGCATCACCGTTTGAGGACGGAAGAGATGCATCGTGTAGTCATGACCGAAGCGGATATGATGACGGGGATTCGGACGGTAATCAAAAGCCGTGCGATAACCGGCATCATAGATCGTAGAAGTATAGCCATGCTCCAAATGACTCCACACCGTTTCTTCCTGGGTTTTCGGATATATATCCCTATCATCATCCAGGGAATAGAGTTTGGAACGATTGTGGGAATATACAGCCGTGAAGTTAGCAAAGAGCTTCGGTGAAAACAGATAATTCCAGTTCAAAGCCACATTGAAGTTTCCCCAGTTGAGTTGCGTCTTCGTTAATTCCTTATTATATGAATCACCTTCATGGTACCAATCCCCCTTGCTATTATCCATATCATCCTTCACGTCCCAACTGTCTTTTCCGTGATAGAGACTCAAGTCTATCTTCGAACGGTCGCTGAACCGATGGGTTACCTTGGCATTCAGGTCCATGAAGTAATAACCTATCGAAAGTTTCTCATCCGGATCAGAGAAAGCCTTGGTCAGGGGACGGGACAGCAAATCCAACCAGGAACGGCGCATACCTATATTATAAGAGGTCTTGCCTTTCTGGATAGGTCCCTCAAACTGCACACTGGCATCGAGCAGTCCGATGCGATAGGCGCCATGAAACTGATTCATGTTTCCATCGGCAGTACGCACATCCACCACCGACGACAATCTTCCACCATATCGTGCAGGAAAGCCGCTCTTGTAGAAATCCACGTTTTTCACCACATCGGCATTGAAACTGGAGAAAAGACCCAGCGCATGATTCGTATTATAAAGCGGAGTACCATCAATCAGAAAAAGATTCTCATCGCCATTGCCGCCATGCACATAGAGTCCGCTTGCCAACTCCTGTCCTTCTGCCACACCACTCACACGCTGCAGGGTCTTCACCACATCCGGTGAAGACATCAGGGCAAACTCTGTCTTGATATCCTTGTTCGAAAAGGAGCGCTTGCCGGTTTGTGTGGTCAGAAGCGGAGAGTTCAAGTCGCCATCTACCACCACCTCAGGCAGTTTACCATCAACACGGAGTGCCATATTATGATGCATATCTTTCGAGAGATTCAATTTTTCCACCTTGTCGGCATAGCCCACATACGAAAAGCGAAGCTGATGCTCGCCTTCGGGCAGGGTAAGCGAGAAGAAACCATATTCATTGGTGGTTGTACCGATGCCATCCGTCAGATCATAGATGGTGGCATTAATCAGCGATTCGCCACTCTCGTCACGGACGTATCCGCTGAGAGTATGGCGACGCTGAACCTGCTGAACTTTGTGATTGATATTCGTGTAAGATGTTGATATTTGTTGTACGGGTTTTCGCTTCAATATCACATAGTTCGCATTGATATTATATAGAATATGAGTTTTCTCGAAAAGTGCCTTCAGTGCCTTCTTCACCGAAAGATGCTGGATATTTGGTCCATGATACTTGATGTTCAATTCCCCATCAAGCGATGAATCATAGACGAAGTTGATTTTCCTGATGCGGTGCAGCCAATCCATCTGCTGACGGATGGTGGTAGAAGTCTCTGCCTCCACCATCATCTTCGGCGTGCCTGCCAACGTTGGCGTTGGCAAGGTCAGAATTGAGAGTGCAAAAATAATCTCTTTACCTTTCATAACTGTACTTTTATTCATTCTTTTATTGCTATAACGCAAGAATTACAGAATACCCCCATGGATGAAAGGTAAAATATAGAAAAAATCTGCAAGAAAATCATCTTTCTTGCCTCGTAAGGTCTTTAAAGCCTTGGAAATCTGATGTTCTACGGTCTTTTCCGACAGGTTGAGTTCTTCGGCAATCTCCCGATAAGTCATACCGTCACGCTTGCTCATCAGGAAGATTTCCCTGCATCGTTCGGGCAATAGCTCGATAGCCGTCCACAGTTCTGCCTCCCGGAAAGAACTTTCCTGTGCCTGGTCATCAGAAATTGTGCCGCTCAAGTCAGAAGGAGAAATCTCCGTATCTATCGGAGACTGGCGGCGCAACCGGTCGATGCAGGCATTGCGCACAGAGGTATATAAGAAAGCCTTGATATTTTCCGGCATGATGTTCCTACTTATCAATTTCACAAAACAATCCTGCACCACGTCTTCAGCCTCATCGATATCATGAAGATAATGAGTGGCATAAAGACATAGCGGACGATAATAGTGCTGAAATATCAAGTCTATCTCTTGCATAAACCTTCTCTACCTAAACTAAACTCTTATATAACAAAATAACCCTTCAAATCCGCAAAGACCTGAAGGGTTATTTATGACTTGTTGTCCCAGGCGGATTCGAACCACCACTGACAGAACCAAAAACTGTAGTGCTACCATTACACCATAGGACAAGCAAATCGGATGCAAAGGTAGTGGATTTTTTCTCCACTACCAAATATTTTCAATACTTTTAACGATTACTTAACGGTAATCAAGAAGTAGTTCTTCTTACCTTTCTGAACCAAAAGATACTTGCCGTCAATCAGGTCATCAGCAGTTACAACCTGGTCGAAAGCAGCGAGTTTCTCCTTGTTGAGAGAAACGCCACCACCCTTAACGAGCTTGCGCATCTCGCTCTTGCTTGGGAAGATCTGCATACCCTCCTGATTGAAGAGATCTACAGCAGTTCCACCGAGCAGGTTCTTGTCGAGGTCGTAGTGAGGAACATTGGCGAATACATCGTTCAATGTAGCCTCATCGAGCTGTGCCAGATTCTCCTTGGTAGCCTTACCGAAGAGGATGTTGCTGGCTGCGATAGCCATATCCAAGTCCTCCTGTGAGTGAACCATTACGGTAACCTCCTCAGCCAGACGCTTCTGGAGTACACGGCGACCAGGATCCTGCTTGTGCTCCTCTACGAGGGCATCGATAGTCTCCTTGTCGAGGTCGGTGAAGATCTTGATATACTTCTCAGCATCATCATCGCTTACGTTCAACCAGAACTGGTAGAAAGCATAAGGAGTTGTGCGGTTGCGATCCAACCAGATGTTACCGCTCTCAGTCTTACCGAACTTCTTGCCGTCTGCCTTGGTAATCAAAGGACAAGTGAGGCAGAAGCACTCTGCATCGTTACCCAAAGTACGGTGAATCAACTCAGTACCGGTAGTCATGTTACCCCACTGGTCATTACCACCCAACTGGAGGCGGACGCCATACTTCTCATACTGATAGAGGAAGTCGTAGCCCTGGAGCAACTGATAGGTGAACTCTGTGAAAGACAAGCCGTCACGAGCCTCACCGTTCAAGCGCTTCTGCACGCTATCCTTAGCCATCATATAGTTAACTGTGATGTGCTTACCTACCACGCGCGCAAAGTCGAGGAAGGTGAAGTCCTTCATCCAGTCGTAGTTGTTAACCAACTCAGCCTTGTTAGGCTCATTGCCATCGAAGTCGAGGAACTTAGATACCTGCTTCTTGATAGCTTCCTGATTATGATAGAGAGTCTCAGAGTCGAGCAGATTACGCTCCTGGCTCTTGCCAGAAGGGTCGCCAATCATACCTGTAGCACCTCCCACGAGGAGATAAGGCTTATGGCCACAACGCTGCAAGTGACGCAACATCATGATACCGCAAAGGTGACCGATGTGCAGAGAGTCTGCAGTAGGGTCTGTTCCGAGATAGGCAGACACCATGTGGGTGTTAAGGTATTCCTCAGTACCTGGCATAATCTGTGCCAGCATACCACGCCATTTCAATTCTTCAACAAAATTTTTTGCCATCGAATGTGATTTCTTTATATATTATATAATATGTATAAGGGGCCCAGCGAAACAGCCGGAAACTTACGGCACGGGATCATAGCCCGAACCACCCCAAGGGTTGCATCTCAAGATACGCCATATTGCCAAAGCCAGCCCCTTGAAAGGTCCATGCTTCCGTATGGCTTGCCTGGCATATTCAGAGCAGGTTGGCTGAAAGCGGCATGATGGCGGTGTATAGGGAGTGATGCACTTCTGATAGAACAGGATAGGAAGCAACAACAGCCAGGTCAGTGCTTTTACGAATCCATGCCAGACGATAAGCAGATACTTCATAGTTTCTCTACCAATCGTTGCAGGTTCTTGTTCATCTTGGCATTCAGCTCAGCCGAATCGTGCAGTTTGCCATCCTGCCAGATGACGGCAAGCAGCAGCTGCTTGTCGGGCATCTGTGCCATACGCTCCAGCAGCTCATGCTTCTGGGTGCGGTAAGCCTCACGGATCTGTCTTTTCACCCGATTGCGCTTCACGGCTCTCTTGAAGAATCGCTTCGACACGCTTACCATCAGTTCTACAGAAGCACTCTGCTCATCAGTCTTGTCAACAACAAGATACACCATCTTCAAGGGCCAAGCCGTCATAGCATGGGCTTTACCGCTAAAGAGCTGGTCTATGAGCGTCTGCTTGCATAGGTGCTCTCTCTTTCCGAAAGTGTTATCTGTTTCTGTCAACATCATATAGTTTCTTATTTATTGTTTCGCTTCAGATAATCCTTCAGCGCTCCAGTCATGGATGGGAACTCCTTGGTAGGAGCCTCCAAGTCGATGCGAAGACCTTCGTCTGTTACAGTCTTCATGGTTGCCGGACCGAAAGCACCGAGAGCAATCTTGCCCTGCTCAAACTTAGGGAAGTTCTTCTTCAGGGCTTTTACTCCTGTAGGACTGAAGAAAATCATCATATCATAGTCGAACGACTTGATTTCTTCCTCTGTGAAGTCATTGCTTACCGTGCGATACATCACGCACTCAGTATGATTCAGCTTCTTCTCGTCGAGAAGGTTCTTCACATCATCATTGTGCACACTACTCAGTGGAACGAGATATTTCTCTCCTTTATGACGACTCATCTGTGCCATCAATCCGTCGATCTTACCAGTATCACCGAAGAAGACCTTGCGCTTACGATACTGAACATACTTCTGGATATAGAGTGCGATGGTCTCAATAACACAGAAATACTTCATATCCTCAGGAATGGTAATACGCATCTCCTTGGCTAATTTGAAGTAATTGTCCACTGCATGGCGAGATGTAAAAACGACTGCAGTATAGTCTAACAGATTAATCTTCTGCTGACGGAATTCTTTCGCTGTAAGTCCCTCAACCTTAAAGAATGGGCGGAACACACATTCTACGCCGTACTCCTTCTCGATATCATAGTAAGGAGATTTCTCACTTGCCGGTTTTGGCTGAGAAACTAAAATTTTTTTAATCATCTTGTCTTAAAAGTTTATTTTCAAATAATGACTGATTAATACGAGTCCACCCCAGAGGGCAGACAGAGGTACTACTTCAAGGGCACAAAAGTACAAAATTATCTGCAAAAACAAGCCATTTCTTTTAAAAAAGATAAGATAACTCTTATAAAATGACAACATTTTCACCAATACGAGTACTATAATGGTATATATCACTGCTACCTGGAGCGATAAGTCGAAGTAAGACAGGAGCATAACTACCGGGAACAGCAATACTCCCTCGCAGGATAACAGGAAGAGATACGCCTTGAGCCATTGTTCATTTTTTTTCTTGTCGAAGAATACCAGACCCGCTATGGTATAGAGCAAAGCCTTGATCAGGCAATAGCTCATCACATATCCGGCATAGATACAGATTACCCAATTCTGCTCGATGGTAAACGTATCGCTGATGGATGCCTTCGAGTAGAAGAAGTATCCGAGTGCCACCAGCAGGCAGGTCTGCAATACAAAGAAGAACTGGAAGCGAACCTCCGAACTCGTCTCCGTAATCACCGTAGTTCCCTCTCGCTGAACGCGGAAGAAGGCCTTTGCCTGGCGGAAAACGAAATGCTTCGACTTGGAGAATGCAATACATGCCAACACAAAGCACAAAAGCAGCAACGAGGTGATGAAGTTGTCGCCCGCCACCGTATAAGGCACCGGATCACCCGCCACACCCAGTCTTCCACCTCTTAGCTCAGGATGGAAGAGCGAGTCTTTCGAGAAGAACGACTCACGATAGTATTGTGGCAAGCTCACATCTCTGAAACTCTTGCCTGCCTTATGTCCAGGCAGATGCAGGGTATCAGGCATCCCGCTCCAGTGAGTAATCTCACAGGGTTTGACGTGCGCCCTGATCATGGAATCCTGTTGGGCAGGGGTCGCATTCTTAGGCAGCCAACTCAGCACCTGTTTAGGTGTGAGTTGGCTGCTATGTTTTTGCTGGACAGATTGCTGCTGTAATTCAGCTTCAATCTCCAGACCTGTATGTATCGAATCTGCTTGCTGCACCATTCTTTTCTATCGATTTCCTAAGAAACCGCTCTCTTATTGTTATTCGTTCCTTAAAGACCGAAAGCCTTCTTGATTTCATCTACCTTATCGAGCTTCTCCCATGTGAAGAGCTCTACCTTCATGGTCTTTGCTTCGTGATAACGGCTAGTGAAGGTCTTCTCCACTACCTCGTTCTTACGACCCATGTGTCCGTATGCGGCAGTTTCAAAGAACATTGGCTGACGCAACTTCAACTGGCGCTCGATAGCCTTTGGACGGAGATCAAACATCTCGGCAATCTTCTTGGCAATCTCGCTGTCGGCCATATTCACATGACTTCTGCCATAGGTATTTACGTAGATGCTTACAGGCTCTGCCACGCCGATAGCGTAACTTACCTGAACCAACATCTCGTCTGCCACGCCGGCAGCTACCATGTTCTTGGCGATGTAACGGGTTGCATAAGCTGCAGAACGGTCCACCTTACTAGAATCCTTGCCAGAGAAGGCACCACCACCGTGAGCACCCTTGCCACCGTAGGTATCTACGATGATCTTACGGCCGGTAAGACCTGTATCTCCATGAGGACCACCAATCACGAATTTACCGGTAGGGTTTACGAAGTACTTGATGTCGTCGTTGAAGAGAGCCAATACCTTGTCGCTCAAGTGAGTCTTTACTCTTGGAATCAGGATATTGATCACATCCTCACGAATCTTTGCCAACATGGCATCATCATCGTCCTCGCCATTTGACTTCTTGATGAAGTCATCGTGCTGGGTAGAAACCACGATGGTATCGATGCGCTGTGGGATATTATCGTCTGAGTACTCGATGGTAACCTGGCTCTTAGAGTCTGGACGGAGATAAGTCATCACCTTACCCTCCTTGCGGATATCAGCAAGCACACGCATGATGAGCTGTGCCAGGTCGAGTGATACAGGCATGTAGTTAGCGGTTTCGTTTGTAGCGTAACCGAACATCATACCCTGGTCGCCAGCACCCTGATTCTCATCCTCCTCACGGCTTACACCGCGGTTGATGTCATCACTCTGCTCGTGGATGGCAGTGAGCACGCCACAAGAGTCACCGTCAAACTGATACTCGCTCTTGGTATAACCTATCTTCTTGATGGTCTTGCGGGCGATAGTCTGCAAGTCAACATATACATTAGAGCGAACCTCGCCCATGATTACTACCTGACCAGTAGTACAGAAGCTCTCGATAGCGCAGTGAGCATGGTCATCGTATGCCAGGAACTGATCGAGCAAAGCATCTGAAATCTGGTCGGCCACCTTATCTGGATGTCCTTCAGAAACTGATTCTGATGAAAACAAATATGCCATATTTTTCCTTTATTTTCTGTTATTAATTGATATTCTTTATTTTGCGGCTGCAAAGTTACGCATTTTTTTTCAGATTCTGCCATATTCAGCCGAAAAATAGAGCAAATACAGCCGAATAATCCTCCTTTTGTAGCTGAATCATAACCATTTATTCTTCCCTATGCTTGATATTGCGTGGATGATGGTATAAGATGGCATCCCTGAGGTCGGAAGTTTCGATATGCGTATAGATTTCCGTGGTTCCGATGTCCTCGTGTCCCAGCAGTGCCTGAATCACTCTCAGGTCGGCTCCACCCTTGAGCAGAGCGGTGGCAAAACTGTGTCTCAGCGTATGAGGCGAAATGGTTTTCTTGATACCCGCATCCTGTGCCGCATTCTTGATCATGATGAGAATCATCACACGGGTAAGATGGGCACCTCTGCGGTTCAGAAAGACATAATCTTCCTCTCCAGGCTTGATTTTCATGAGATTGCGGTCGATGTACCACAGGTGAATTTCCTTCAATGCCCTGTCAGAGATAGGCACCAGCCTCTCCTTCCGTCCCTTTCCCAGAACTCTGATAAACTTATCCTCCTCAAAGATCTGACTGATCTTGAGATTCACCAGTTCCGTAACACGCAGTCCGCAGGAGAAAAGGGTTTCGATGATAGCCTTGTTGCGCTGCCCTTCCCATTTCGAGAGATCGATGGCAGCCTCCAGCATATCCACCTCCTCTACAGAGAGATATTCCGGCAAATGTTCGCCTATCTGCGGCGAAGGCAACAGTTCGGTAGGATCATCCTTGATATAGCCGTCGGTCACCAGGTAACGGTAGAAGGAGCGCACACCACAGAGGATGCGAGCCTGCGAGCGGGCAACGATGCCTTTGTCGTGAAGACTTGCCGAGAAGTTCTCCAGATTTTCCAGCTTCATATCCACCAGTGCCACATCGTTCTGGCGGGCATATTCTATGAGATATTCCAGATCGTGGCGATATGCCTCAAGCGTATTATACGTATAGTTTCGCTCCAGCTTGAGGTACCTCATATAATTCCTGATGATGTCATTTGCCATTTTCTTATCTAATTTCTTGTCAGTTTCCAATTTTATTATTACCTTTGCATCAGGGTTAGCTATGAGATAGATAACCTATGCATCTGCAAAGATACAAAAAATTAATGATACAGACTTAAAAAATCATGTGATTATGAAGATACAGATTATCAATGGTCCTAATTTGAACCTCCTGGGCGTTCGCGAGCCAGGCATTTATGGCAGTAATTCTTTCGAGAGCTATCTGCCTAAGTTGAAGGCTAAATACCCTGATGTAGAGATAGAATACTATCAGAGCAACATCGAGGGCGAGCTTATCAACAAGTTGCAGGAAGTAGGCTTCACCTACGATGGCGTAGTGCTCAATGCGGGTGCCTACACCCACACCAGCATTGCCTTGCAGGATTGCATTCGCAGCATGAAATGCCCTTGCGTAGAGGTGCATATCTCCAATGTGCACAAACGCGAGGAGTTCCGCCATCACTCTTATATCTCCTGCGCCTGCCTGGGAGTCATCTGCGGATTCGGTCTGGCTTCCTACGACCTTGCCATCGCAGGAATCTTATCACAAAAGGAAAACGGGAAATAAGATGACCGAAACAGAATTGATAGACCAATACATCTGCCAACATATTGAGCCAGAGGGAGATTACCTCTATCGTCTCTACCGTGCCACCAATATCCATACCATTCACGGACGTATGGCGAGTGGTCACATCCAGGGCAGATTACTCAAGATGCTGGTTCAGATGATTCGCCCCAAGAATATTCTTGAGGTGGGAACCTTCAGTGGCTACAGCGCCATCTGTCTGGCTCAGGGATTGCAGGAAGGAGGCAAGCTCTATACTTTCGAAATCAATGACGAGATGGAAGATTTCACCCGTCCCTGGATTGAGGGTTCAGATGTTGCCGACAAGATTGATTTCCGTATTGGCGATGCCAACGAAGAAGCGCCCAAACTGGGGGTAATGTTTGACCTGGCTTTCGTGGATGGCGACAAGCGCACCTATATTGAGACATACGAGATGGTGATGAAGATTCTGAATCCTGGCGGATATATTCTGGCAGACAATACGCTGTGGGACGGACACGTCATCGACCCAGCCTACGACCGTGACCATCAGACCAAGGGCATCCGTGCCTTCAACGACATGATAGCCCAAGACCCTCGCGTGGAAGTGGTGATTCTGCCGCTGCGCGATGGCTTGACACTCATCAGAAAGAAATAAAAAGAAATAAGCATAAAAAATCCTGCTTGCGTTGATCATACACAAGCAGGATTTTTTATGCTTATTTCTTTCTATTAACTCAAAAGTCTTTTACTCAATGCTCTCACCGGATACCATACGGCAAGCCAGCCTACGGCGATAACCGTTACAAAGATGATGGCTACATCTGAATAGTGAACGCTTACCGGATAGGCATTTACGATGAAGGAGCCCTCGGAGTCGCCCAGTCTTACGAAGCCATACTGCTGCTGCAGCCAGCAGAGCAACAGACCCAATCCGATACCAATCACCGCACCAATCACTGCAATCATTCTTCCCTCGAAGAGGAAGACACGCGTAATCTGCTTGTCATTGGCACCCAGATTCCGCAATGTCACCACATCGTTCTTCTTGTCGATGATGAGCATCGAGAGCGAACCGATGATGTTGAAACATGCCACCACGAGGATGAAGGTCAGGAAGATGTAAGCCATCAGCTTCTCTATCGACATGATCTTGAAAGTATCTTCCTGCTGCTCAAATCTATCCAGCACCTTATATTTGGTGCCGGCAATCCTCTGCATCTCAGCCTTTACTGCCTGTAGGTCACTACCCTCCTTCAGGCGGATCTCCAGATCAGAGAGCATACCCTGCTGACCGAAGAGGTTGCGCGCAAAGGCAATGGAAGTGATGATATAATTCTTGTCGTATTTCGACTGCTTGACGGCGAAGAGCACGCCCGGAGAATTCAGCGAATCAACCACGAAGCCGGCATCCGGATTCATCATATCCAACTGTCCCTCCTTCTGCGGAGCATAAATCTTCATAAAACCATCCCATTTTGCCCCGATACCCAAGGTCTGTGCCAGACGGATACCCACGGTTCCATACTGCAGATTGGCAGCATGGAGCGAGAAACTGCCATCACCATAAAGGATGTCGTTGATATGTGACAACTCAGAGAAGTTGTCGTCCACGCCCTTGATCCTCACCATAGCCTGACGGTCGTCATAGATTGCCAGCGCCTGGTCTTCCACGGTTTCAGTAGCCACATCTACCTGTGGCAGCATACGTATCTGCGTCAATATCGGGTCATCGGCAGGCGCCGTCTTTCCCTCTATCGGCACCACCTTCAACTGCGGGTCGAAGCTCGTAAAGAGCGTAGCCACCAGGTCGTGGAAACCATTAAATACGCTCAACACGATGACGAGTGCCATCGTTGCCACAGCCACACCAATCACAGAGATGGAGCTGATCACATTGATAACGTGTGTACTCTTCTTGGAAAAGAGATACCTGCGAGCAATAAAGAATGGAAAATTCATTTGTCTTTTTACTTTTTTACTTCTTCAAGAGTTCATCAATGCGCTCCAGATAATCCAGGCTGTCGTCCAGGAAGAAACGGAGCTCAGGAATGATGCGCAACTGATTTCTCACCTTTCTGCCCAGGTCGAAGCGGATAGTCTTCTCGTTGGCATTGATATTCTTCAGAATTTCCTCACCCTTTTCAGATGGGAACACGCTGAGGTAAGCAGTGCAGATGCTAAGATCCGGGCTCACTCTTACCTTAGTAACACTTACCATCACACCATGCATCATGCGGGTCTGTGACTGGAAGATAAGACTCAACTCCTTCTGGAGCAGTCTTGATATACGGTTTTGTCTTGTTTCTTGCATAACTATTAACTATAAACTATTAATTATAAACTATTCAAGGTCCACGTGTGTAACGTCCACCTGCTCATGCAGGAATATCAACGCCGACTCCTTGAATTTCCCCTCACTTTCTGTAGTCAGATACTTGCAGCTACCACCCTTTGTCACCATCTGTTCCATATTCGGATGTCGCTGCAGATAATCCTGCAGACTGTTGGCCACATACTGTCCCTGTGGCACCACTCTCACGCCGTCGGGAAGATTCTTCACGATGCTGCTCATGAGCAGTGGATAATGGGTGCAACCCAGGATGATGGTATCGATGTCCTCATCCATACGCATCAACTGGTCGATGCGCTTCTTGACGAAATAATCAGCACCAGGACTATCTGCCTCGTTTGCCTCTACGATGGCTGCCCAGAGCGGACAAGCCACTCCGCTTACCTGGATATCCGGCCAGAGCTTGCCAATCTCCATCTTGTAGCTCTCGCTCTTGATGGTTCCCTCGGTGGCAAGAATGCCCACGTGGCGACTCTTGGTCAGCGTACCTATCACCTCGGCAGTAGGACGGATGATGCCCAGCACGCGGCGGTCAGGGTCCAGTTCCGGGATGTCTCTCTGCTGGATAGAGCGCAGCGCCTTAGCCGAAGCCGTATTGCAACCCAGGATTACCAGATGGCAACCCATGGAAAAAAGCTTCAGCACAGCCTGGCGGGTAAACTTATACACCACCTCGAAGGAGCGCGAACCGTATGGCGCACGGGCATTGTCGCCCAGATACATATAGTCGTACTGCGGCAACATCTGGCGCAAACCATGCAAGATGGTCAAGCCACCATATCCGGAATCAAAGATTCCGATAGGTCCGGGATTAGATGGCAGAATCATTTCAGTTTCTCCTCCAGCACTGCTGTAATATCCTCACCCATTTCTTCACTCAGATAAGGTGTGGCGTTGTTGTCGGTATTGATGATGAAGGCAAATCCCTTCTCCTTGCCAATCTGCTTGGCAGCCTCGTTGATCTGGGCCTTGAGAGGAGCATACGCATCGGTCTCTGCCTGATTCAGGAGTTTGGCAGCCTCAGCCTTGAAGGCGATGTTCTTCTCCATCAATTCACGCAGTTCAGCCTGGCGCTTCTCCAGGATAGTCTTGGCATACGAGCGCTGACCGTCAAGGAATTCCTCATACTTGGTATTAAACTCAGTTTCCACGCGCTTGGTTTCCTCATCATACTTTGCGCGGAGTTCATCCATATTATGCTTGGCTATTGCATAACCAGGCATGGTATGAAAAACCTGCTCAAAGCTGAAGTAGCCAAATCGCAATGCTGGCTGTGCAACGATGGCTGCTGGTTGTTCCGCCGGAGTCTGGTTCTGCTGTGCAGAAGCCGAGAGGGCAACAAGAACGAGCGCCAAAAATAGGAGATTCTTTTTCATAATGCGTGATACCTTTTATATATGATATGAATATACTAGACGATAAATAAGGGCAGGCACTTGTGCCTGCCCTTAGCTTTTTTATAGAAATACTTACGTTTGATTACTTGATCTTAGCCTGTACTTCCTTGGTAACATCTACCACGTTGGCGCCAGTATAGATAGCTGTGCCTTCCTCCATGATGTATGTATAGTTACCAGCCTTACCTACAGCCTCGATAGCTGTACGTACCTTAGCGATGATAGGCTGCATGAGCTCACTGCTCTTCTTCTGCAACTCCTGCTGACCATCCTGGTAAGCCTGCTGAATCTTCTGCTGAAGACCCTGCAATTCTGTTTCCTTCTGCTGCTTGGCAGTAGCATTCATTGTGCTTGCGCCCTTCTGGTACTCATCTGCCTTGCGCTGGAACTCATCCTGCATAGACTTAAGGTCGTTCTCCTTCTGCTTCTGGAGAGCTTCCAACTCGCCGTTGGCCTTAGCTACGTCTGGCAAAGACTGCATGATCTGCTGAGTATTTACCTTACCGAACTTCTGTGCCATCATTGTCATTGGTGCGCAAAGCATCAACATTAAAATAAGCTTTTTCATTTCTGTTTATTCTTTTTTAATTATTATTCTTAATTGGTTATGCCGAGGGCGGTGTTTTCCTGCCGTATCCTCTCTTATCGGCTGCAAATATACAATTATTTCTTGAAATAACCTAGATTATTTCCTGGAATAACACTTATTATTTGTTAGAATAGCCTAATTTCTGGAGTACCTCGTTGCTGATGTCTATTTTTGGCGAACCAAAAATGATGCCATTGTTGCTGGCTCTGTCGAGAACAAGCGAGTAGCCGCGCAGGTTGGAAATCTCCTTCACGGCATTGTAAATCTCCTCCTGGATAGGTCCCATCAGTGCCTCGCGCTTCTTGTAAAGCTCTCCCTCGGCACCGAAGTATTTCTTCTTCAGGTCGCTGGCTTCCTTCTCCTTCTGCATAATGGAGTCCTGCTTGGCCTTCTTCTGCTCCTGTGAGAGGAATACTACCTCGTTCTGATAGTTCTTGTACATGGTGCTTGCTTCCAGATTGAGTGCCTCTACCTCGGCCTGCCACTTGCGGCTCACCTGGTTCAACTGTTCGTTGGCACGCTCATAAGCTGGGATATTGCGCAGGATGTACTCCATATCCACCAATGCATATTTCTGTGCATGTGCTGAGATGGCTGCTACAGCCATCATCAGCATCAATACTATTTTCTTCATAAAATCCGTCTTTAGAATTCCTGACCCAAGATGAAGTGGAACTGACTTCCACCCTTCTTATACTGGCTGCCGTTCCATACCTTGTCGAAACCGTAAGCCCAGTCAATACCCATCAGACCCACCATTGGCAGGAAGATACGCACACCGACACCGGCACTGCGCTTCATGCTGAATGGGTTGAAGTCCTTGGTATCATACCAGGCGTTACCTGCCTCTACGAAGGTCAAACCATAGATAGTGGTATTGCCCAGGAGGAATGGATAACGGAGCTCCAATGAGAAGCGGTCGTATGCATAAGCATAGTAACCGGTGGTACGGCCGTAAGATACGGAACCGTTCTCGTAACCACGGAGTCCGATGGTTTCCTCACCATAATAGGATGAATAACCGCTCATACCGTCACCACCCACATAGTAGGTCTCGAATGGACTCTTCTTGTACTTGTTGTAAGCACCGAGCAAACCGAGCTCTACACGGGTCATCAATACGAAGCACTTCTGACCCTCTGTAAGTGCGGTATAGGTCTTTGCCTTGAACTTCCACTTGTGATACTCAATCCAGCGGTATTTCTCCTGCTGCTCTGCAGAGTAGGTTGGAGACTGGGAGTTGTTGGCGAGATTCTTGTAATCCTTGTTGTCGAACGCACTCCATGGTGGAGTAAGGTTGACACTTGCCTCAAACTCTGAACCACGACGTGGGAAGAGCTGGTTGTCGGTTGATGTACGGTTCAATGCGATGGTCAAGTTCAAGTTGTTCGCATTACCGTTGGTCATCAGCATATAGCTCCAGTTCTTCATCATGTAGCGCTGGTAAGCCAACTGCACAGACAAGGTGAAGTAATCATCCGGCCAACGGAGGCGCTTACCCCAACCGAGGCTCACACCCACCATCTGGATGTACTTGTCTGGATCGTAATAATTCTCGTAGTTATTATAGTAACCCGTACCATAACCATACATGTAGCTCATGTAGTTGTTCATGTAGGCACTATTATAATAGTTGCTTGACACGTCTGTACTCTTGCTGTAGTATGCACCTACGCTGAACTGGATAGGGCGCTTGCCGCCAAACCAGTTGGTAGAGTAGCTTACGTTGTAGCTTTGGTAGTAGGTACCGTTGGTCTGTGCACCGATGCTCAGCACCTCACCGTCACCGATAGGCATGATACCACGATGCTCCTTGTTCTTGTTGAAGAGGTTTGCCATAGAGAAGTTGTTGAGCTTCAAGCCCACACGTCCGATGACACCCGTCTGACCCCAACCGAGCGAGAACTCAATCTGGTCGTTACTCTTCTGCTCCAGGTTCCAGTTTACATCCACAGTACCGTCCTCGTAGTTAGGCTTTACATCTGGTGAAACCTTCTCAGCATCGAAGTGACCCATAGAAGCCAACTCACGAGCCGAACGCATCAGGGCATCCTTAGAGAAGAGGTCGCCTGGCTTGGTACGGAGCTCACGGCGTACTACGTTCTCATAGAGACGGGTATTACCATTGATACGTACGTGGCTCAGGTAAGCCTGAGGTCCCTCTGTCACGCGCATCTCCAGGTCGATGGAATCGCCGTCGATGTTCACTTCGGCAGGATTGATGTTAGAGAACACGTAACCATTGTTGTAATAGAGGTTGCCCACAGCATCTTCATCTTCCTGCAATCGCTTGCCCAGGAGTTTCTGGTTATATACATCGCCCTTCTTCATGCCGAGCACGGCATTCAGATAGTCGGTAGCATATACGGTGTTGCCCACCCAGTTGATATTGCGGATAAAGTAGCGCTTACCCTCATCTACCTTGACATATACGTTGACGTGCTTCTCGTCGAAGTTGCTTACGCTGTCTTCCAGGATCTGCGCATCACGATAACCATACTCGTAGTATTTGTCGATGAGTTTCTGCTTGTCTTCCTTCCATCTCTCAGGAGTAAACTTCTTCGACTTGAAGAAAGTAGCAAACTTGCCAGCCTCGTGGGTCTTGGCAAAGGCTCCCTTCGAGAAGAGTCCACCCTTGATCTTTCTGTCCGAGAGTTTCTCGTTACCATCGATGGTAATCTGGTGAACCTTGATTTTCTGTTTCTTATCTACGATTACGTCCAGGATTACCTGACCCTTGTTAGCCACATCGTCGCGCTGGTTAATCTGGATTTCAGCATTCTTGAAGCCCTTGTCATCGAAGTATTTCTTGGCAAGGATCTTGGCACGGTCGAGCATATTAGGTGTTACCTGAGTACCCTTGACCATACCGAGCTTCTGCTCCATATCCTCACGCTCGCTTTTCTTCAAACCCACATAATGGATATCAGAGATACGAGGTCTTACCGCGAGATAGATGTGAAGATAAAGTTTTTCACCCACGATAGAGTCGGCAGCGATAGCGACTTTAGAGAAAAGTCCATGTTTCCAATAGCGCTTGACGGCATTGGTAATAGCGTCGCCTGGCACTTCAATCTCTTCTCCCACTGTCAGGCCCGAGATACCAGTGAGCACATAGTCTTCGTATCCTTCCACACCCGACACATTGATACCTCCAAGGGTCAAGGTGCGAGGGGTTCCGGCATACGAGATATCTGGATGTAC
>ERZ1023869.50-NODE-50-length-53167-cov-31.595534_pt1 | contig 53167 bp, 44 predicted proteins | sample MGYA00380390_ERZ1023869 | MGnify/ENA primary metagenome ERZ1023869 (study PRJEB33179, sample SAMN07449005) | human gut metagenome | biome: Human-gut; feature: Human associated habitat; material: Faeces | host: Homo sapiens | place: India: Bhopal | collected...
AAACGCTTAGGAAAGTGAGCTAAAATTGGTACAACGAACTGGACACCCTATAAAACAATCTTTTTTTCAGAAAGTAAGCAAACAAAAAAGACAGCTGGAAGGGGATTGTTCTCCTTCGAGCTGTCTTTTTTCTTATTTATGCTGATTATGTGTATCTTACAGGTTGTGCTCTGCGAGCCAGCGCTCTGCCTCAAGAGCAGCCTTACATCCAGATCCTGCGGCTACGATGGCCTGGCGGTATGTGGGGTCGGCACAGTCACCGGCAGCGAATACGCCGTCAACGTTGGTGCGGGGCGAACCGTCCTGAGTCTTGATGTAGCCAGTCTCGTCACACTCAACGGCAGGACGGAATACGTCTGTGTTGGGCTTGTGACCGATGGCGAGGAAGAAGCCGTCGATGGCGATGTCGTAATGCTCCTCGTCAGCCTCACCCTTGCGCTTAACGACGTGAGCACCCTCTACGCCGTCCTCACCGAAGAGACCCTCGGTATTGTGCTCATAGAGAATCTCAATCTTCTCGTTGTCCTCCACGCGCTTCTTCATAACGTCGGAAGCACGGAGATACGGCTTGCGCACAATCATATATACCTTCTTGCAAAGGCCAGCGAGATAGAGAGCCTCCTCACATGCTGTGTCGCCGCCACCTACCACAGCCACTGTGCGCTTGCGATAGAAGAAGCCGTCACACGTTGCACATGCGCTTACTCCCTGTCCGTTGTATTTCTTTTCGTCGTCAAGTCCGAGATACTTGGCGCTGGCACCTGTTGCGATAATCACGGTGTCTGCCTCAATCTCCACACCCGTATCGGTGGTAAGCACGTAAGGCTTCTTTGAGAAGTCAGCCTTGGCGATGCTTCCCTCACGCATATCCACACCGAAGCGCTCTGCCTGCTTGCGGAGGTCGGCCATCATCTGATTGCCCTCTACGCCTTCGGGATAGCCCGGGAAGTTCTCAACGATAGTTGTCTGTGTGAGCTGTCCGCCAGTCTGAATGCCGCAGTACTCCACGGGACTGAGGTTTGCTCTTCCTGCATAGATGGCTGCTGTGTAGCCAGCAGGACCGCTACCGACGATAAGGCAGCGTACGTGTTCTCTGTTTTCCATTGTTGGTTTGTTTTTTATAGTAGTTCTTCTATTTGCTTTGCTATGTTGCTAATGCTCTCAGTCGGCTCGAAGCGTGCGATTACCTGACCGCGCTTGTTGACGAGGAACTTTGTGAAGTTCCACTTGATGTCGCTTGTCTCCTTATAGTCAGGTGTCTCCTTTGAGAGAATCTCTTCCAGCACGGGTGTGAGTTCGTGTTCGGGATTGAATCCTGCGAATGTCTTCTGCTCCTTGAGGAAGACATAGAGCGGTTCGGCATCTGCACCGTTCACCTTCACCTTCTTGAAGCGCGGAAACTCCGTACCGTAGTTCAGCTTGCAGAACTGGTGGATTGACTCGTCCGTGCCGGGAGCCTGCGCTCCGAACTGATTGCACGGAAAGTCGAGCACCTCAAATCCCTGTGCATGGTATTTCTCGTAGAGCTTCTCCAGCTCTTCATACTGTGGTGTGAATCCGCACTTTGTGGCTGTGTTGACAATGAGCAGCACCTCGTTGGCATACTCCTTCAGGGACACATTCTTCCCTTTTCTGTCTTTTACAGAGAAATCGTATACAGTTCTCATTTTTCTCCTTTTCTATGTTTTTTGTTGTTCGGTTTTCTTTTTACCTTATATAATGAGATACAAAATTAGGCAAAAATATTGAGAAACAAGAATCTGACGTCAATATAAACTTACGTTTTTTGTTCGTTTAAATTCCGAAATAGGGAAATCCCTACTCTGTAATATGGAAAAAATATTGTTTATTATGTTATGTTTTGATAAATTTGCAACGTGAAAGTAAAGAACAAGAATAAGTGAAAAATTAAAAATACAGAATATTATGAAACGCATTTACTATTTCCTTACACTCGCTGTGATGGTGCTGGCACCTCTGGCAATGACAAGTTGTGACGACCCGTATTACGACGACTGGTGGTATGACGACCCGGACGAGTGGTATGACCGTCCTTACGACAACGGTTCTGACGACCTCGTAGCTATGGCGCAGATGCTGAACGGCTCGTGGACGGGTGAGCTGACAAACGAATATACGGGCGAGGACGGCAACCGCTATCAAGCCAATATGTACGTGGACTTCAGCTTCATACAGTATACAGCCAACTCGAACAACGGCAACGGATTCGAGACGGACTATGTTCCCAAGACAGACAAATACGGCAAGCCGCTGCGCGACGATGACGGCAACGTACTCTACGACTCGCAGACTCTGCAGTTTAAGTGGTATATCGACCCAAGGACGTACAACATCTACGTGGAATACGCCAGCGGCATGCGCTATGTGCTTGACTCTCGCGGCAACAGCCAGACTTCAGGCTTCTCACTTAGCAACAATGACTTCAGCGGCGTGATGGAGGGTGTGAACAACGACGAATACGTATTCTTCGACTGTGAGCGCGTGACAAAGGCTCTCGCTCCTAACAAGAACAACAGCACGACAACAAGCACTCGCTCGTTCGGTTCGGCTAAGGAACAGAAGAGGGTGAAGAGCGAAGCTCCTTTAAAATTACGAGTTAGGAACTGAATATAAAAGTTGAAAGTTGTAAAAGTTGAGAGTTGAAAGTTGAGGGTTGAGAGTTATGATATGTTTTTATAGATAATACATAGCTAACAATGTAGTTATCAGAAGTAATCAAAACTCTCAACCCTCAACTTTCAACTCTCAACTTGTTTTACTTGTCCAGGAGGAACGGTCGATTGTTACGGTTCTCCCATTTCCATGTGAATGTCTCGCCGAAGCGATTTATGAATATCACCTTTATATAACGATACTTCTTTGATGTGGGACGGGCGCGGAAGAGGTGGCCTGTCTTGGCGAGCTGGTGCTTTCTTGGCTTTGTCCTGAGGAAAGCCTCATCATTGTCTACAAAGCGTTGCATCAGTCCCTTATACTTTCCGTCCTCATACCATACCACACGGCAGTGAGGATCCCACTCCCATACGTTGGCTACGATAAAGTCTTTCTGCGTGCGGAACTCTCCCGGCTTATACACACGCATCTGAACATCCGACTTGCTGTTGGCGGAGCGATACTTCCAACGAAGTTTCTTGCCATCCACTGTCACCACCATATATCCGTTCGGCGAACCGTCACGGCAAATGTTTGACGTCCACCATGCTCCGCAAGCCGAACCTATGTTGTGCTGATAAAGACGCGGCGACACCTCCACGTTCTCGAAGAAGTGGGTGTGTCCGGCGAAGACATGGGCATCGTAGGGGGCGAGGATTTCCTCCAGACGCTTGGAGTTAAGGATGTTATCGATGGGTTCCATGGCGTTCCATCCCGGCGCGTGCATGTTAAGGATGACGAGTCGGTCCTTCGGCACGTAGCTAAGGTCGCGCTCCAGCCAGCGCAGGTCTTCCTCTGTTATCTCCTCCTCGTAATGGCAACCTCCGCGATAATTGATGTTCTTGATGGTCACTACGTGAGCGTTGCCGATGTTAAACGAATAGTTGACCGGACCGAAATAGCGTCCGAACATCTGCTCGGCGTAACGCTCGGCACCGACTGACGAATTGTGAAGGTCGGCATACGCCTTCTCGAAGTCATGATTGCCGATGCACTGGAAGAAAGTCATTCGATGGTTCTTGATGCTTTCCACGTACTGCGGATAGATGTTCATATTGTCAAACACTACGTCGCCGAGCGTCATTCCCACCACGTCGCCCGTCTTGCGCAGCTGCGAGGCAGTGCGGAGAATGGAAGGCATGGTCTCGTTGCGCCAGCGTTTCATGTCGTGGGCATTGAGAATCTGCGGGTCGCTGATGGCTATATAATGGAAACGGTCAGACACGGAGTCGCGTCGCTGGAGGCGGAAAGTGTTGGTGTTCCGTTTAGCTACAGCCTCTCTGACGGGGATGTAATAGCCCGAAGCTATGCCGTCCTTCTCAGGCAGACGATACTCTCGCGGCGTGGAGATGGAGACAAACTTGCTGACCGTGGTGTCGGTGGAAAGTTGCCATGCGCCGCGTCGGTCCGTCTTACAGAACTCACGTCCGTTGTTTACCACTACTCCGGCGATGCCTTTGCCTTCCTCATCCACGACAACGCCCTTCAACATCAGAGGTCTGTCAGCCGGCTTACCGCTCACCAGACCCACAAACAACAATAGCCCCATGAAGACTCTAAAGCTCATACGCAATATCTTTTTGGTCTTCACAAAGGTATGATTCTGTCTTTTCATATTCATTACCATATCATTAATAATATATATAGAAGCTGAAAGATTCAGCCACATTTAATATTGCAAAGTTAGCCCAAATAAACATAAATAGCTAATTTTGCAACTCCAATTAATATATATTAAAAAACAAATAAGCAATGATTATACTCCTTACTGTCGCCGTCTACTTCGCGGCACTCATGTTGTTCAGCCGCCTTACGGCAAGCCGCGGCGCTGACAACGAGACGTTCTTCCGTGCCAACCGCCGCTCGCCATGGTATATGGTGGCGTTCGGAATGGTGGGCGCTTCCATATCGGGCATCACCTTTGTCAGCGTTCCGGGCATGGTGATGCGCACGGACATGACCTACATCCAGACGTGCATCGGATTTATTCTCGGCTACTTCACCATAGCTTTCGTGCTGCTGCCCGTCTATTACAAGCTGAATCTGACCACCATCTATTCATACCTGAAAGAACGGTTAGGCATGCGCTCCTACAAGACGGGAGCGTGGTTTTTCCTTATATCGAAGATGACGGGAGCGGCGGTGAGGTTCTATGTGGTGTGCATAATACTGCAGAGCTTCGTAATGGACGAAGCCGGCATTCCATTCCCTGCCACCGTAGTGGGAATGACGCTGCTGATATGGCTTTACACAAGACGCGGTGGCATAAAGACATTGGTGTGGACTGACTCGTTCCAGACCACGTGTATGTTTGCTGCGCTCATCCTTATAACCTATAATGTGATAACGCAACTGGGACTCAGCGTGCCTGAGGCATTGCGTGCCATTGCCGCAGACAGTCACAGCCGCATGTTCGTCATGGACGACTGGGTGTCTACGCAGAACTTCTGGAAGCAGATTCTCAGCGGTGCGTTCATCGCCATAGTGATGACCGGTCTGGACCAGGACATGATGCAGAAGAACCTTACGTGCAAGTCGTTGCGTGAGGCTCAGAAGGACGTATGCACGTATGGCTTCGCTTTCGTGCCTGCCAACCTGCTGTTTATGGCGCTCGGCGTGCTGCTTATGATGCTTGCCGGGAAAGAGGGAGTGGCGCTGCCCGCAAGCGGCGACGAGCTTCTGCCGATGTTTGCAGCTACGGGAAGTCTGGGTACGGCGGTGACGGTGTTGTTCACGATAGGCATTGTGGCAGCGTCGTTCTCAAGTGCCGACTCTGCCCTTACTGCCCTTACCACCAGCTTCTGTGTGGACGTATGCGAGCGACCGAAGGACGAGCGTCTGCGCAGGAAGGTGCACATCGGCATGGCTGTCGTCTTCGTGATGTTCATCCTTATCTTCAAGGTGCTGAACAGCACGAGCGTCATTGACGCCATATACGTGATGTGCTCCTACACTTACGGTCCGCTGTTAGGTCTCTTCGCCTACGGTCTGCTGACACGACGCGCCACTAACGACCGCATCGTGCCTTACATAGCCATTGCCTCTCCCCTCCTCTGCTTTGCTCTCGACACGGCATCAAAGGAATGGTTGGGCTATAAGTTCGGCTACGAACTGCTGATGATAAACGGCTTGCTGACATTCGTAGGAATGTTTATTTCAAGTCAGCCCAGCTCGAAGCATTAAATGTCTTCTCCACCTGCTTCTCGATGTCGTCGGGAAGGTTGCAGAAGAAGTCGATGCCGGTGAGCTGTTCCAGTTTATCTATGGACATGCAATGAGAGAGAAGAGTCTCTTCGGTGCGCCATGCCTTGGTCTGGTTGCTCCAGAATCCTACGGCGGCATAGCCGAACTGACTCTTGCGAAGGATGGCCATGAAGAAATATTTGGGTACGATCATCTTGCCGTTGATGCGGGTGATGATGTTCTTCTCGTCATCGATGGTTCCTCCCTTGCACACGAAGATGGTGTCCGTATAAGAGAGATTCTTAGCCCATTTCTGTAGTTGGCTCTCCATTCTTACCCACAGTCCGCGGTTGGACGTTCCATCCTGATATCCGTTAAACTCATGATATTGCGGCTGCATGTTCGACATATAGAAGGTCTGCTCATTGGCTTCGTACGAGAATGTGCGGTCTGCGCTCGGACAGATATGGCCACGGTCGTAGCCGGGGAAATATCTGAACTCTGACCAATACTCTGAAGGCGACAACGCCGGATCGAAGGTGAAGTCAGCCACACGCGAGTAATTGCCCTTGAATCCCTTATGGAGCTGGTAGCACGACCAGCGCTGCGACTTCTTGTCACAGTCCCATTCGGTGGCGAAATTGATGGCTTCAGAATCGTACGACGTATTGGAAAGGCGATGCACGATGAGCTTCTGCTTGCCCGTCTTCTTCAGAGCCGGAAACTCAAGACGCCTTACAGCGCGTTCTGACGTTACGGTATTGGCGTTCTTATTTTCGGAAGACGAAGAGTTGTCGTTGCCTATATACTGAGCATCGTCGTCACCACAGCCCACAAGAGCCATAGTGAAGCACGCCACAACGGAGAGAGCAAGGAACCTGAACAGTTGTTTTGGATAAAGATTCATTATAATCAAATGGATTGGAATTATATTAATGGATTGTAATTGAGAAAGAACGAGGGGTATGAAAAAAAAGAAAGTGTGTTCCAAACGTATATGCAACTACGCTTAGAACACACTTTCGATGTGCATAGTCAAAGAAACAGGCTTTCGCCTATTCTATAGAAAAATATGTTTATTCTATTTCCTATTTCCTTACTTGCGAACCTTTGCGTAACGGCTCATGAACTTGTCTACGCGACCAGCGGTATCGACGAGCTTGCTCTTACCAGTGTAGAACGGGTGAGAGGTGCTTGAGATTTCGACTTTAACTACTGGGTAAGTTTCGCCTTCAAACTCTACTGTCTCTGATGTCTTGCATGTAGACTTTGTAAGGAACATATCGCCGTTGGACATATCCTTGAATACGACGGGGCGATAGTTTTCTGGATGAATTCCCTTCTTCATTTTGATTAAATTGTTATATTATTAAATTGATAATGTCGCTTTATAACTTTCAGCGGCTGCAAAGGTAGTGATTTTATCCGAACTACACAAATAATATCATAAATATTTGTTTCCCTTGCAGCCACTAAGTCAATGTGTTAGCTTTCTGCGGCAGATTTACTTGGCGTAAACAATCTTTACAGACTTGAAGCGGAACTGTACGCCGCCACCCTTCTCCTCGGTGTATACGTTCTTGTATGTGGCAGTGTTGCCAGAGAAAGTGAGCGTGGCTGTCTTGTTGCCTACATACTGTGCGCCGTCGCAAGTGAAGACAATCTTGGCAATCTTACTCTTGCCTGTAACAGTGAATCCGTTGTTCTTGTATACACGGATGGCCTGATACTTCTTGAAGTATTTCGCCTTGTTGGTCTCGCCACCACCGTCAAACTCTATCTTTGTTCCGTCAGAAAGGGTGATTGTTGTAACTTCTGTACCTGTTTCGCCGTCATCTGTAAGGTTCATGTCTTCCACGCTAACCTCAATGCTGCTGCCCTCGGCTACACCAGAATTCATCATTGTGACGATGCCGTTAGTGGTGTCGAGAGTAAGACCCTCGCCCACCTCCGGTGTGTCAGGAGTCTCTGTACCACCGCCGTTGCTCTTAAGGCTTACGAGATAAGTCTCGCCCTGAACGGTCTCAGGAGTGTTGCCCATATAGTTGATGAGCGAACCGCAAACCACTACCTCGTCGCCTACAGCCACATTGGTCTTACCCTCTGTCCACTTCTCGTTGCCAAGATAGAGAGTGCGGAATACGTAGAACTTGTTGTCTTCCTTGCCGTCGTCAGAGATATAGAAAGAAGCGTTGCCGTACTGTGCGCTGAAAGCCTCCTTTACAGAAACCACCTTACCCTTGATGTAGTACTGCTTGTCTGTCTTGGCGCCAGAAGCGAGCTTGCTTGCCATCTGGTTGGCTGCCACGCTGTTGAACGGATTCTCCTTTGAGCCGTCGCCAGTAGCCTGACCAGTAGAAGGAGTGGTGCCACCCTCTGTCTTGCCATTTAGAGAATAGATATAGCTCTCGCCCTGTACTGTCTCAGGAGTGTTGCCACCGTAGTTCACCACCTTTGCGCAGATGATGACCTCGTCGCCCACCTTAACCTCGTCGTCCGAAGCGATGTTCTTGTTGCCAAGACCCTTCACACGGTAAACATAGAACTGTGTGCCGGTGGTAGTGCCGTCAGCAGAGATATAGAATGAGGCGTTGCCGAACTGAGCCGAAATCTCCTTTGTGGAAGAAACGATACCCTTGATGTATACATAGTTAGAAGAGTTTACGCCAGCCTCAAGAGACTTGATGTACTGCACGACTGCTAAAGGATTGTAGGGAGAGTCAACGGTTCCGTTACCCTCAGCCACCTCAGTAGTGGTCTCGCCGCCGTTGCCGCCGTTGGGGATGTCATAAGGAGCGGGAACGTCCTCGCAGCTTGTGAAAGTGAATGCTGTCATAAGAGCGACAAGCATTGTATAAAGAATCTTTTTCATATTGTCTTTAATGTTTATTTGGGGATTATCTTTTTGTTTGTCTTATATATTATATAATGTATAGGCTCTGTTACTTCACTGCCTCAATGTCCTTGCTGCTGCGGAGCACCAGCTGTACGGTATTGCCGTAGCTGCTTGTAAGGCTGGTCTTGTAGCAAGTGAGGATGCCGGTGACGTTCACCTTGCCTGAAGGCACCTTCTCAGCGGCGAAGTCGGCGTAGCAACTTGTGCGCACACCTATCTGCTTCTTCTGTCCGGTGAATCCCTTGAAGTAGCGTGTAACGCCGTAACCGGTAGTGTAACCCTCCGATTCGGGAGCGAATGTCTTGCCCGGCTCGTTGAATTCCACGTTCTTCAGAGTGACAAGACGACCTGCGAGAGCGTAGGCATTTGCCTCAATATTGAGGTCGGAAGCCTTCTCTACGACGATGGGAGTGACCTTCGAGGGGTCAGCCTTACCTATCGCCTTGAAGCGCGACTGCCATTCGTTGCGGTTCATACGGCTCGGATAAGTCTGGTTCTTCTCGAAGTTGGTGTAGGGAGTGCCAATCTGCGGCTGTGTGCGATACGTGCCGTAATAGAGTCCGCCTACGTTAACGAGAATCTCCTGACCAACGGCAAGCTGTCCGAACATACCACCCTGAGCCACACAGATGATCATACCTGCCGTGCCGTCGTCGATGGTAACCTGATTGTAGAGGTTGCCCTCCATGTCGTTGCCTGTCACGATGCCCTTTATCTGCACGCCGTCAGCGATGCGCACCGTGTCGTTCACCTTGTCTTTCTGCTTTGCTCCATACTCGTCAATGAGCGACTTTATGGAAACGACGTTGGTCTCCTGCAACTGGCTGTTGCCGAAAGGAGAAGTCTCGCCTGTCGGGTCGCTCCAGTCTTCGTCCATACATGATGCTGCGCCGAATGAGATGACGAGCGCCATGAGGAAAAGTTTCAGATATTTAATACTTTTCATTTTCTTGAAGTGTGGGTTTAGAATTTATACGTTATGTTGAGCATACCGTTCGTGCCGTAAGCGTAGAACTTGTACGGATTCTTTGCGAACGAGTAAGCACGCTTCTTCACGCTGCTCTGCTCAGGATTGTCAACGCTGGCTCCGCTGTAGTCGCTTCGGCTCTGCTCGAAGCCGCCTGTAACGATGTTGCGGTTGTTGAGTACGTTGGTGACCATGAGGTTGATGGAGAGCGATCCGTGCTTCAGATAGATGCTTCTGCCGATGGATGCGTCGAGCATGAATCCGCCCTTGCCCTTAGCCTGCTTGAGAGCGCTGGGAAGAATCTCGCCGGTAACGTCGTTGATGGTGGGTTCGCCATACTGCGACATCACCTTGTTGCGTGCCTCGACAGCCGACTTGAAGCGGTAGCTGGGCGAGTAGCTCAGATAGATGCGGTCATAGTAGTTGCCGTTGAGGTCGATAAACCATCCGCCCTGATGATAGCTGAGTCCGAGACTTGCCGCTGTGAGCGGTGTGCCGGCGTCACGCATGCCCTTGTTATACACCTCGTCGTAGTTGTTGCCGGTCTGATCGCTGCCGAGCAACTGCGAGTCTACTGACTTCATGTAGCAGAGCTTCGAGTTGTTGATGATCTTGGCGTCGCTGATAGTTCCGAGAAGCTTCACGTCGAAGAAGCTCGTTACCTTAAACTTAAATCCAGCCTCAACACCGTAATACTCCTTGTTCATGTCCGTGAGCGATACGTATGTGAAGGAGTTTACGTCGTCGTTATAGAAGTTCTGCCAGTCGGTTACGTTGGTAAGGCGTGAGTAATAGCCGCTGATGTTGAAGTGCAACCAAGAATTGTCGAACTGATAACCCAGCTCTGTGCTGAACACACGCTCGTTCTTCAGACCGTACACGAAGTCGTTGTTGACCTCAGGAGCCACGAAAGACTTGGAAGCCTCCGGTGCACGATACTCGTAAGCAGCACCCAACGAGAGCGTATTGCCGCGACCGAGAGAGATGGTGGAAGCAAACTTCACGCCACCGTCAAGGAACTGTGCGTGGTGGCTCTTGCCGTACGAGTTGTTCGGAGCCAGACCGTTGCGCATCTTGCCGTCACGCTGCATAGACGTATAGCCGAGCTTTGCGGCGATGGTGTAGTTGAGCGGTCCGAAATTCTCAGAGTATGATGTCCACACCTTTGCCTTGTTTACGATCAGGCGATAGTCAAAGCCGAAGCGGTCGCCCTCGCCCACAACAGCATTGCGGTTGTTGAGGTCGTACTGTGCCTGGTCAGAGTCGGCAGTATACTTGTCAGAGATGACGTAAGTATTGATGTTGTGGAAGGTGTTGGCACCGAGCAAATCCTCTATTGTCTGGTAGTGGCTACCGTTGTTTGTAGCAGCCATCACGCCGAGGTTTATCTGCTTGTTCTTGTCAATCTGGTGATTGAGCGTAGAGGCAAGCGAGATGGTGAGGTTGTCACTATGCTTTGCCTGGAGGTAGTACATGGCATCCTTGCCTGCAAGGTTGGCGTTCTTGTTGGCATAGTAGAGGCGGTCCCAGTTGATCTGGCGGTTAGCCTTCGAAGCCTGCCAGTAGTTGTATGTGTACTGCCAGTCGGCGAAAGCCTGGTCTGTACGGTAAGCCTTGTCGTTCTCATACCACACATCGAAGTAGCTGCTGGGCAGATTCTTCCAGTAGTTAGGCTGCGGATTGTCCGAGTTGTTATAGTTGAGCTTCGTGCCCTTATACATCGAGTAGCGTCCGAGCACTGATGTGGTAAGCTTTGTGTCGTCAGAGATTTTCCAGTCCCATGTGAAGATGGCAGACGGGGCGAAGTCGTTCACGACGCGCGAGTTGCGCTTCTTGCCGTTCTGATAACCCCAATAAGGGTTATAGTATCTGTCGTTAGCCAGCCAGTAAACCTCATCCGTACCAGGTCCCTGCGCAGAGCGTTCCGTTGGGTTGCCCCATGTGGAGAGAGTCAGGCTGTGACGTCCTCCGCACAGCACCTTCTGCAGTCCGAGGAAGTAAGAGAACGAGTTGTAGAATGTTCCCTCCACGTATCCGCGGTTTGCCCAGCGATAGCTTACGCCACCAGTGAAAGCCCATCCCTTCTCGGACAGACCTGTGCTGTACGTATACATTCCGCGCAGCGTGTAGTTGCGGTTGGCGCCGCTAAGAGTGAGACGCTGTCCCACAGGCATTGCCGACGGACGGAAGTTGTAGTTATTGGCACCTCCCATGCCCGAGATGGCAAAGTTGTTCTGCTCGAAAGGCAGTGCGAACTCCACGTTACGTGTCATATTGTTCAGTCCGCCCACCTGTGAGTAGCGGAACTGTCCTGACTCCATGTCATTGAGCGAGAGTCCGTTTACGTAGACATCATTATACTTCTGGTCGAAGGCACGATAGCGGAATCGCACCGGCGAGAACAGATAGCCCACTCCACTGGCGTATATGTTGCTGTTGGAGCTGACGATGGTCACGTTCTGCGACATGTCGTCATCCTCACCCAGCTGTGCCTCCGTGAAAGTGATGGCAGCTTCCGTGCTTATCGTGTTCATACTGAGCGAGTCAGTCTGAGCGTAAGCAGCCGGAACGCAGCACATTGCAAGCACTGCAAGATTTAGCTTTTTTTGCATGTATTAATTAATTAGTTTTGATATATATATACTTACTTAAACCAATAAAAGAACACGGACAGCTCCATGTTCTTTCATGTATGTTTGTTAAAGTTTTTCGATTTTATTGATTTCCTTTGCAAAGTAAAGAAAAAAAATCGGTAAATGAAAGCTTTTGATTATATATTTAGCTTGTATAATTCATAGGGGCTTTATTTGTCCCCTATCAGCATACATAGCTACTCCTATAGGGGTGCAGAGCAGTTACTTTTAAAAAGCCGAATTCATTAAGCATCATGGATATTCTCTATCCATTCCCTGAATCCCCGGCTTCTATCTCTGCTCACAATTATATTGCAATCATCACAACCTTTCAAGCTAACTCTCATTTTTGAGAGAAACGATGTATAGATATTCTTGATAGCTTTAAAATTTATTATATACTGACGATTGACTCGGAAAAAGCCCGCAGGGTCCAGACAGCTTTCCAATTGCTGCATTGTATACGACAAATTGTATTTCTTGCCACTAAAGTCACAAGCCACCACACCATTATCTTCTTTCAAGAAGTATGCTATATTATAAGTCTCCAACATATACAACTCGTCTCTGAAATTTAAAAGAAAACGCCTTTTATACGGACCAACTCTCTCGTTCGCCAAACGGTGCATCAGCTCCTTATGTTGATTATACTTACTTCCACTGCATCTTTCAAATCTATCTAACGTATCCTCCAATTCATCTATATCTATAGGTTTGAGCAGATAATCTATTCCATTGTTCTTGAAAGCCTTAAGAGCATAATTATCATACGCCGTCGTAAACACCACGAAAGAATTAGGAACACACCTGCTAAAAGCATCAAAGACAGTACCGCCATCTATTTTAATGTCAGCAAAGATCAAGTCAAAATCATTCTCCTTGGTCAACAAGTCAACAACACCAGCAACACTACTTACAGGCCCACACACTTCGACATCACTTTTCAGCTTAAGAATCATACTCTTAAGATACATCGCAGAAATAGGTTCGTCCTCAATTATCAGATATTTCTTACTCATAATTTCTTTCGTTTTATAATAGGTAGCATAATTTCATAGAAACTCGCGTCAGCCTTGATGACAGGTTCACATTCGCATATCAGATTATATCTGTCAAATAAGTTCTTTAAACCTATTCCACAAGAATCCGCCTCTACAACATCATCCTTTGACAGAATGCGATTATTTTTGAGAATCAGCATGTTATCTTTCCTCTTTATTGTCAGATAAAGCTTGCTGCTATCTCTTACGTGATTATGCTTTACTGCGTTCTCGATAGTCAACTGTAAAGCGCATGGCAATATATACTCGTCATCAAGGACACTCATACTTTCAATCTCCAAACAAATGCTGTTACCGAAACGGACATTCAACAAACCTACATAATCCCTTGCCATATCCAAAGCATTGTCTATAGAGATCAAATCATTATCCATATTGGACAAGACTACACGATAAAACCTTGCTAATTTGGTAGAAAACTTCAATGCAAGCTCTTGATTTGTAGAAATCAAGCCATTAAGAACGTTAAAACTATTGAAGATAAAATGAGGATTCAACTGCATGCTCAACAATTTCTTTTGCAGCTCCACTCTTGCTTTCTCCTTTTCATCTATAATCCTCGAATACTCTATCAGCAACATCACAAACGACAAGATACACGATACAAAGCAAAAGAAATAAGCATTTCCCAAGAAATCCTCATCTGGCAATTCAGAATCCATCACATTCAAGACAAACTCACAAAGAACAGCCAATACTACATTTATAGATAATAACAGAAATCCAGAATACACCAAATTCCGATAGCTAACACTATTACGTCTTCGAAATTTATTATTGAATATAATATTTTTGGAGGTAATATTTATCGAAGCAAAAACAACACAATAGAAAAGGTCTATCAAAAAATTAAGAAGAAACGTATCCATTGAAGTTGTAAGAAGATTATAGAAATTATCAAAATCTATAATCATCCAAATTATGTCATAAAAAAAGAATATGAAGAGAGTGAACAACGTCAACTCTACAAGTAATGATTTATATCTTTTCTTCAAAACCATAATACAACCTTTTGCATTGTTTTTATACCGTGAAAGGAAGAGCATGATATTCGTATACCAAACCCTTCCTTTAAACTACTCATTAGCTTTTAGCTTTAAAATAAGTAAGACAAACCGATTGACAGCATATTATTTTTGCCGTTCGCATAATCAGCCTTATAAGTATCGGTCAGTCCCCAATTATATCTGACATTCAATTGATAATGCTTAAAAAATTCCGCTCCTAACGCAACTCCCAGTCCGCATTGCACGCGTTGCATAGACTTGCCATACAGATTATCAGACTCTTCTGTTTTTTTGTTAGCACTACCATCCACCCATGACTTTTCCTTACACTTTGCCGAAAGTCCGAACAGCAAATAAGGACCGGCAGCAGCGTGCAGAGAAACTGCATCAGTCAATCGCATGCGATATCCAACGTTAACTGGTACGGTAATATTATATGTGGAATAATCATATTTGCTCGAAGTCTTTGAATCCACCATATAATAAGTTCCTGATTTCCAGTTAGAATTATTAAAGAGTAAAGAAGCATCGACGAACAATCCCGCATTATCCTTGTTAAAGTTCATCTCTCCCGTAACGCCTGCTTCCACGCCCCATCCAGAACGTGCGTCATCGGTCGGGCTTGTATACAATGCCCTAACAGTTGGGCCCACACGGAAAGACTGGGCATTAACCATAGTAGATGCCAACAGGACGAATGATAATAATAATAGTCTCATATCTTTTTCAAATTATGTTTTCTTTAAATTATTAATCATGAAAACCGACGCGTTAATATTTCACAATGCAAAGTTAGTATAACGTAGGTAATTGCGCAATAGAACTATAGCTAAAACGTAAAAAAACACATTTAAACCGTCATTTTTGTAGGTTAAACCGAAATGCAAGATTAGCCTTGTCTATCATTGACTTTAGCTCAAATTCTTACTTTTGACTCCTGCCATGCAAATATCGTACAAGCGGTAAAAAGCTGTTACAAAATAAAAATTGATTCTAGAGTTCCGGATTGCTGTTTTTACGGTGTTTTGCTGTGCAAACAGCACCCGAACTTAACAATAGCGCCACTTTTACACTACAATAGTGCCACTATTAGAGTGTAAAAGTGGCGCTATTGCATGATAAAAGTGGCGCTATAGTAGTGTAAAAGTGGCGCTATTGCAGCCCAATGATGCTTTTTGGCTCCGTCATTCATTGCACATTTCTCTTCTCAGCAGCATAATCAGCTGTATGTCAGTCCACTATCGCTGCACGCTCAAAACTCAAGAATTTCGCACCAAAGATTTCTTCGTGCGTTTAGCTCATAGTATTGAGCGTTAGAAATGCAAATATCGTACATCGATTCAATCATTAAAGAGTTCGTGATGGTGATGAAAATCAGCCCAACGCCTCAGATTAGCCTGCGCCACTTCCTTCTTCATAGCTTCGGCTGTGGACATACCGTCAGGCGTGACGCTTTCGGCGAATCGGAAACCAGCTTCCAGCAGCTGTTCCTTGCTGTCCACCCTGCCAGCCACCAGTCCGACAGGCACGCCCATCTGCAGTCCGCGCTGCAGCACCTTCTGCGGCAGCTTGCCCATCAGCGTCTGGCGGTCAGCGTGTCCTTCTCCTGTTATTATCATGTCAGCGTCCTTTGCCACGTCGTCAAAGCGGCAAAGACTGAGCAGCATGTCGGCTCCGGAACGCATCTCAGCGCCAAGATACTGCATGAAAGCATAGCCGAGTCCGCCTGCTGCACCTGCTCCAGGGCAGAACGAACGGTCGTAGCCGTAATGCAGAGCTGACTTCTCTGCGAACAGCTTAGCCCTCCTGTCGAGCTGTTCCACCATCTGCGGCGTAGCCCCCTTTTGCGGAGCATATACGTAAGCCGCTCCGTTCTCGCCGCAAAGCGGATTGTCCACGTCGCACGCCAAGGTGAAGCGGCATTCGCCGAGTTCGGTTTTCATGGCGTCGTCGAACGTCTTTCCCTTCGCAAAGATATCAACAAGCGCCCTCAGCATACCGATTCCTGCGTCGCTCGTGCCGCTGCCTCCAAGCCCGATTATGAAATTGCGGCAACCGCGCTTGACGGCTCTTGAGATCAGTTCGCCCACGCCGTATGTGGTGGCACGCATCGGATTGCGCTCATCTTCCTTCACTAACTCCAGTCCGCACGCCTGTGCCACCTCCACAATGGCGGTGCCGTCAGCCGTCATACCAAAGGCGGCGTCCACACGGCGCATCATCTGATTGTGCACATACACCGGCTCTATGGTCCCTCCCAAAGCCTTCGTGAAAGCCTCCAGCATGCCGTCGCCGCCGTCCGACATCGGCAGGCTGACGACATCCGCGCCCTTTTCTGTTAACACTTCGGCTATCTCCGCCTCCACTTCCATGGACGACAGGCTGCCTTTGAATGAGTCTGTAGCAAGAATGTATTTCATAATATGAATGGTCTATGGGGCAAAATTAATAAAAGAAAACAAGAAATTTATATGACATTAAGCTAAATCCGCTGAAAAGTTATGGCATATATCAGATTTATTAGCGAAATTTGCAGATTGAAACAATATGTAATCAACAAGAAATGACAATACAAACAAAAATGAAAAAGAACTTTCTCCTTATCCTTATGTTCTTGCTCTGCGCCATAACAGGAGCAAACGCACAGAAGAAGTACAGCCTTTACGCCGTAGGTTTCTACAATCAGGAAAACCTCTTCGACACCTGCCACGACGAGGGCAAGCGCGACTACGACTTCCTGCCAAACGGTTCGTATAAATGGAACGGACTGAAATACAGCCATAAGCTGCACAACATGGCTCAGGCTCTCGCCGATCTCGGAACGGACAAGTTGCCGGGCGTGGGATGCTCCGTAATCGGTCTGTCGGAGGTGGAGAACTCACGCGTGCTGGACGCACTCATCTCTCAGCCCAAGCTCAAGGAGCGCGGCTATAAGTATGTGCACGTTGAGGGACCGGACAAGCGAGGCATCGACTGCGCCATGCTCTACAATCCGCGCTACTTCAGCGTAAAGGACGTACACCTCTATCCCTACGTGCCCGAGGAAGCAAAGGACTCTGGCTTCGTCACACGTGGCTTCCTTACCGTGAAGGGCGAGATGGCTGGCGAGCCCGTTGCTGTCATCGTATGCCACTGGCCCAGCCGTTTCTCTTCGCCATACTATCGCGAGGTGGCAGCACGTCAGGTGAAGAAGATAAAGGACTCGCTCATCGAGGCTGACAAGAACTGCAAGGTGATGGTAATGGGCGACATGAACGACGACCCGACAAACAAGTCGATGACCGAAGGACTCTCATGCAAGCCCGACGTAGACAAGGTGGGCAAGGACGACATGTATAATCCCTGGTATAACATTCTCACCAAGGAGGGACGCGGAACGCTCTTCTACAGCGGCACATGGAACCTCTTCGACCAGATTGTCCTCTCTCCCAACCTCCTCAATAAGAACGGACGCAAGGACTATTCGTCTCTCAAGTTCTTCCAGAACCAGATTCACATCCGCCCGTATCTTATCCAGAGCGAGGGCAAATATAAGGGTGCTCCGAAGCGTACCACGGCTGGCGGCGTATGGCTGGACGGATATTCTGACCACCTCCCCGTTGTGGTTTACCTCGTAAAGGAGCAGAAGTAATGATGTCAGAAAACGAACTTAAGGATGGCGCCACACAGACTCTTCCGCCTGTGGAGCGCCATCCTTTCACGCCTTTCCTTCCCGAAGGATGCCGTCTGCTGATGCTCGGCAGCTTCCCGCCGGGAGAGAAACGCTGGACAATGCACTTCTATTATCCCAACTTCACCAACGACATGTGGCGCATCTTCGGCATCTGCTTCTTTCAGGACAAGATGCGCTTCGTCAGCCAGGAGCATAAGACATTCTTCCTTGACGACATCAAAAGCTTTCTTACCCGTCAGCGCATCGGCATGTACGACACCGCCACTGCCGTCCGCCGACTGAAGAACACAGCGTCGGACAAGGACCTCATGGTCGTGGAGCCTACTGACCTTAAGGCGATGGTAAGCGACCTTCCCCTTCTTACCGACATCGTAACGACGGGACAGAAAGCCACCGACACGCTTGCCGAATGCTTCTCCATTAAGGAAAATCCGAAGGTTGGCGAACATACCACGTTCTGCTTTGAAGGACGCCATCTGCGTCTATGGAGGATGCCAAGCAGCTCAAGGGCTTACCCGATGGCTGTGGAGAAGAAGGCGGAGTTCTATCAGAAGATGTTCGACAGTATATTCACACCGTAAATCTCTACTAAAAACAAGTATATGGAAAACAATAAAATCACAATTATAGGTATAGCCGGAGGAACCGGATCAGGCAAGACCACCGTTGTAAAGAAAATCGTGGAGGCTCTTCCGCCTCATCATGTAGCCGTGGTGCCTCTCGACTCGTACTATAACGACACCACAGGCATGACGGACGAGGAGCGCCATGCCATCAATTTTGACCATCCTGACGCTTTCGACTGGAAGCTTCTCATCAAGCAGATAAACGACTTGCGTGAGGGAAAAGCCATCGAACAGCCCACATATTCCTATATTAAGTGCAACCGTGAGGAAGCCACCATCCACGTCGAGCCTAAGCCCGTCATCATCGTGGAGGGCATCATGGCCCTGCTAAACAAGCGTCTGCGCGACATGATGGACTTCCGCATCTTCGTGGACTGCGACTCGGACGAGCGCCTTATCCGAAACATCCAGCGCGACATCATCGAGCGCGGACGTACCGTGCAGATGGTTGTCGACCGTTATCTGAAGGTTCTCAAGCCCATGCACGAGCAGTTTATCGAGCCCACAAAGCGCTTCGCTCACGTCATCATACCTGAGGGAGGAGACAACGAGAAGGGCATTTCGATGGTATGCCGATACATCGAGAGCATCGTAAACGGCAATAATCCCAAACAGTAACCCCTAAACAACACCGCTATGCACAGTTCATAAGATTTAAAACTTATGAAAACTTACATAAAGCGGCTTTTTTTTATTCGTTTGCGGGCGTGCCTTTAGAATAATATTCGTACATTTGCAAAATAGATAGTTAAAGACAAGCCAAACAGAACTAAATATAAAGGTAGTATGAACAAAAGCGACAGCATCATAATCATCCCCACATATAACGAAAAGGAAAACATCGAGAAGATCATACGCGCCATCTTCGCTCTCGAAAAGTGCTTCCACATTCTCGTCATCGACGACGGAAGCCCCGACGGAACAGCCCAGATAGTGCACCATCTCATCGACACGGAGTTTGCCGACCGCCTCTTCATCGTGGAGCGCAGCGGCAAGTTGGGACTCGGCACCGCCTACATCACAGGATTCAAATGGGCGCTCGAGCATGGCTACGACTACATCTTCGAGATGGACGCCGACTTCTCTCACGACCCAGCCGACCTGCCGCGCCTTTACGCTGCATGCCACGACGAAGGCTACGACCTCGCCATCGGTTCGCGCTACGTAAGCGGCGTCAACGTCGTAAACTGGCCTATGGGACGCGTGCTGATGAGCTACTTCGCTTCAAAGTACGTGCGCATGGTCACCGGTTTCCAGGTGCACGACACCACAGCGGGCTTCAAGTGCTATCGCCGTTGCGTGCTCGAGTCTATTCCGCTCGACCAGATCCGCTTCAAAGGCTACGGCTTCCAGATAGAGATGAAGTTCACGGCATACAAGATGGGTTACAAGATTAAGGAGGTGCCCGTAGTGTTCGTCAACCGTCGCGAAGGTGTCAGCAAGATGAGCGGTGGCATTTTCTCCGAAGCTTTCTTCGGCGTTATGCGTCTGCGCTGGGACGGATGGTTCAGAAAGTATCCTAAGGCAAAACATTAAAACATTCGAGATACGTCGAGAGGACATCCTTAAATGCTTATGAAAATAAGAGAGATTAGCAACATATATTCAGCCCTGCCTCAGTGCGGGGCTTTTTTGAAAGCTATAAATGACGAGTCGGTGAAGCATTTATTCCTAAAGGGAATGGTTGCTTCATCGGCTCCTGTGTTTTTTGCGGCAGCCGCAAGCCGTACAGAAAACGACAAGAAAGGGACGCAGAAACCGCTCACGGCTGTCTTCATACTGCAGGACAATGACGAGGCAGGCTACTTCTATCATGACCTTACGCAGATTCTCGGTACGGACAACGTGCTGTTCTTCCCATCATCCTATCGCCGTGCCGTGAAGTACGGACAGCGCGATGCAGCCAACGAAATCCTGCGCACGGAGACTCTCTCACGCCTCTCGGCGGCTCATACGGATAGAAAAGGGAAGGACAATCCGGGCTTCCTCTATGTGGTAACCTGTCCTGAAGCTCTCAGTGAGCTTGTGGTGTCGAAGCGAAACCTCGACGAGCGCACCATAAGCATCGGCGTAGGCGACATCGTCAATCTTACTGACCTCGGACGAAAGATGCGCAGTCTTGGCTTCGAGGAGGTCGACTACGTTTACGAACCTGGACAGTTTGCGATGCGCGGAAGCATCGTCGACGTCTATTCTTACTCGTCCGAACTGCCCTTCCGCATCGACTTCTTCGGCGACGAGGTGGACACCATCCGCACGTTCGAGGTGGCTGACCAGCTCTCGAAGGACTCGAAGGAGACGGTTCAGATTGTTCCCGAACTGGCACAGTCCGTCACAGACAAGCAGCCCTTCACAGCCATGCTGCCCGAGGACGCCCTGCTGGTCTTCAAGGACCGCCTCTATCTCTGCTCTGCCATTGAGCAGATTTATGACAACGGCTTCTCCAAGCAAGCCTTTACGGAACGTCTTGAGGGTGCCACGGAGATGGAGCAGGAGCAGATTATGCGCGAAATGCGGAAGGAGAACAATCTGGTCAGCGGCGTAGAATTTCGCAAGGCTATCAGCGGTTTCCGCTTCGTCGAGATGGGAGCACATCCGTCCGGCACTCCCCAAACCACCATCACATTCAACATTTCACCGCAACCACTGTTCCATAAGAACTTCGAATTGCTGGCTCAGACTCTCGAAGACTTCCTGCTTCAGGGCTATCATCTCTACATTCTTGCGGACAGCGAGAAGCAGACACGCCGACTGAAGGAGATTTTCGAGAGCGACGAACTGCGTGCCGTACGCAACGCCCGCCATCAGAAATCGCCCAATTCGGAGGCTCTCTCCGTAGCTGACAACATCACGTTCACGCCCGTTGACCACACTCTGCACGAGGGATTCGCCGATGCCGACCTCCGTCTGTGCTTCTTTACGGACCACCAGATATTCGACCGTTTCCATAAATACAACCTCAAGTCGGACGCTGCACGGACCGGAAAGATGGCGCTGACGATGAAGGAACTGCAGGAAATGGAGCCAGGCGACTTCATCGTACACGTGGATTTCGGCATCGGCAAGTTCGGCGGACTCTTACGTGTGCCCGTCGGCGACAGCTATCAGGAGGCCATTCGCATCTATTATCAGCACGGCGACATCGTGGACGTGTCAATACATTCGCTCTACAAGATATCCAAATACCGCCGCGCCGACACCGGCGAACCGCCACGCCTCAGCGCTCTCGGCACGGGTGCGTGGGACCGACTGAAGGAACGCACGAAGAAGCGCATCAAGGACATCGCACGTGACCTTATCAAGCTCTATTCTAAGCGTCGCCACGAGAAGGGATTCCAGTTCTCTGCCGACTCTTACCTGCAGCACGAGCTGGAGGCTTCGTTCCTATATGAGGACACGCCGGACCAATCGAAAGCCACGCAGGACGTCAAGCATGACATGGAGAGCAACCGACCTATGGACCGCCTCGTATGCGGCGACGTGGGATTCGGCAAGACGGAAGTGGCCATACGCGCCGCTTTCAAGGCTGCCACGGACGGCAAGCAGGTGGCTGTGCTGGTGCCCACCACGGTGCTGGCGTTCCAGCATTACAAGACCTTCCTCAGCCGCCTGAAGGAGATGCCCGTCCGCGTGGACTATCTCTCACGTGCCCGCACAGCCAAGCAGACCCGCGAGGTACTTGCCGATCTGAAGGAGGGCAAGATTGACATTCTCATCGGCACGCACAAGCTAATAGGCAAGTCGGTGGAATGGCATGACCTCGGACTGCTCATCATCGACGAGGAGCAGAAGTTCGGCGTGGCTACGAAGGAGAAGCTGCGCAAGCTGAAGACCAACGTGGACACGCTCACCATGTCTGCCACCCCCATCCCGCGCACGCTCCAGTTCTCGCTGATGGGAGCACGAGACATGAGCATCATACGCACGCCGCCGCCAAACCGCTATCCCGTCCAGACCGAACTTGGCGTATACGGACACGAGATAATAGCCGACGCCATCAACTTCGAGATGTCGCGTAACGGACAGGTATACTTCGTGAACGACCGCATATCCAACCTTCCCGAGATAGCCGCGCTCATCCATAAGTATGTCCCTGACGCACGAGTGGCCATCGGTCACGGTCAGATGAATCCCGAAGAGCTTGAGAAAATCCTCATCGGCTTTATGGATTATGATTACGACGTGCTCCTCTCCACGTCCATCGTGGAGAACGGCATCGACATCTCCAACGCCAACACCATCATCATCAACGACGCACACCGCTTCGGACTCTCTGACCTCCATCAGATGCGAGGACGTGTGGGACGCTCCAACCGCAAGGCGTTCTGCTACCTGCTGGCTCCGCCAAAGTCAGTGCTGACGCCTGAGGCACGCCGCCGACTGGAGGCATTGGAGAATTTCTCCGAACTCGGCAGCGGATTTAATCTTGCCATGCAGGACCTCGACATCCGCGGTGCGGGCAATCTGCTCGGTGCCGAACAAAGCGGATTCATGGAGGACCTCGGCTACGAGACTTATCAGAAAATCCTCAATCAGGCTGTCACCGAGCTAAAGAACGAGGAGTTCCAGGACATATACGCTGAGGAGATAGCACAGGGTAAGGAGATCAGCGGCGACGAGTTTGTGGAGGATTGCGCACTGGAGAGCGACCTGGAGATGTATTTCCCCGAGACCTACGTCCCCGGTTCGGCAGAGCGAATGTTCCTCTATCGCGAGCTGGACAACATCAGCGACGACGATCAGCTGGACGCTTATCGCAAGAGGCTGGAAGACCGCTTCGGCAAGATGCCGAAGGAGGGAGAGCAGCTGCTCCTCGTTGTGCCGCTAAGAAGAATCGGCAAGAAGCTCGGTTGCGAGAAGATCATCCTCAAGCAGGGGCGCATGCAGATGCAGTTTGTGAGCAATCCAGAGTCTGCTTACTATAAGAGTCAGGCTTTCGGACGCGCCCTCAACTATATATCTTCGCACACCCGTCGCTGCAATCTCAAGGAAGCCAGAGGCCACCGCTTCATGATTGTGACCGGCATCACATCGGTGGGCGACGCTCTGGAGGTGCTGAAAGAGATAGACAACATGTAATGGCAAGAGCCACACATTAAACATTAACAAACAGTAAACAACATACAATCATGGCATGCAAGCTTCTTCTTATCCGTCACGGCGAGACCGTTGACAACGTAAACCGCATCATGCAGGGTCAGACGCCGGGCAAACTTACAGAAAACGGCATCAATCAGGCACGCAATCTCGGCGCCGAACTGAGCCAAAAACACATCGACGCCTTCGTATCGAGCGACCTCCAACGTGCCGTCGACACCTGTGTGGAGGTGGCTGCCCCCCACTTCCAAGGCGACCATCAGGCAGCCCTCGCCAACATCTTCCAGACTCCGCTGCTAAGAGAGCGCGACTGGGGCAGCTTCACCGGTCGATACATCCCCGACCTGAAGGACGCAAAGTGGACTCCGGACATCGAGACCACAGACGCCATGCGCCAACGTGCCAACGCCTTCCTCCAGCTTATGCGCCAGCGTTACGACGGCAAGACAGTAGCCGCCGTAGGTCACGGAATAATAAACAAAGCCATACAGTCCGTCTTCTTCGGCAAGCCAATGCAGGACATCGAGCCGATGAAGAACGTAGAAGTAAGAGTCTTGGAGGTGTAAAAAAAACGATGATGCCATTTCTGACATCATCGTTTTTTTATGTTTTCTTCTTTATCTCTTTACAATCTTTACTGTCTTCTGCGTACCATCCGCCATTTTCATTGTCTTAAGATAGATGCCACTTGAAGGATTGCTCACCCGACGTCCGCTAAGATCGTAGAAACTTACACCCGTAACTCTGTCCTTATCATCAGTCACACCATTGACGGCAGTAGGTCTGAATCCGTCTTCCGTTATCTCAAACTCCACCAGATTCGACTTATACACCTTATCATTGTATTTATACATGGTCTGAATGCCAACCTTGGACACTCCGTCCATATAGAAGAACATGTTGTGCATACTTCCTGTGAAGTTGAAATCATAACCATCGCTGAACGAGTAAGGAATGTCTGTCATCGCCTCCTTTAGCAATACATATTTGTCAGGATAAGCCGTAAACAGTTCTCCATCGAAATATAAGTTGTAGTAGAGATAGTCAGCATTGAGCAGGTTATCGTCAACCGACATGTTATCAAGCCAATACAGCATTGCGCCATAACCATAGTTAGGGTCGTAAGGACGGAATTCCAGCAAATCGGGATCCTTAGGATTGGCAGGCAAATCATTCCAAGGCTTCATCTGCGGTTCCATAAAAACATTGATGAATTTCACGGTGCTCGTACCCATATTCACGCCAAACATTTTGTCCGACTTAAGGGTCTTGTTCTCTGCGTCATAATCGAACGATATAGATTTCACGAAGAAGAAGCTGTCCGCCTCCTGATGATAATAATCGCTCCACACCTTCTCGCTTCCTAAGGCACTGAAATAAGCATGGCATTTGTTCTCCTTATCCACGCCCATGTATTTCTTGCCCTCAAACACCACCTTGTCTCCGTCAATCTTACCCTTTACCCAATTGTCCGGGGCAGAATCGGTCAAGCCTCCAAGATAGAAGTCATTGCCGTCAATAGCCACATTAATGATACGCGAATCATACTGCTCACCCGTATTCACAAAGTTAAGCTGATACTTCATTCTGTTCGCAGATGCAGAAGGAACACAAGGCTCATCCTTTATCTTGGTCCAAGTCTGATAGTAGTCGCCGAAACCTGTCCATTCGCCGGCACCATTGCAAAGAGCAAGAATCACGCCATTGTCCAGATTGTCAACACGAATAAGCGAGTCGTTACGAAGGACATAATTGATGGTCTGCGAAGTTTCGTCAAGGTCAAGCGATGTACGCTCGGCATTTATCCTACAACGGTAAAGATAGAAGAATTCCACAATACCCGTCGGATTGCCATCATCGTCCATTCCTTCTTGAGCCACATATTTCTGTGGGAAGACAAACTTAATGGTATCACCTTCAGCCTTCTCACCTTTCACCCAAGTGTTGGGAGAAATAGTGCTGACGATATTCTGAATATACACCTCACCGTTGTCTGTTTCGACATAACGCTCAACAGTGCCGTCGGATGCCGACGAATACACACTGTTGAAGAAAGTCATGAAGCCCTCGCCAGTACCATAAAGATTGTCGTGCAGGGTTCCCTTTGGCTGTTCGGTGATAATGTCAGCATTGCCGGCAGCCTTCTTCATGCGTGCCAACATTGCTGTCTTATTGCCGACTGGCGACATGACAATATCCATCGGCTTGCCCGTAGGCTTGTCCTTCATCGACCGGTATGTCGAAAGTGGTTGTGCAAAAGACATTGTTGCAAGCGTTGCTGCCGCAAGCGCCATATATAATCTCTTCATAAACATTAGGATTAAGTGTTAGTAGGAGTTAGACATTCTATTTCACAAGGAACTTGCCCGCTTTCACCTGACCGCCGTAATTAGCATAATATGTGTAAACACCAGGAGCGGAGAAACGAATCTGGGCTGTACCCTTGACCGCCTGTTGAGCCACACGACGTCCCGAAGCATCCCATACAGTTAATGTGGTGGGCACATCTCCTGCAACAAAGCTCACCTGACGGTTGCCGAACTGAAGTTCGAACGACCCGCCATTATCCGAAGAAGGCAGCGGGCTGCTGATGCTGGTGGCAATATCGTCCAAATCCTTACGGTCGATTTTATAAAGACCGCTGCCAGAAGGAGCTCCAGGATAATTATAAACAGCCAAATAAACGCAGTCGTCAGCAGGAACTATGGTTAGCGGAGAAAGATATATGCGCTCGCAGTCGGGATTATACTGGTTGTAGGGCAGTCCTTCAGAGATGTTAAACCACTTCTCGCCGAAATCAGGAGTGAAGTATAATCCACGCTGCTGCAAGCCAACATAAATGTTTTTGTCGTCACTTGCCAAAGAACGCACATTGTTGTCCATCAGACCTTCAGGACGATAAACCTCTCCCCATTCGCCATTCTTGTCAAGCGTCAGAAGGAAAGGAACAGCGAAAGTGTCGTTCATGACCGAACGACCCAAAACAAGCTTGTCCTTATACTGTGTTGACACAGCCATAAAGTTGCTGTCATATCTGACCGGAGTCCATGTAAGCGTCTCGTCATCAAGCACAAACACGAAATAAATGCCAAAGGCATAGAGACGTCCGTTATAGTCAACAAGCTGATAGATGTTCTCTACGTATGTTTCAGGCTCATCGCCCTTACCCTTGCCTTTATCTCCATCTTCATCAGCAAAACTATAGGTGAGCGAATTGATGTCGGTCTTCTTCCATGTCTCGCCATAATCTTCGCTATACACGATACCGCCCTGGCAGAAGTCGCCCACAAAGAGCTTGCCGTTATGCACAGCCATAGCATAGGCAACAGTCTGGTTAGTCTGATCGCCTAATACATCCTTTACAGCATCCTCATAGAACAAAGACTTCCATGTCTTGCCGTTATCGTCAGAACGGGCGATACAGGTACTCGAACCGGCAGCAAAGATATAGTCACCGAAATGAAGGAATTTGCTATACATATAGTCCTCGGCATTGGTATGCACCCAACTGGCTCCCTTGTCGGTGGACAGATATATGCCTCCGGCATAGTCGTAACGATAGTCTGAAAGCAACAGGTTGCCTGATGGGGTAACGTCGGTTGAATAAGTTGCTTCAAGTTCTTTCACAAGTTTCCATTGGGCGGAAACCTGAAGAGAAGCTAAACACAATCCTGCCAAAACGATGGCACGGAAGGAATTGAGTAGGTTAAGTTTCTTCATAAGCCATAATGTTAAAAGAACAACAATCGAGTTAAATCTGCGCCAAATTTACAAATAAAAGCTAACAAAAGCAACTTTTTGCTTATTTATTTTCACTTTTCATACCAATATTATTTCAGACCGACTCTTTATAGTCAAGTTCTTCATTCAAGGCTTGTTTACGTATTTTTCCCGTAAACCACATAACCAACTGTGTAAATCCAGTAATATTCAGATAAGATTATCATAATAGCATACGATTTTGCTTTCACCCCTCTCTATTGCCTTGCTTGACACTCAAGCATAAACTCGTCAGCAATATAGAGATTGCCGTAGAGATAAAGTCCTGTTTTACGATTATGTAGGTCGACGCATGTCTTGCTGCGATAGAAGAGATCGAGGGCGCGGGCAGGCGAAATGTTCAGACGTTTGGACAATTCGTATGCCACACCACCAATCTGATGACTGAGAATCATATCCTGAATGGCAGGCGACTTTATTCGTTCTTCAAATTCTTTCTGATTCATAAAAGCACAGGTATTTGTCAGTAAGCTCCTGATTTAAAAGACATATCTGATTGTCAGCATGATAGGCTTCTTTCCTTATTCACTATATATTCCTCCACGTCCTCCAACACATACTCAAGACTTTCGGTATGCAGCATATCGTAGTTTTTGAGTATATAGTTCTCGATAGCCTCCACTTTATGCATTCTCTCATACACTTCGCCATAAGGCTTGCCCATCTTCCTTGCAAGACCTTCCACACAGCTTGCAGCAAAGGCAAGCTTCAGCTCATCAAGCGGCAAGCGTATCTGCTTTTCAAGACGTAGGTTCTTCATAATGTATATTATTTGATGTGGTATGTTTTTGCAAAAATAGCGAATTATAAATGAATATACAAGTAATGAAGCAGATAAACTGAAATTTAGCGGTGCGTGCACCGAATTTTGAATTAGGAATTATTCTCGGCTTCGCCTGCGATTTTGAATTATTCAGTTGTGAATTACAGCAGACAAGGCAAACTGAGGAGGCTACGGCGAGGACGCCATAGCCTCCTATTGATGTCTATACATACAAATATTGACAGTTGTCTATACCCAATTGCCAACAGCATACAAAGGTCTGTTTTCCATCCATTCCTGATCCTGGTATGGCATCATGGAAATACGCAGACCTTTTAGTTCCGGGTGTTTGCCTATGAATGTCCTCAATGATTTGGCATGTACATTCTCCTCTGCCTTAATCTCTATCGGAATAACGGTAGCTCCTTTCTGCACTACCAAATCGATTTCTACCCTCGAATCATTGCTACTATAATAATATATCGGTAAATCCTCAGTTATCAGCTGTGTCAAGACAAACAGTTCTGTAAATGCACCTTTATACTCTTTAAAAAGTGTATCTGCCACTATAACACTTTCAGCCGGAGCATCTGACATTGCACCCATTAATCCTATGTCAAGAACGAATAGCTTGAATACGGACATCTCTTCATAGAACTTCAAAGGAATGGAAGGAGTTGAAATACGGTTAATCTGATATATCAGTCCCGCATCCAAGAGCCATTGTATGGCGATTTCGAATTCAGAAGCTCTCGCTCCTTTCTTTAAAGCACCAAAGATGAACTTCTTGTTCTCTTTGGCAAGTTGCGCAGGTATAGAGTCCCATACCATATTGATGCGCGGGACTTCCTGAACGGGAGCATGCTTGGAGAAGTCTCTTCGGTAATCAAATAGGATTTGCTTCTGGATGTTACGCACTTCCTCCAGATTCCTCGTTTCGGCAAATTCTGCCACAGCAGCAGGCATTCCTCCTACATAATAATACTGACGCAGACAATCAATCAAACGAATAGACAGCGAATCGATAATTGAGAAATCCCTTGTGGCAAGAACATCCACTAATGGTTGTTCGCCTATAGCCATAAGAAACTCATCAAAAGTCATTGGGTACATCTTCATCATGTCAACCTTGCCAACGGGAAACGAGGTGTCACGATGAAGCGAAATGCCAAGTAGTGAACCTGCTACAACAACATGATATTGAGGAGCATCTTCACAAAAATACTTCAAAGAGTTTAGTATTGTCGGACTCTCTTGTATCTCGTCGAAAATAATAAGAGTGTTCTCCGGTTCGATATTTATATGCAGTATGGCTGAGAGAGAAAGCAATATTCTGCTTATATTATAGTCCTGCGCGAATATCTTTTCCAGCATCTTATTCTTGTCACAATTAACATAAGCCATCTTCTCATAGTAACAAGAACCAAATTCTTTTAGTATGAATGTCTTACCGACCTGCCGTGCACCATTGACTATCAACGGCTTACGGTTCTTTTTATTCTTCCATTCAATGAGCTTTGATAGAATATTTCTTTTCATATCTACATTTTTTTGCACGAGTAAATACGATACTGTTACATTTTTTTGCACGAGTATCCATGGCAAAGTTACATTTTTTTGCACGAATATCCGCCATAAACCTACATTTATTCGCACGAACCAAAGCTATATTGAATAATATTAACAGTATAAAAATCCGTTATCAACATCCTTCACACCCCACATCCGTGTAAATCCGCATAATCTGTGGGAGACTCATACTCAATCAGCAGTGTTCGTGGGCGCGTGCTGTGCACAAATAAAAGGCTTTACGTTAGGTTGTCGAGAAACGGTACTCGTAAGACCTAACGTAAAGCCTTTTATTTAAATCCGATAGGATTTGCGCCCATAAACGGACTGTGGAATCAGGTTTTTGTCAAAGCCCTGCCTACCATAACATACTCTTAGTATGCGGTGTCATTCGCAAGATGCCATGTTGTGAGGAACGAGGCACGCGAGATGTCGGTCAGCTTGGGATAGTTGATGGTGTTAGGCTCGTCCGACGGCTGGTTGTAGTGGGGCTGTGCGTCGGTGTGATACCAGATGATAGGCACTCCCTTGAGGTGGAACGAACCCTGGTCGCTGCCTCCGATGGGGTTGTCCCAGGGACGGTAGCTGGGGTTGAGCTTGAGCGAATATCTGTTGATGTCGTCCTTGAGCCAGTCGCCGAACGCAGGATGAGTGTCAGTATAGAAATACACCATGTATGTGGGGTCCTCAGGCTTGTTGTTGCCACCCACCATGTCGAAGTTGAGATATCCCTTCACCTTGCTGATGTCAGCATAGTGATTGACGAAGTACTTAGAGCCTAACAGTCCGAACTCCTCACCGTCCCAGAATGCGAACACAATGGTGCGCTCCGGTGTGGCACCGCTCTCAGCGAACGCCTTAATAATCTGCAGCACGGCAGTAACGCCTGAGGCATTGTCGTCGGCACCGTTATAGATGTTGTCGCCAGCGACGTCGGCATACATACCCTCATGATCGAGGTGGGCACCCACCACTACTATCTCGTCAGAGCGACGTCCGGGAATGACGCCGAGCACGTTGCTGAGGTCCATGCGCTGGTGTACGTGCTTCTTTATCTGCGCGATGGAGTCGGCATCCACAAAGAATCTGACGCCGCGCTTCAGCTTCTGGTCGGCATAAGCCTGGAAGGGCTGCTCATAAGTATCGCCGAAAAGCGGCTTGACGCCAGCCTCACGAAGACGCGAGATGATGTACTGCTTGGCGATGCGCGAGCCACGTTGACCGGCACGCCGACCCTCAAGAAGGTCGTCAGCGAGGAAATAGACGTGGGCACGGGCGGCGTTCTCAGTGATGGTGGCAAGACCCGCTTCCTTCTGGCGGGCGAGCAGTTTGGTTGCCGACTTGGGTGAACGGGGACCTGCGGCGCAGGCTGGCATGGCAAGAGCGAAGGCTGCTGCCATGCACAGAAGATTAGTCTTTACTTTCATTTGTATTTGTTTCGTTGTTATGTTGTTGCTGTATCTGGTTCTGCAAAGCACGTTCAATGGTGCGGTGCAGGAGATGTATCTTCACGGCGTTTATCACCTCCACTACGCCATACACCATCATCGCCCATCCTATCACGAAGAGCGGAGCCGAGGCAATGGACGAGGGAGAGATGACAGCAATGAGACCTACGAGAAGCGTCAGCGTGGGCATTATCCAGAAATATATGCCCACACGAGCCAGGCGTGAGGCGGCTATGAGATTCATAAACTGCGTGACGGCGCCGAGGATGAGTATGGCAGCAAGGATATACATTAGGCTGCTGACAAACGTGCCGGGCATGATGGCAAGGATAAGGCCGAGAATAAGGCTGCCAAGACCTACGATTGGAAATGCAGGTCGCATGCCGCGCAGCTGGCGTCCCTGTGCGTCGAACACCTGTACGTCGTCCTTACGACTACGCGCAATGAGATATGAAGCGCACGAGAAAACGCCTGATATGAAGAACAATACGCCTATGGCTATCGTCATCCACGTAACCGTCTGCTCACGATACTTGACGAGCAGCGCTCCCACGACAATGGCGCAGATGGCTCGAAGGAGCGAACTCTGTAATACTTTCATCGGATAATTGTATTTAGTTATTAATGTAAGGCAAATATAAACATAATATTCCGAAAAACCATTGTTTAACGGTAAGAAAAAACAAGAATAGGGAATTTCCCACCGGCGTTTAGGGAAAATCCTTTTGATGCTATGATTTATGTGGCTAACTTTGCAAGCGTAAAGAAACAAGAACGGAAAAAATAACATTTTAAAAATATAGAGTTATGAAAAAGTTTATATCAATCTTAGCGTTACTGTTCACTATGACAGTCACCGTAAACGCAATGAGCTATGAGCAGGCACGCCAGCAGGCACTGTTCCTCACAGACAAGATGGCGTATGAACTCAATCTCACAAACGACCAGTATGAGGCAGCTTACGAGATAAACCTCGACTACCTCATCGGCGTAAACACATACGACGACCTCTACGGACCGTACTGGCGCTATCGTAACGTGGACCTCAGCTACGTGCTCCTCGACTGGCAGTATCGCGCATACTGCGCCGCCAGCTACTTCTATCGTCCGCTCTACTTCAGCGACGGTCTGTGGCACTTCAGCATCTACGCACGCTATCCGCACCGCGACTACTTCTACTTTGACCGTCCTGTGGTGTACGTAAGCTACTGCGGAGGCCACTCATGGCATCGCAACGGAGGCCGGTCATGGTATAACGGAAGACGTTACGCTGAGCGTCGCGGCGACGCACACTTCGGAATGCGTGACGGATTTAATCGCGGCGATTATGGCAGAGGCAACCGCCAGTCGTTCGGTTCGCGCAACCAGACGCAGCAGCGCTTTGGTAACAACACTAATATAAACAATAACGGACAGCGTGGTTCGTTTGGTTCGCGCACCAACCGCGAGAGCAGCACTCGCACCACTGTAAGACAGCCTAACAACAACGGTTCGTCATACGGCAGCAGAGGCTATGACAACACACAGCAGAGCACTCCGCGCTCTACGTTCGGCAGCAACCGCTACAACGGCAATTCAAACACGTTCGGCAGCAATCGCTCCAACAGCGGTTCGTCTTCAAGATCGTTCGGAGGCAGTCGCTCTAACAGCGGTTCGATGAGTTCGCCTCGCGGAGGTAGTTCGTCATTCGGCAGCTCACGCGGTGGCAGTTCGTTCGGCGGAGGCTCACGCAGCGGTTCGTTCAGCGGAGGTTCGTCTTCACGCGGTGGTTCGTCACACGGAGGTGGCTCTTTCGGCAGCCGCAGATAACGCAGCAACACATTAAAACTTTATCATATGATTCATTAGACATAATAAAAAAAACACTATTCTTTTATGCGTAGGGGTTGTGGCAGAGTGGTTCTGGTGCAGCCCCGCTTTTTTTGTTGTCAGTAAGGACATAAATAAATTTGTAGGCTATGATAGCCTCAACGTACAATAAACACAACAAAACGTCGTTATAATATAATACGGTGTAATACGCACTAAAATCACTCAACCGACAAACACACTTTATAATAAAATGATAGACTATATAAAAGGCGAGCTCGCTGAACTTACTCCGGCACAGGCCGTCGTAGAAGCATACGGCGTTGGCTATGCGCTCAACATCTCGCTTAACACATACGAAGCCGTACAGGGCAAAAAGGACGTGAAGCTCTACGTACACGAATCGCTTGTCACTGGTGGCAGAGACGACTCGTACACATTCTTCGGATTCGCCTCCAAGCAGGAGCGCGACCTCTATCGTCTGCTCATCACCGTATCGGGCGTGGGAGCAAATACAGCTCGTATGATTCTCTCTGCGGCTTCTCCTGCCGAGCTTGCCGGAGCCATTTCGTCAGGCAACGAGCGACTGCTGAAGGGCGTGAAGGGCATCGGTCTGAAGACGGCACAGCGCATCATCGTTGACCTGAAGGACAAGATCATGTCGCTGGGCATCGCCCAGGAGCTTCCTGCCGGCACCGCTGCCGACAGCACCATCCCCGCAGACGTCAGGGACGAAGCAGTGGCAGCGCTCACAATGCTCGGCTTCTCACCGGCTCCGACAGCCAAGGTGGTGACAGCCCTGCTTACGGACGACCCGACTCTGCCTGTGGAACAGGTGGTGAAGATGGCGCTGAAGCAGATCAAGTAAGACAATAACAGGATACGACACAAGACAATTCAATACGTTGAAGCAAATTCTCAATAACATACTCCTCATATTACGCCGATTCCCGTCGCACAAGACGGCACGGACAATGGCAGTTGCGCTCCTTCTGGTGGCAGTGGCTACGCTTGCCATGACCGGAAGTCCTGTAATGCAGGACGTCAGACAGCGTGAAGCAAAGCCGGAAGGCGGAAAGGGCAAAGCTGCCCGCGACACCATGGCGATAAAGGCGCAGCCCGTAATAGAGGGAGACGACTCGATACCAGACTCGCTGCTGCATACACGCTGGCCAATACAGCGCACCATGCCCATTACTCTCGACGACCTCTCGCAGGGCGCCGCCGACCTCAAACGCCCTGACAATTTAGGGCAGCAGGTGGAATATAACGACTCGCTCGACCGGTATGTCATCGGCTCGAAGATGGCAGGTTCGTACATCGCGGCACCCGTGATGATGACCGCAGAGGAATATATGCACTGGAGCGATAAGCAGCTGATGAAGGACTTCTTCCGCAAGAAGAATGACGAGATATATCAGGCGAAGGGTAAGGAGAAGTTCGACTTCTCTGACATGCACTTCGATCTTGGTCCGGCGGAGAAGATATTCGGTCCCGGCGGCGTGCGCATCAAGACACAGGGAACGGCAGAGCTGAAGTTCGGAGCGACGATGAAGAACATCGACAACCCGTCGCTGCCTATCCGCAACCGCAAGACCACAACGATGGACTTCGACGAGAAGATAAACCTTAACATGAACGGACGCGTCGGCGACAAGGTGAACATGAACCTCAACTACAACACCGACGCCACATTCGACTTTGACGCTCAGAGCCTTAAGCTCAAGTATGACGGCAAGGAAGACGAGATAGTGAAGCTGGTGGAGGCAGGTAACGTGTCGTTCCCGTCGAACTCGTCGCTCGTAAAGGGTGCCTCATCGCTCTTCGGCATCCGCACAGACCTGCAGTTCGGCAAGCTGAAACTGCAGATGGTGGCGTCGCAGAAGAAGTCGACAACGAAGAGTGTTTCTTCGAAAGGCGGCAAGCAGTTTACGCCGTTCGAGATTGACGCTGCCAACTATGAGGAGAACCGCCACTTCTTCCTCTCGCAGTATTTCCATGACCGTTATGACGAATGGATGCGCTCACTGCCCAACCTCACTTCGGGAATGAAGATAAACCGTGTGGAGGTGTGGGTGACCAACAAGACAGGAACAACGTCAAACACGCGTAACATCATCGCCCTGACCGACCTTGGCGAGAACACACGCGTGTCTAACCCTATATGGGCTACAACCGGACAGCCCGTGCCTTCCAATGCTTCCAACAGCGAGTACTCCGCAATGACCACGCAGTATGCCGGCGCAAGAGAGATAGACCAGACGTCAACAGTGCTCGACGCCATACCGGGATTTGCCGGCGGCACCGACTATGAGAAGCTGGAGAAGGCGCGTCTGCTCTCTTCTTCGGAATATACCGTCAACACCGCACTCGGCTATATCTCGCTGAAGACCAGCCTGCAGACCGACCAGGTGCTTGCCATCGCATACGAATACACCTATGGTGGCGTGACTTATCAGGTGGGCGAGTTTGCTTCTGACAACACGGACGTGAGCAAGGCACTCTTCGTGAAGTCGCTCAAGAACACGTCGAACAACCCAAGTCAGGGCAACTGGGGACTCATGATGAAGAACGTCTACTACCTTGCCTCATCGGTGGAGAAGGAGAAATTCCGTCTGGACGTGAAGTTCCAGAGCGACACGGCTGGCGTATACCTTTCTTATATACCAGAGCCGCAGGTGAAGAACCAAACGCTTATCAAGGTGCTCGGAGCCGACCGACTGGACAATAACAACAAGGCACACTCCAACGGCTACTTCGACTACGTGGAAGGATATACCGTCACGAACGGTCGTGTGTTCTTCCCTGTTGCCGAACCGTTCGGCAAGCACATCTACAACTATCTCACCTCCAAGGGCGTGACAGCAGACCAGGCTTCCAAGTACGCCTTCACCGAGCTGTACGACTCGACGAAAACCGTGGCTAAACAGATAGCCGAGAAGGACAAGTATGTGCTCATGGGACAGTTCCGCGGTACGTCTGCCAACGTCATATCGCTCGGCGCATACAACATTCCGCAAGGATCAGTGGTGGTAACGGCAGGCGGCGTGACCCTTGCCGAAGGCACCGACTACTCCGTGGACTACTCGGGTGGCGAGGTGACCATCCTCAATCAGAGCATCATCGACGCCGGAACAAGCGTGAACGTGTCGCTCGAGAGCAACACTGACTATGCGCAGGAGCGAAAGACAATGTTCGGTCTTAACTGGGAGTACGACATATCGAAGAACTTCCAGCTCTCGGGTACGTTCCAGCATCTCTCCGAGCAGCCGCTCACCAACAAGGTGAACATGGGTTCGGAACCGCTCAACAACACCATCTGGGGACTCAACATAAACTGGAAGAAGGAGAGCCAATGGCTCACCAACATGCTGGACAAGATACCATTGCTGCACCTTACGCAGCCTTCTTCAATATCGTTCTCAGGTGAGTTTGCACAACTCATCGCCGGTCAGAGTCACGGAACGCAGGACAACGCGTCGTACATTGACGACTTCGAGAATACGAAGAACACCATAGACGTGTCTACACCGACGTCATGGATAATCTCAAGCGTGCCGTCAATGTTCCAGGAATCGAACGACAAGAACACGCTGCGCTCGGGCTTCAACCGCTCTCGCATGGCTTGGTATACCATCGACCCGCTCTTCACACGCCGCTCGTCGTCACTTACGCCGGGCCACATCAAGAGCGACCTCGACCAGCTGTCAAACCATTATGTACGTGAGATATACGTAAACGAGCTGTTCCCCAACCGCGACCAGAGCGCTTACAACGGAAGCACGTCAACTCTCTCCATCCTCAACCTCGCCTATTACCCCAACGAGCGCGGACCGTACAACTTCAATCCGGACCTCAACTACGACGGAACACTCAACAATCCGCAGCAGCATTGGGGCGGTATGATGCGAAAGCTGGACACCAACGACTTCGAGACAGCCAACATCGAGTACATCGAATTCTGGATGCTCGACCCCTTTATCTACACCCGCGAGCAGGGAACAGCGTCCGACTACGGTGGCGACTTCTATATCAACCTCGGCGAAATGAGCGAGGACATCCTCCGCGACGGAAAGAAATTCTATGAGAGCGGAATGCCTACGGATGGTTCAGCGGCTTACACCACCACACAATGGGGTAAGGTTCCGAACCAGGCTACCGTAACTTACGCCTTCGCTACGTCAAGCGGCGCAAGAGCAAAGCAGGACGTGGGCTTCAACGGACTGACCGACGAAGAGGAGCAGAAGTGGGAGTCTTACCAGGACTTCCTGAAGGAAGTGCAGGGTAAGGTCAACCCGGCTGTGTGGGACTCAATCTGGGCTGACCCCGCAGGCGACAACTATCACTACTTCCGCGGTTCTGACTACGACCGCATGGAGGCTCCAATCCTCCGTCGCTACAAGTATATCAACAACCCGCAGGGCAACTCGCCCGACAACGACTCGCGTACGGAAGGCTACGACACGTCATACAAGTCGACCCCGGACGTGGAGGACATCAATCAGGACTATACGCTCAACGAGTATGAGAAGTATTTCCAGTATCGCATCTCCATCCGTCCTGAGGACCTCGAGATTGGCAAGAACTACATCGTGGACATGCGTGCCGACACACGACCGCTGCGCAATAAGAAGACGGAAACTGTACATTGGTATCAGTTCCGCATTCCGCTCAGAGAGTATGAGAAGCGCGTCGGAGCCATCAGCGACTTCACCTCCGTGCGCTTCATGCGTATGTTCCTAACAGGATTCAAGCACCCCATCATCCTGCGTTTCGGCACACTCGACCTCGTTCGCGGTGAATGGCGAGTATACGAGCAGAACATCGACAATTCAAGTTCAACGTCAGGACGACTGGCTGTTTCGGCTGTCAACATAGAAGAGAACGCTGACAAGCAGCCCGTCAACTACGTTCTGCCTCCGGGCATCAAGCGCGGACAGGACCCGACGCAGCCTCAGCTCGTGGAGAACAACGAGCAGGCGCTTGCCATGACCGTCACAACGCTCGGTTCGGGCGAGGCCAAGGCGGTATATAAGAACACCACGCTGGACGTCCGTCAGTATAAGCGTCTGCAGATGTTCGTGCATGCCAACGCATTCGAGCAGAACACCACCGGGCTGGAAGACGGACAGCTCTCCGTTTTCGTACGTCTCGGATCGGACTATAAGAGCAACTTCTATGAGTACGAGATTCCGCTGAAGCTCACAGCACCGGGCAAGTATGACCGCTACTCAACAGCAGAAGCACGAAAGGTTTGGCCTGAGGAGAACATGCTGGACATCGACCTCAAGAAGCTGACCGACCTCAAGAAGGAACGCAACAAGGCGAAGGCCAACGGACAGGCATCGTACAACCGTATGTTCTCTGCATACGACTCGGACAAGCCGAAGAACAAGATTTCGGTGATGGGTAACCCGACGCTCGGCGAGATAAAGACGATGGTTATAGGTGTGCGCAACAACTCGGGCACGGAGAAGAGCGGCGAGGTGTGGCTCAATGAGCTGCGTCTGCGCGAATACAACAACTCCGGCGGTTGGGCAGCGCAAGGCAACCTCAACCTACAACTCTCTGATCTCGGCACCGTAAACGTGCAGGGCAGGTATATGTCGTCAGGTTTCGGCGGACTGGAGGAGGGTGTGGCGCAACGCAGCACCGACGACCAAGCCAACTATACTGTCACAGCAAACATTGAGTTGGGCAAGTTCTTCCCCGACAAGGCGAAGGTTTCCGCCCCACTCTACTACTCAGTGACGAAGGAGAAGACTTCACCGAAGTATAATCCGCTCGACACCGATATGGAGCTGAAGGACGCTCTCGATGCAGCAGGATCGAAGCACGAGCGCGACTCCATTGAGAGCATCGCCGTGACGAAGGTCACTCAGACCAACTTCTCGCTCTCCAACGTTCGCGTCGGCATACAGAACAAGCGCCACCCGATGCCGTACGACCCTGCCAACTTCTCGTTCTCATACAGCCACTCCCATTCTTACACGTCGGGAGAGACCACTGTTTATGAGAAGGAGGATAACTGGAGAGGATCGATGACCTACTCTTGGACGCCTGTATACAAGCCAATTGAACCGTTCAAGAAGATTAAGTCGAAGTCGAAGTGGATGGACTTCCCGAAGAAGTTCGGCATCAACTGGCTGCCGCAGAACGTAGGCTTCAGCACCGACATCACGCGCAACTACTACGAATTGCAGGAGCGCGATATGGAATCGACGGAAAATTCGGCACTCCCGCTGACCTTCTCTTCACAGTTCCTGTGGAACAGAGAGTTCAATATCAGATGGGATATCACGAAGAATCTGCACATGAACTTCCAGAGTGCCACGAACGCCGAGATTGAACAGCCTTACACTCCGGTGAACAAAGACCTCTATCCTGACCAGTATTCGGCATGGAAAGACTCTGTATGGACGTCCATCAAGCACATGGGCACGCCGCTCAACTACAACCAGTCGTTCCAGGCTTCATACAAGTTGCCTATCAATCTCCTGCCAATCTTCGACTGGATTACGTCGGACGCTTCGTACAACGCCACGTACAACTGGACACGAGGAACTGACCTTGAGGACGGAACGTCGCTTGGCAACAACATAGCCAACAACCGTCAGATAAACATCAACGGACAGTTCAACATGGAGAAGCTCTACAACCACGTGCCGTTCCTGAAGAAAACCAACGAACGGTTCAAGAAGGAGACCAACCGCAACAAAAAGATAGAGAGAGGCAGGCGGAAGAACTTCAACACCGTAAAGAAGGGCGAGGACGATAAGGAGAACGCCGGAAAGAAACCCGGCGGAAAGAACAAGCCTCTTCTTGGCGAAGACAACGTGGTGGGAAGAAACAAGAACCCGAAGAAGAAAGCCTTCGAGAAGGAGGTGACGCTGGCGCCTGACACCACCATAAAGGTGAACCACGCCAAGCGCACAAAGCGCATCATCGTTTCGGCGAAGACAGCTGACGGCAAGGCGTTCGACATCAAGTATCGCCGCGCTGACGCCAACAGCATCGTCATCCTCAACAAGGTGGACTCGGCAACGAAGATTAAGGTGTCGGTACTTGCGAAGGAACCGCTTGAGGACAAGACATGGTATAAGACCGCTCAGTCGGTGGCAAGAGTGCTGATGATGGTCAGAAACGTAAGCCTCAGCTACCGCAACCAGTACTCTATGGCGCTTCCGGGCTTCAAGCCAATGATTGGCAACATCTTCGGACAGCGCTCAGGAATGGGAGCAATGTCGCCGGGACTCGACTTCGCCTTCGGTTTCATAGGCGACTCGTACATTGACAAGGCAAGGGAGAACGGATGGTTGCTCATGAACGACTCATTGGCAACGCCTGCCACAACCAACCGAACGGAGGACCTGCAGCTCAGAGCAACGCTCGAGCCTGTACGCAACTTCAAGATTGACCTCAACGCCAGTCGCGCGATGACGACGGCACGCTCCGTACAATATATGTATGCGGGCAACCCGACAACGCAGAGCGGAACGTTCACGATGACAACGCTGTCGCTCAAGAGCGCATTCGAAGGATCGGGCAATGCCTCTAACGGCTATCACTCGCCGTCGTTCGAACGCTTCTGCAAGTCGCTCGACGGATTCCGCGAAAAGGTAGAGGCACGTTACGCGGGGGCAATTTATCCGCAGGGAACGGCGCTGGCAGGACAGAAGTTTGACGCTGCCAACGGTGCTGTCAACAAATACAGCGCTGACGTAATGGTGCCGGCATTCCTCTCCGCTTACACAAGCATGGGAGACGGAGGCATGTCCATATTCCCGTCACTCTCCAAGCTGCTGCCCAACTGGACCATCAAGTACAGCGGACTTTCTAAGCTGCCTTGGTTCAGGGACGTATTCAAGAGCGTGAATGTCAACCACGCATACAAGAGTGTATACGCCGTAGGTTCGTATTCGTCGTACAGCACATTCATGGAATACATGAACGGACTGGGATTCATCAACGACGCCACGACCGGAGCGCCTATACCTAATTCTATGTATAACGTGTCGACAGTCAGCATCAACGAGTCGTTCTCGCCGTTGCTCGGAATAGACGTGACGCTCAACAACAACATGACGGTGAAGGCGGAATATCGTACCACACGTGTGCTTAGCCTCAGCATGACGTCAGTACAGATAAACGAGTCGTCATCGCACGACTGGGTGATTGGTGCCGGATACACCATCAACAACTTCAATCTCTTCGGAGGCGGCGGCACAAACAAGCACCGTCAGGTGAAGGGAAAGAAGAAGGGTGCCAACGACAAAGAGAACAAGACGGCTTCAATGACAAACCGCAGCCGATCAACGGGCGGCGTAAACAATGACTTGAAGCTCCGACTGGACCTCAGTCTGCGCAAGCAGGCATCCATCAGTCGCGATATAGCCTCGATGACGTCGTCAGCAAATAGCGGCAATACGGCATTCAAGCTGTCGTTCTCTGCCGACTACACGCTCTCACGTCTGCTTACCATGAGCTTCTATTACGACCGTCAGACCAACACCCCGCTGCTCTCGTCAAGCTCTTATCCTACAACGACGCAGGATTTCGGACTGAGCATCAAGTTCTCGTTGACGAGATAACAGACAGAGTATAAACAGAATACAAACAGGAAAGTTAACGGACTTTTGCTTTATTGAATTCAATAAAAGCATTAGTCCGTTAACTTTTATTTCGTTATAAAAATCATAATAAATGAGTATTTCAAGGAATAAACGAAATACCTAACTTTGCATCCGCAAAACAAAACCATTCTTTTTATAGAATAACAAACAAAGCCCTCTATACAAAATTATGAACATCAACAAAAGTATGAAATCAAGAATGTATCCCGGCAAGACACTGGGAGCACTCCTTATTGTGCTCTTGCTAATGCCTCTCGGTCACGCTCTCATGATTCTTATGGAGCATTTTCTGGAACCGACAACGCTTCATTATTCGGCTTTCTTTATGGGTCTTGTGGGTCTTGCCATAACCATTTGGGGCATCTTCGTCAAGGGAGACACCAAGCAGACTTGCCTCGGCATAACTGGCGCTATGCTCTTCTGGACAGGATGGGTGGAGTTTCTGTTCGCCTATTACGCCCAGCGCTACGGCGTCCACTGCGACCTTGTAGGCAACGGTGTCGTTGAGACAGTCAGCCGATACGTCAACGGAGTAGCAGTAGACCACTCGTTCACCATCAACGGCACACCGTTGGAAGACTTTTCACGCACTGAACTGAAGGAGATACGCGGCTCAAGACCCGAATATCTCATTATGCCAGCCACGTTCGGAATGTGGATAATGACCATCTTCATGTATGTGTTCTGCACACGCACTGGATGCGACTTCATCCGCTGGATACAGAATCATTGCGGCATAAAGCAGCACGTGGAGCTTCGCCCGATGGCATACCATCCCAGCGTAGTGGTGTTCATGGAATGGAACATCATGATGTGGGGCCTTTATCTCCTGCTCATGTTCTGCTACGACCCCGTATTCTTGGGTAGCGACCATCCCGTCACTTACGGCATAGGTGCGGCTTGCCTTATATTCTCAGGCATGATTCTCAAGAAGCAGCTCCACATCGCCTCATGGGGCAGAAACCTCCGTATGGCTCTCGCCAACGTCATTGTCTTCTGGTCGTTCGTTGAGGTGGCTGCACGCAACGGATTCTTCAAGGAGATATGGGTGGACCCGATGAACCACGTGGTAGAGATGGTGGGCATCCTGGCTCTCTTCGTTGCCCTCATTGCAGGCTTCTGGCTCTATAACGCCAAGGACAGTCATGCAAGCGATTCGGACAATTCAGAAACAGAATAAAAGTAGAATAACTTAAAAATAAAAAACAATAATAATATGAAGAAGATATTTACTCTCCTCTTTGCTGCCTTCACAGCAGCCACAATGTCAGCACAGCAGCACACCCCAATGTCTTTCGTGGGAGCGTCCAACGCTAAAGTTTCAACAATGGACGTCAATAACGAGAGCGACACCATACAGTTCAAGATGAACGACATGACATCCGGCGACATTACATTGCCCGAAATGAAGGGTATGGCTGCCATTCCTTCGTTCACCATAAAGGGAGCAACATTCACGATGGGTGCCAATCACGTGGTGGAGTTTCCTTCACAGGAGTTCAGCGCAACGGTCAACGTAGGCGGTAAGGAGAAGGCCATTAAGGGTTCGTCATTGAGCGCCACATACAATATGGCTGACAACTCGTTCGATCTTAGCGCCACTTTCACATACGGCTCAATGCCCTTCCCCATAACTTATACCGTCAAGGGATATTACGTCAAGTCAGTAACCGACGCCATCAGCGTTTGCATCGGCAGCGCTTACACCTACACAAACAGCAGCGTCACCTACAACGTACGTAAGTATAAGGACGGCGACGTGGAGAAGGTGGATGTGACTGTTCCGGCCTACACACTCGACAACACTCTTATCGGCAACCTTTCGCTTGGCGCATACACCGTTAAGGGACTGGTTTATGACAGCGAGCAGGGTGGATTCTATCGCGATTATAAGGACGACGGTCTCACATTCCACTTCTCGGCAGAGAAGGACGGCAATACCACAATTAACGGCGACTATGTCTTCAACAGCAAGAAGGACAACAACATCCTCGTGAAGTATGACGGCACAAAGGTTACTTCCATCATCAACAAGTTCCAGATGGGTGCAATGCCGTTCGACATCGTATCGACATTCAATGTAAACACCACTGCCATCAACACCGTAAAGACAGACAACAAGCCTATGGACGGTAAGGCATACAACATTGCCGGACAGCGCGTGAGCGATGACTATAAGGGCATTGTCATCATCAACGGCAAGAAATACCTTAGAAAATAAAGCAGAAACAAAGAATAAAACATTGAAATAACAGGAATGTTAAAGTATACACTCAAATATTCCATCCGACTTGCCGTTGCATGCATGGTAATCTTTACCACCACTGCCTGCAACGGCATTCTCGACGATATATACGACCAACCAGACAAGGAGATTGTGGCTGCAAAGGGACAGCTGGTCGTGGACGCAACGAGTTGGACCGACTGGCACTACTTTGACCTCAAGAAGCTGCAGCGTCTGGCGGAGAGCGGCGACGAGGAAGGGCTGCAGAAAGCACAGATGGAGCCTGAGACTTATCCCATTCCGATGACGCTGACAAAGGAGTCGGACGGCAAGTCGGGACAGTATATGTACTGGTTTGATGTGTTCGGAGAGGGAATAACAAAGAGCGAGTTTCGCGAATTTACGCCTTGCGATCCACAGGAAGAACCTGAAGAATGGACCATAGCCATTCATCGCAACAATGTCCGCACGAATGGTGGAGCCGTTCTGCGAACCAACTGCAAGTCGATGGCCGAACTGCCTGAGTCGTCTAAGGCTTTCGACGGAATGACTTTCACGGAGGACGAATGGTCAGAGAACGACGTTTGGGACGGACAGGAGAAGATGCTGTTGGGTCTGGTGCCGTCGCAGGGAATAAAGATAAACCGCCTGCTCTCGTCATGGCTCATCGTAAAGGTGCCGCCAATGCCGCCAGAGTTCTCAATGGACAGCCGTGTGTTCGTGCTCCGACTCAACGACGGAACCTACGCCGCTCTCCAACTCAACAACTATCTTTCGCCGCAAGGAGAGAAGTGCTTCATGACCATCAACTATAAGTATCCTTATTAATACATTAATAATATAATGATAAAGAGAAACGCTCTTATCGCCACCATCTGCTGTTCAGCGCTGCCACTTGCCGCACAGACAAGCGAGGCTTTCACTGACTCCATCATGCGCAATTACATGCTGGAAGAGGTGGTGGTAACCGGAACACGCACACCGAAACTGCTCAAGGACACTCCTATCCAGACTCGACTCATCACCTCACGCGACATCGAACGTACTGATGCCACCAACGTGCAGGATCTGCTACAGCAGGAAATACCAGGCGCTGAGTTTTCATACGCCATGAACCAGCAGACACACCTCAACTTCTCCGGTTTCGGAGGACAGGGCGTGCTGTTCCTTGTTGACGGTGAACGTCTGGCTGGCGATGTCAGTGGCGACATCGACTTCTCACGCCTTTCCATGGACAACGTGGAACGTGTGGAGATTGTGAAGGGTGCGGCTTCGGCTCTTTATGGCAGCAATGCCAACGGTGGAGTTATAAATATCATAACCAAGAAGCCTTCAAAACCTTGGACGCTGAACGTCAACGGACGCATTTCGAAACATGGCGAACAGCGTTATGGCACGTCGTTCGGACTGAAAGGCAAGCACGTGCACAATCTGCTTACGGCTGAACGTACGTCAATGGACAACTATAACGTCACCAGTGCGCCTAATCCTGTTACGCGTGTCATCTCCACCATCTACGGAAGCAAGACTGTCAACGTCGGCGACAAGCTTACTTGGGTACCGACAGACAAGCTGTCATTGACAGCACGTGCAGGCTATTTCTTCCGCGAGACAGCACGTACGGCAGACCTTCCGGAGCGTTATCGCGACTTCTCGGGTGGACTGAAGCTCGGCTGGAACATCTCTGACGCGGACGACCTGAAGGTGGGATACACCTTCGACCAGTACGACAAGTCGGACTATCAGACCCGTCGCCGACTGGACATCCGCGATTACAGCAACGTACAGAACTCCTTCCGTGCCGCTTACAATCATGCGTTCGACAACGGCGACATGCTTACCGTCGGCGCAGACTATATGCATGACTATCTGTTCAATACCAACCTTGAGAACAAGAAGAGAGAGCAGGACTGCTTCGATGTCTTCGCACAGTACGACTGGATGTTGACGTCAAAGCTGGAGGTGGTTGGAGCATTGCGTTATGACTATCTTTCTGACGGTCAGAATTCGCGCGTTACGCCAAAGCTTAACGTGCGCTATCGTCCTTGCAGCAACATCACTCTCCGCACCGGTTACGGTATGGGATTCAGAGCGCCGTCGCTGAAGGAGAAATACTATAATTTTGATATGGCTGGTATTTGGATTGTTGAGGGTAACGAGAACCTGAAGCCGGAACTGAGTCACAACTTCAACGCTTCTGTAGAAATGGTGAAGGGACAATATAACGTTACGGCTTCGGTTCTTTACAGCCACGTCACCAACAAGCTTTCCACTGCAGCTCCTTACTTCAAGACTCCAACGGACAAGCTGCCATACCTCCCCTATGCCAATCTCGGCGAGTATAGTGTGTGTGGCGGCGAACTGGCTGCCCAGGGAAGATGGGACAACGGTCTGTCGGCACGCCTAACATACGCCTACACTAACGAACAGTTGGCAAAGGACAAGGACGGCAACACCATCAACAACCAGTACATTCCAGCCCGCAAGCATGCCGTGAACGTCCGTCTCGACTACGATCATGACTTCACAAAAAATTACGGAATAAGCGCTGGAATAAGCGGACGCGTTCTCTCTGGAAGCGAAAACGTGGAGTATAAGAACTATTATGACGTGAGCGAGGGAACCGTAAGTGTCAAGTATCCTGCTTACACTATCTGGAAGCTGTCGCTCGTGCAGCGCATCGGCAAAGCCATAACGCTGACCACAGCTCTTGACAACCTCCTGAACTACCGCCCAAAACACTACTATCTGAACTGTCCGCTAACGGACGGCACCACGCTGCAAGTGGGGCTGAGAGTGGACATTGACAAGCTGTTTTAGGAGGCTTCTCTTTAGGCTCTGGACGGTCTGGCTCTTCTGACGTTCTATAGAGGCTAGACGTTCTAGAGCTTCTATAAGAGATAGAAAAGCTAGAAAAGCTAGAGACGCTAGAAGGGCTAGAGATGCCAGAAAGGCTTAAAGCCCCTCCTCCCCCAGCAAGTTCTTCAGCCTCTTTATCTCTTCCTGCTGCTTGTAATATGCCTTAAGCGCTCTTTGCTTAAGGTCTTCGTAAGCAGCCTTCCATTTCTCGGCAGCGGCACGTGCTTCGTCAAGCTCCTTTCTTATAACAGGCAGCTCAGCCTCCAGTTGTTTGAGGCGAGCGTCCTGCTGCTGTCTGTAGCCGGTACGTGCCTTGTGCATACGTTCTTTGATGCCTCCTTCCGTCACAAACTCCCTTTCCAGCCTTTTCAGAAAAGACATCATCATACGGTCTATCATGTGGCAAAGCGTTAGGGCATAATTACACATCTGCTCATCACTCCATGTCTGGAAGAAAGGCTCATAATCCTTCAGCTTGTTATGACGGCTGCAATAATCAAGCATTACGTCATAACGCTCCTCTCCCGCTACATAAAACTCGCGATGGCGCGACTTGAGATAATCCTCAAAGTCCTCACGTAGCTCCTTCAGCGAGGCTCGCGCCACGTTCAGCAGCTTCAGCTGCATTTCTGAAGACGTCACACCGTCAGCCAGCCCCTCCACAATGTTCTGCTTGCAGGAACGGGCAGCCTGAATGACCTGATCGCGGGTGCGGTCCTTATAAAGATGGATGAATCTGTCACAGAAGACAAACGATAGCTGATAAATAACGTCAGCCTTCTGATAAAAGAAAAGGTCCTCCCACTTGGTCTGTCTGCCAAGCACAGAAGGAACTTTGTTATTGTTGTCTGCAATGTCCATAGATGTAAGATTAGTAATATCCATAGATGTAAGGTTAGTAGTAATTAAGAAAAACAAAGAATGGCAAGCTACAGCTGCATGAGCTGCTGCTTGCCATTATCATTTTTATCATGGAAGCCTGTCCTATTAATAAAGGCCAAACCGCCCCGATTATTTAGACTTCTTATTGTCCTTATAATACTTCAGTCCACCCTTTACGTTCTGTATAAGAGCCTTTGACGAATATGTGGCACCGCTAACACCGTCCACCTTCATGGCTGAAGCCTCATCCACCGACTTGCCGACGAATCGCTTAAGTAGCTCTTCTGCCTTGGCAAATACAGCCGGCGTTTCCTGATTAGGAAGCGACTCAATCTTGACTATCTTATTATTGCGAACGAAAATCTTCACTGGCGTATTGCCCATATATCCACGCGCCTTCACTATTGAAGACGTATTGATTACGGCAACATCCTTATTGTACTTTATGGCGTTCTTGCTGACGCAGAAGCTCATCAGAGCGAAAGCGGCGCATGCCACAGCCACAGACCAAACATTCTGTTTCATAAGCAGACGAATTGTGTCAGGAAAGATTTATTTCTTGTCGTAGGCGTGAAGCGGATAGTCTGTCGTGTAATGCAGGCCGCGACATTCCTTGCGCTCGATGGCCTGACGTGTAATAAGGTAGCCAACGTTAATCATATTGCGGAGCTCGCAGATGTCACGACTTGCCTTCACACGCTTAAACAATTCCTCTGTCTCCTCATAGAGCAGATCCAGACGGTCCCAAGCACGCTTCAGACGAAGGTCAGAACGAACTATGCCAACATAGTTTGACATTATCTCGCCCACCTCTTTCACGCTCTGCGTGATAAGCACCTTTTCCTCATTGGTCATCGTGCCCTCGTCGTTCCATGCCGGAACCTTATCGTTAAAGTCATACTCATCGATATGCTCCAATGAATGCTTTGCTGCCGCATCGGCATAAACCACAGCCTCAATAAGCGAGTTGCTGGCAAGACGGTTGCCGCCATGAAGTCCTGTGCAAGAACACTCGCCGATGGCATACAGACGTTCGATGGACGACTGTCCGTTAAGGTCCACCTTGATACCGCCACACATATAGTGAGCTGCAGGGCGAACAGGGATATAGTCCGTCGTGATGTCGATGCCTATAGTCTTACACTTATGATATATATTCGGGAAGTGCTTCTTTGTCTCCTCCGGGTCCTTGTGCGTAACGTCCAGACAAACATGGTCGATACCGTGTATCTTCATCTCCTTGTCGATGGCGCGAGCCACGATGTCACGCGGAGCAAGCGAGAGGCGCTTGTCATACTTCTCCATGAACGATTCGCCGTTAGGCAGACGCAATATGCCGCCGTAACCGCGCATAGCCTCAGTGATAAGGAAGGCAGGATGAGTCTCGCCGGGATGATAAAGCGCCGTCGGATGGAACTGCACAAACTCCATGTCCTTCACCGTTCCCTTGGCACGATATACCATAGCCTCGCCGTCACCCGTTGCGATAACGGGATTAGTGGTGGTCTGGTATACGGCGCCACAACCACCCGTACACATCAGCGTCACCTTACTCAGGTAAGTGTCCACCTTCTCCGTCTCCGGATTGAGCACGTAAGCTCCATAGCAGTTAATATGTGGGGTGCGGCGCGTTACGCGAGCTCCGAGATGGTGCTGTGTGATAATCTCCACAGCGAAGTGGTTTTCCTTAATGTCGATGTCCGGACATGCACGCACGGCAGCCATCAGACCGCGCTGAATCTCAGCTCCCGTGTCGTCGGCATGGTGAAGGATGCGAAACTCGGAGTGTCCGCCCTCACGATGAAGGTCGAACTCGCCGTCTTCCTTACGGTCGAAATTCACGCCCCACTTCACCAGCTCGCGTATCTGTTCAGGTGCATTACGCACCACCAGTTCCACAGCATCACGGTCTGAGATATAGTCGCCCGCAATCATTGTGTCCTCTATGTGCTTGTCGAAATTGTCGACTGCGAGGTTAGTCACTGAGGCAACACCTCCCTGGGCAAACGAAGTGTTTGCCTCGTCAAGCGAAGTCTTGCAGATAATGCACACCTTTCCTTTGTGTGCGCGGGCCACTTTCAAGGCGTAGCTCATGCCGGCTACACCGGCGCCAATAATTAGAAAGTCGTATTTGAAAACCATCGGTCTTGTTATAAATGACTCACAAAAGTAGAAATTTTTGGCGAAACCTTATTTTATGATACCATGACAATAACTAAGTTTAACCTTTACGTTACCGTATGTTAACATTATTGACATATTATCAACGTGTTCTGATTTATAAAAAGCAAGCAGCACGCCCGTTGCAGCTATCCAAATGCCACAAATTAAACAATAATATAAACACTTTGCCAACAAAACACACCTCTCAGCTTGTCAATAAACAATTAATTGCGTAACTTTGCATCACGTTAAAGGCGACATTTGCCTATATCTATTCAATTAAAGACAAAACACATTATTTATATGAGCACACTTATTTATCCCGAACATTACACCGCCCTGCTCGACGTACACAAGACCGAGCAGGGCATCAAACTGATAAAAGACTTCTTCCAGCAGAACCTTGCCACTGAGCTGCATCTGCGCCGCGTTACCGCTCCCCTCTTCGTTCTGAAGGGTCTCGGCATCAACGACGACCTTAACGGCGTGGAGCGTCCTGTTACGTTCCCCATCAAAGACCTCGGCGACGAGAAGGCGGAGGTGGTGCATTCGCTTGCTAAATGGAAGCGTCTGACTCTTGCCGACTACGGCATAGAGCCGGGATCGGGCATCTATACGGACATGAACGCCATACGTGCCGACGAAGAACTGGACAATCTGCACTCGCTCTACGTCGACCAATGGGACTGGGAAGCTGTCATCCGCAAGGAGGACCGCACGCTTGCTTTCCTGCGTGATGTGGTGAAGAGGATATACGCTGCCATAAGACGAACCGAGTTTCTCGTCTGCGAGACTTACGACAACATCAAGCCTTTCCTTCCCGAGAAAATCCATTTCGTACACAGCGAGGAGCTCCAGCAGATGTATCCCGGGCTGACACCGAAGGAGCGCGAGGACGCCATCTGCCGCGAATACGGCGCCGTGTTCATCATCGGCATCGGTGGAAAATTAGCTGACGGCAAGAAGCACGACGGACGCGCCCCTGACTATGACGACTGGTCCACCGTGGCTGAGAACGGACGTGCGGGTCTCAACGGCGACATCCTCATCTGGTATCCTGTCCTTGAGCGCTCCTTCGAGCTTTCGTCCATGGGCATCCGCGTTGACCGTGAGGCTCTGCTGCGCCAGCTTAAGGAAGAGGGCGAGGAAGAACGCGAGAAGCTCTACTTCCATCAGCGTCTGCTCAACGGCGAGCTGCCACTCTCCATCGGCGGCGGCATCGGTCAGAGCCGTCTCTGCATGGTGCTCCTCCAGAAAGCGCACATCGGCGAAATACAGGCAAGCATTTGGCCTAAGGAAATGCGTGAGGAATGCAAGAGGCTCGGCATGCCGCTGATATAATAAGCAACTGAGGGCTGATATGATTATAAAATAAATATACATTCAATTCGCTTAACCGGATTTTTTGCCGTACCTTTGCGAAAAACAACGAGCGTATGGCCCAACATAACGAAACGGGAAAATGGGGAGAGGAGCTTGCTGCCGACTTCCTTAGAAAGAACGGCTACCAGATAATGGAGCGCAACTGGCGGTTCGGCCACCGCGACCTCGACATCATTGCACGGTCGCCGGAGGGCAACGAGGTGGTGTTCGTGGAGGTGAAGACACGCTCGGGCGACATCATCACCAAGCCGGAGGACGCTGTGGACATACGCAAGATACGCAGTATCGGATATTGCGCCAACGCCTTCGTCAAGCAGTTCAACATCGCTGACCTGCTGCGCTTCGACATTATAGCCATCGTAGGCAGAAATAAGGACGTAGCGGAGATAGAGCATGTGAAAGACGCATTCAATCCGTGCCTGGTTTATTAAGCAACCAAAATCCTCACCGACATGAACAAAGAAATGATACACCTTGACGTCACGACGTCCACCAACGATTATCTGAAGGACTGTCCCACTCCCGCACCCGACCATTTTGTCATGGTAAGGGCGGACTTTCAGTCGGCTGGACGCGGACAGAAGGGCAACTCATGGGAGAGCAATGCGGGCGAAAACCTGCTCACGTCCATTCTGACAAGCCCAAAGGGGGTGCGCATAACCGAACAGTTCGTGCTGTCAATGGCTGGTGCACTCGCCGTGAAATCCGTGCTCGACAACTATTGCGGAGCCATAAAGCTGAAGTGGCCTAACGACATCTATTGGTTCGACAGCAAGATAAGCGGCACGCTCATCGAGACTGCCGTGTCGGGAAAGGAAATCACACGCTGCATTTTCGGCATCGGGCTGAACGTCAATCAGGAGATATTCCGCAGCGACGCGCCCAATCCAATATCGCTGCTCAACATCACCGGACTCTACACGCCGATAGAAAGAGTGGCGAACGAGCTTGCCGAAGCTTTCGAAACGTATTACCAACGGGTCGTGGAAGGCGACAAGGACGCCATCGTAAGCGAATATAACGATGCGCTCTACAGACGCTTCGGCCTGCACCGCTACGAGGACACAGCCACCGGCGAAACCTTCCTCGCCAGCATTGACCACGTCGGAACGGACGGAATGCTGCGTCTTACGGACGAGAACGGGCGGCAACGCGCCTACTCGCTCAAGGAAGTAAGGTTTGTCCTGAGATAAAAAACGAATCAGAAACGTATAAACATAATCATATAAAAAGAAAAATGTCAAGATTTAAGAGAATCCTACTTAAGCTCAGCGGCGAGAGCCTCATGGGCAAACAGAGTTTCGGAATCGACCCCGTTCGTCTGGGCGAGTATGCACAGCAGATTAAGGAAGTGCACGAGATGGGTGTGCAGATAGGCATCGTAATCGGCGGCGGCAACATCTTCCGCGGCCTCAGCGGAGCTTCCAAGGGCTTCGACCGCGTGAAGGGTGACCAGATGGGCATGTGCGCCACAGTCATCAATTCGCTCGCTCTAAGCTCTGCTCTCGGCGCCATCGGCGTAAAGACAAAGGTGCTCACAGCCATCCGCATGGAGCCTATCGGCGAGTTCTACTCGAAGTGGAAGGCCATCGAAGCTATGGAGGCAGGCTACGTCTGCATCTTCTCTGCCGGAACAGGCTCGCCCTACTTCACCACCGACACTGGTTCTTCGCTTCGCGGCATCGAGATTGAGGCTGACGTTATGCTCAAGGGCACACGCGTGGACGGCATCTACACCGCTGACCCGGAGAAGGATCCGACTGCCACAAAGTTCGCAGACATCACTTACGACGAGATCTACACTCGCGGTCTCAAGGTGATGGACCTCACCGCCACAA
>ERZ1023869.53-NODE-53-length-52333-cov-39.354547_pt1 | contig 52333 bp, 68 predicted proteins | sample MGYA00380390_ERZ1023869 | MGnify/ENA primary metagenome ERZ1023869 (study PRJEB33179, sample SAMN07449005) | human gut metagenome | biome: Human-gut; feature: Human associated habitat; material: Faeces | host: Homo sapiens | place: India: Bhopal | collected...
TTGTGAGCGGTAAACGGGGTTCGAACCCGCGACCCCCAGCTTGGGAAGCTTTTTTGTAGTACTGTAAAACGCTGAAAATGAATGGTTTATAGGTTTGAGGAGTGTCGGGTCCCACGGAGCGGTCCCATTTTTTTTGGTGTGGGTTGGTGGGGTTGTTGTTGCTTTGTCGGGTTTTTATGAGTAAATTTGCAGATACTGGAACAAAAAACACTAAAGTCTATGAAATATTATATTGCAGCTAAGGAGAGTAAGAGGGGGAAGGATGGTCGGATTGCGGTGAAGATGCTGTTCCGCGGCGACGGCAAGGAGTTTGTGGTGGCTACGGGCATCTATGTGACGGAGGCGTTCTCGGGGCTTTCGATGTCGCCTAAGGAGGTGAACTATAGGGCGAAGCTCAGGAGGCTGATGAACATCACTGACGAGGTGGAGGCATATCTGCTGGACAATGCGGGCGCTGACTTCGCCAGGATGAAGAGGGAGCTGACGGCTGTGGTCTCGGGTGAGGCGCAGGAGGAGAGGGTGACTTGCCTTGCGGACTATATCGAGAGGTTCGCCGATACGAAAGGACGGAAGGGGACGGCGGAGCTTTACCGGCTGACGGCGCGGAAGGTGCGCGAGTATGACGGTGGAGCGGTGTTCGGAAATGTGGACAAGGCGTGGCTGGACGGCTTCGACGGCTTCATGGGGGAGGCGAGCGTGAACTATAAGGGGATCATGCTGCGCAACATCCGTACGGTGTTTAACTGGGCGATAGACAACGAGTTGACGTCGAACTATCCGTTCAGGCGGTATAGGATAAAGTCGGAGAAGGTGGCTATCAACAATATCAGCGTGGAGCAGCTGAGGGAGATAAGGGACTGTGAGGTGGAGGAGTGGCAGAGGATATACCGTGACTTGTTTATGCTGACGTTCTATCTCTGCGGCATTAACCCTGTGGACCTGCTGCATCTGAAGGCTTCGGACGTGAGAAACGGCCGGATTCGCTATAAAAGGGCGAAAACGGGGCGTCTTTACGACATTCCGATACCGAAGCCCGCCGAGGAGATTATAAGCCGCTACAGGGGCAAGGAATGGCTTCTATGCCCTCTTGACGGGTATTCGGACTATAAGGACTTCTGCCACCACTGGAACGACGCTCTGAAGAAGATAGGGCGTAAGGAGGTGGTGCCGGACAAGGTGGGAAGGCTGCGTAAGGTGGTCTGGCATCCGATTGTGGATGGGATGACGGTGTATACCGCCCGCTACACGTTCGCCTCGATAGGTGCGGAGCTTGAGATTCCGCGTGAGACCATAGCTCTTTGTCTCGGTCATTCGTGGGCTGATGTGACGAGCCACTACATCGCCTATGACACTAAGCGCATAGATGATGCGGTGGCTCGGATTGTGGCTTACGTGGAGGGGAGCTGAGGGTTGTCAAGCTCGATACTGACGTAGATTTGGCAGAAATCGTAGGCGAACTGCTTGAGTGGCTTGCCTGCGGCTTCTGCCTTTCTTGTTTCCTCGCTGAGGGTTTCGAGGTCGGGTGGCGGGAGCTGCGGCTGAGGGGTCAGCTGTAAGGCTTCGTCGTCGAAACGGAGTAAGATGCGGATGAACTCGCGTTGGAGGTCGTCGTAGGATGTGATGTCGCCGGCTGCTGCTGCGTAGAGCGCTTCCATCGCGAGCTTGTCATACTTGCTGCGCAATGCTGCCATCTGCTTGGCTTCCGGCGGAAGCTGGCTGTGCAGCTCCTCAGCTCTGGCCTTGAGGTTCTGTAGGTGTTCTTCGTTGTCCATATCTGTTTTGCTGTTTAAAAAAATAAAAAAATGACACACACGCTTCACAGCTCTCGCGTGCGAGAGTGTGAGTATATAGATGTTATGTATAGCTATTAGGATATATGAATGTATATGAATATATACTAATAGATATATATAATATCTATATATATAGTGCAATCGCATGCGATCGCATAGGCATAATCGGACATACTGATAATCAATGAGTTACGACGATGAAAATACGTCGGAAAATACGTCTGATTATGCGATTTATGCGATCGCATTTTTCGCATGTTTTCGGAGGTGTTTTTACTGGTCTTCGGGATAGTCTTTTCCGACCGCATGGAGGGCGTTCATTTCGCGTTCGGCGCGTTCTGCTCCGGGTATCTGGAAGGCTGCGAATGTCTCGGGTGAGAGTCCGATTTCTCCGACGATGTAACGCTGCGTCATGGAGATGTTGGGGACGTTGCCTGACATGTGTCCCATGCAGAGGGCTATCTGTTCGATGGGAATGCCTTTGAGCGCGAGGTTGGTGGCGAAGGAGCGGCGACCGGTGTGTGAGGAGACGAACTCCCACTTGTGTCCTCTCTGCGTGCGTCCTGCGCGGAAGACCTTGGTGATGGTGTCTATTCCGCATGCCCGGCAGATGTCGCGTATGTTGTCGTTGTAGCACCTTACGGAGATTTCTCTCGGCTCGGTGGGGGAGGTCCGTTGCAGATAGATGCGCAGCCACGGATGGATGGGGACCTTGACGACGGTCTTGGTCTTGTGCGAGACGTATGTGATGATGCGTCCGTCCTCGCTGATGTTGTCCGGCGAGAGTGTGAGGCAGTCGGAGAGGCGTGCTCCGCACAGGCATTCGAGCATGAAGATGCGCTTGGCGTGCTTGGCAGCACGGGTGCGTGGCGTGAACTCGTGGATGCGCCGTATCTCGTCGTCGGTGAGCGCCACGGACTGCGACGGGACTTTCTTTGTGCGCAGGACTGTCCCGAAATTGAGTGACGGGACGGGCTTGGAGGAGTTTTCGCGTATGATGGCGTTTACTTCGGCGAAGATGGTCTTCGCTGAGTTTGGCGCGTATGATGACGCTATCTCCTCTCGGAAGTCGCGTAGGTTGTCGTCGGTGAGGTCTTCCCACATGGGCGGGCGTCCGACTATGCCCTTGAAGATGTTGACCACCTTTACTCGTCCAGGATGTTTCCATATCCAGGCTCCGTAGAAGGTGTGGCGCCAGGGATAGCCGTCGTATGTGGCGAAATAGCCTTGTCGGATGGCATTGGCGTACTTTTCCTGCTGTTCGGGAGTGAGCATCTCCTGCCAGCGTCTTGTCTTGAGTTGTGTCATAATATGATGGATTAAGACTTCCTCATCTCTTTCCCTTTTGCAAAGGTATAATATTATAATATAATATGGATGGGGAATGGATGGTTTAACTTGGTTTTAACATTGTGCGCATCTGGATGTGCTTTTTGGCATTAAACGGAAAATCCGCAATAAGGGACTTTTTGTGTCGGTTATTGCGGATTCATTGGAATACGATTTACTGGTTGTAAAACAGATTTTTGAGATGATATTTTTCTACGATGCTGTCTTGTAGAGCAACAAAGACAAGCATGGAATAAGTATCGTTTCCCCAACCTGGAGCAGCCTCAGACTTGATTATGGTGAGAGAAACCGTTTTTGTAGGAGATTCCCATGTATATTCTTGAGATTTCCTCTTAAACAGCTTCTGGTCGTCTTCTTCCGGTGAACCTACAGTCATTTTGTACTGGCGGGCAGACATGTACTTGAAGAATTTGGTTACATCGGACTGAAAAGCGTCTTTGTTAGCATAAGGATCGCTGATGTACGACAAGCTGTTGACACGACCATCTTTATGGCGTATTAAAGCCTGATATTTAAAGGCTATACCTGCAAATGTGTTGTCAGTAAGCAGATAGAAGTTTTCGTAGTCTATATCTGGTACTGCCAATCCTTTCTTCACAAGATTAAGGACGGTGTCTCCCATCTGGATTTTTTCATTCAGGTAAAGACTACTGTCTGCTTTTGGGAGGTTCTCGGCTTTTGATGGATTTCCTTCACAAGAGAACGACAGGGCAACAATGGCGAGCGGAATAAATGGAAGCTTTTTTGATTTCATAATTTTAAGATGATAATTGTTATAAGTGTGGCCTCTGTAATTTCAAGATAGGTTGTTCTTTGCGCGAGACTACAAAATATTTAAGAGAGGAAGTTTGCATAATAGTTGTAAGTGGCTCAGGTGGGCCTTACTGGGCCTATCTGAGCCTCTTTAGGTGATGGGCCTCGCTGGGCCTCTTTATCTGATGTGGTCGGCTATGCGGAGGACCTTGTGCTTGCGGTGGAGGTCGGCAATCTCGTCGCGGAGCTGTTCGATCGTGCGCTTCAATCCGGCGTTTGTGGCATCTCTGCGCTCGATTTCGGCATGGAGGTTCTTGACGGTGTCCTGTAGCTTGCCGATTCGGTAATTGAGCATATTGTTGGCGCTCTTCGCTTTTTCTGCCCGTCTTTGGAACTCGGCTTCTCTTTCGCCTGCGTTGCTCTTTCGGAGGGTGTCGTTCTCCTTTCGGAGCTTGTAGATGAGGTCGAGGAGCTTCTGATAGTTGCGTAGGATGTGGAGCATCTGGCGCTCGAAAGGTACGTCTTCGTTGGTTTTGTTTTGTGGTATATACATATTATAATGTCTTTAAAGTCGGTTTTTCTCTTCTTGTGTGATGGCTCCGCCTCTTGTCGGTAGGCTGTCGAGGACGATGCCTTTGTAGGACTTGGCGTGATGGGCTTCGAGGATGTCGGCTTCCGCATGATCGTCCAGCATGCACCATAGCAATTCCTTACCTTGTTTCGGCTTTAAGGTCAGAACGACCCACGGATAGAGGAAGCTGTCGGCGTCTGTGATGGTATACATTTGTTAAAACTGTTAATGTTTGTGAATGGATATCGCATATTGTTTTTTTAATGACTACATTTGCAATGTCTTCGGAGGGGCTATTTAAATCGTACCTTTATGGAATCGCGATTTTTTAATTGTACCTTTATGGAATTGAAATAAAAGACACCCTCCGTTGACTGTCAGCCTTCGGGCTGTGGATTGAAACGCTCACAAAAGCGGCAGATTTTCTGCAACGGCTCCACCTTTAATGAAGGTGGAGCTTTTTTTGTGTCTTAATCCACAAGGTCCTCGGTTTCGGCGAGTACGTTCTGTACTTCGTCGATCTGTTCCTGCTCTGCCTTTCCGAGGAGACTGATTATGGCTCCGGCTACGTTGAGGAAGCGCAGTGCGTCCTTATTGCTACAGCCGGGTACGCGTGCCGTGAAGTCGCCTGCGTAATAGAATGTGTGATTGACGTCCTGTAGTGACCACCAGTCTTTTTCGCCGTGTTCGGAAGAAAATTCGCCTGTGTTTTCGATGGCGAGAAACTCGTATCTGCCGCAGTTGGACGATACGCCCTTGATGGCTACCTTGACGCCTTCGACCTCGATGGTTTCGTCTTCGAGGTCGAGTTGTACCATTTTGGACTTGATGAGCTGTGCGATTTCTTCTGTGCGCTCCTTGAGGTTGGCTGTCAGTCTGACGTAGTCTTCTCTCTGTAGGATTTCGTTAAAGTTCTTTTTCATTTTGTTGACTTACCGTGATGTCGAGGGCTGAATAAGTTATAATATTATTTATATGTCATTGCTCTTTCTTTTGTAACGTCACGAGCGAGAACCTTCGCTCCATCACAGAAGTCCTGATTAAACAGAAAATCCGCTTCTTCGTCAGAGAGAGCCGGAACACACTCGCAGTTGTCAGACATCGGAGACGTCTTGTAATATTCTTCTCCTTTTATAGTCACAACATCGTCACTCTTGTATAAGTCCGCATCTTCGGGATTTACCGATGAGCAAAGCACATACACAGGGTTGTCTTTGAAATCTCTCTCATATAAAACCGTGCCGTTAGGAATAAACACCATGAGATCGTTGTCATACTTGAAAAAACACTTCTCGGCACCTCCGTCAAAATACCTTGCCGGTACAATCCGACAGTTCGGTACAACATGGATGTTCTTACCCAAGTCTTCGATTATCGTATATAATTCGTTCTCCATATAATCCCGCTTGCCGTGTTGCGGTAGGGCTTGGTTAATGGTGCCAGGGCGAGCCTGGCGGTTTTAGGCGGGACGGGTTAGACGAGGGTGACGGTGTAGGAATCGTGTTTCAGCCATTTGTGTTTACGACTGACGATAAAACCTGCCATCTTGAGGAGGGCTACGGCATTAGTGACGTAGGGTTCGTCAACGATGATGTACGGGGAGCAGACGTATTCTTCAGTACCTCCGAAATACCCACCAAGGAAGTGCGGGAATATGTACTTGTCGAATCCTGGCCCCAAATAGTCATTGTATACGCCTTCTGTGCTTGCAGCAAAGCCGCATTCCGGCGCGTCCTCATAGTCGAGGAAGCGAACTGATATGATACTGAGTCTTGCTGACACATCGTTCTTCTGAAAGAACTCGACTACTGCGTTCTGAAATCCCGCTGTATCGAATGGTGGGGCTTTGAAACCCTTTTCTTTAAGTATGTCCTGTGCTCGGACAAATTTGGTTACTGACATAATTGTTTTATTGTTTGGTTGATAGCGGCGAAGGAGGAGATGTGTGTGCCTCGCTACGCCTCTTCAGGCTGGCTGTGCTAAGATTGTGAATACAAAGGTAGTGATTTTGCGGTTATCGGGCAGTCTTTTGGTGATGTTTTTTTGAATAAAAAGCGGACACGCTCTGAGGATGTGTTGCATTTCTGTAAGTGAATGATCGAAGACCGTTCTGAGAAACAGATCTGTATCGACAGGTGCTGTCGATAAAGATCTGTTGATGCAAACAGTCTGGAGTGAATGAATCCTCCTTGCGTGTCCTGCGGGATGCAATTCCCGTGGTGCGGACTTCTCATGAGTGGCGGCACATGGCTGTAGGTGTGTGATGTATCCAGAACGTGTGCGGGATGTGTGAGGCGGATGCCGCCTTGAACATCCCGCATTAAAGCTCTGGATGCTGAACGGGACTCTCTTGAAGAACGCTTCCCTGTGCTTGGGATGATTGAGAGGCTGAGCCTTTCTGAGGGGCAGCTGTGATGTCTTGGCACGTGTCTGTAGGTGAATGATGTTGCCTGCGTAGCAGAAGGCAGCGGTCCCAGTGGGTAACACTCGGGACCGTGCCTTCTTGCTATTGCCGGTAGCTGAATGTGACATCCTTGCTGCGCGATGCCCTGTGCCGGGCTGGAGAGACGGCTTTTAGAGATTGGCTACGAGGGTGTCGTAGGCGGCTTTGCTGGTTAGCAGAGCCTTGCGTGCGCAGCCTAATGTGAGATAGCCGGTGATGATGGGGGCGGTCTTGCTGCGGTTGGCGGTGACGTTTCGTCCTCGTCCTCGCTGTATGCAGCCGACCTGCTGATTCTTGACGAACCCTATGCCTCCTATCTTTCGCTTGCCCGTCTTGACGGCTCGGAGGCAGTCCATGACGAACGTGTTGAGCGTCTGGACGTCCTCTTCGGCGTTGATGATGGACAGGACCTGCGTGGACCATGAATGTCCTTCGTACCCCTTGTATAGATAGCGGTTGACGGAGTTTATGGCTTTTTGCAGGGTGACGTCACGCTTCTTGACTGTGCGCTTCTCGATTTCCTTCTGGAATGTCTTGATGCGCGTGGACGAGAGCGAGATGCTGCTGCCCTTGATGGAGAATCCGAGGAACTTGAACCAATGGTCAGCGTCGAGGAATTCTACCTTCTTGGGATTGAGCTTCATCTGCATCTTCGCCAGCTCCTCCTCCATGATGCGCTTGGCTTCCTGCCAGTCCTCGCCCACGAAGATGGCGTCGTCCGAATAGCGGCAGTAGACGCCGCGCAGACGGGACAGGCGCTCGTCAATGTGATAGAGGACTACGTCGGCAAGCCATGAGGCTACGCTGCATCCCTGCTTGAGCGACTGGTATTTCTCGGAGAGAGTGCCGTCGGTGTCGAAATAGAGATTGCAGTGGTAGTAAGCGCGTAGGACGTCTATCAGTGCGGAATGACCGTGACGAAGCTCTACCTGATCGAACGCCCAGTCGATGTACGACAGGAGCACCGTATCGAAATACTTGGACAGGTCGGACTTGAAGCCTCCGATGCGTCCTTCTGCGAAGGATATCTGTCGGGATATGTTCTGTACGACGCGTCCGCATCCGATGCCCTTCTGATATGATGTGCAGCAGGGATGGACCATTTCGGGTGTCAGCTCGAAGAGGAGGTCGTTGGCAATGGAGAGGAGTATGCGGTCGGCAGGCTCGTTGATGTAGACGGTGCGGAATTCTCCGTTGTCCTTCGGTATTAGAGCCGTGTGAGGTGGCATTATCCTGTACTTGCCGTCGCGTATCTTCTGATACATCAAGGCACGTGCCTCGGGTGTGGTGAGCTGATAGAGCGTGGCTTTGTTGATGTCCTTGTCGAGTCCTTTCTGTATGGCGTACTGCCAACGTTCGGGCTGGAAGGCCATCTGTAAGATTTTGTCTTCTTTCATAATTCTTTGGATTTTATGGTTAATAGAGCGTGAAACATTACGTTTCACGCGGTTTTTGGCGGTGAGGCTCAGAGGAGCGGTGCCTGGATATAAACGGATGATCTGGTACTGTCATCTGTAGTGACGTCGCCGGGATGATATGGCCGGCGACGTCCCGATTGTGACAGTGCCGATGAATGTTCTTCTGCCTCCTCACGGGAAGGACGACAAATCCTTTGCGGTGCAGCCGTGGGCTTGGAGTCTGGCTGTAGGCGAATGATCTGACGACTGCGGTTCGAGATCAGGACCCAGCCACGGTGTTAACCTGGCTGGTGCCTGATCTTAGAGAGCAGCGTGTGAACGATGCCCACCCACTGCACGGCGGTGACTTTCGGGGCAATGACGGACTATCGGTCAGCCCACTCGCCAATCTTGTCGCTCACGGACATGTCTGAATCAGCGATGAGCTGCTTGAGCACGCCCAACAAGCGCCATCCCTCATCTGCGCGGGCATACTCGGCAGCCTTGCTTTCGATATGCTCAAGAGACTTGGCTTCGGACATATTGCGACGGCCCTGCTTGAAGCGTGCTCCGTGGAACAGGACCATGTTGCGCATGGTGAAGTAAGCGCCGGAACCCTTGTAGGCGTTGATGAACGCCTCGGACTGCTTGGTGTCGGCAGGGAGTCGCTTCATAAGCTTGTTGAACTTGACAACAAGACGATAGAGGCGTTCTCCGTTGACGTCATTCATTGCAAGGGCAAGGTCGCGGAAAGGGCTGTAAAGCTTGGACTCCAAGTCAGAGACGAAGATGTTCTCTCTGCTAAGACGCACGTAGGGCTTACCCTTGCAAGTGTGAGTGCCTTTGCGCAACAGCTTTTCGACGTAAGAGCGGAGCTTCTGAACATAGTCGAACGCCATGTATGAAGCTACCCTGCCGTTGAACCAAAGGGCACGCTGTTCGTAGCAGACCTTGTCCTTGTGCTTGAGCATCTTGTACTGGTCGAGCAGTTCCTTCTCAAGCATGCGCCACTGATAGGCGTAGCCCTTGTCCTGCAAGAGGGCGTTGAAGGAGACGTTCTGACGCTCCATGCGGTCGAGCATGTGGAACATCTGTGACATTACCCAACGGCGGTAGAGCGTGTAGTTGCGGATGTGACCTCCTCCTGCGATGCTCGCGAAGACGGGATCGTCGTCTGTAACCTGTACGGGGACTCCGTCAACGACCTTGACGACCATCTCCTCTCCCATGGGAAAGTAGTTGGAAACGTCTACGCCTGCTGCCTTGAGAGCTGCGATGCGTGTTGCCGCTGACTTCGCCTTTGGGGCTGTTGTGTTCTGCGACTGTGCCTGTGTGTCGGCGTTAGCTACCTCTGTCATTGTGAACTCACCTGAAATGATAAGATTTCTCTTTTTCATAATTCGTATGATTTAAAATTGTTAATAATGTTGGTTGATTGGTGGGCGAGGGGATGCCTCGTCCTGTTTTTTGGGGTGTCCTTAATCTTCTTTTGACTTTGGCTCTACCCATTGTCGGAGGATGATGAGGTCCTTGTCGTTCGGGGACTGCCAGAACCAGCTGCCCCACTTGCTTTGCCATTGGAGCTGTCCGTCAAACAACATGAGAAGGACGAAGACTTCGAGCTGGCAGCGTGCCACTTCGCGAGATACACCGTAGAGCATGTCGTGGTCAGAGAGGTCTTTCTCAGGGAGAGCCTTGAAATAGCTGCGTCGGTGTGACTCGGACCGCTCAGAGGGGATGGAGTGCTTGTACTGCTGGTAATACCTTTCGATTTCGCGGAGCATAACGGACCCGTTGAGAGGGAGGATATTGACATCGTCGAGACTGACAAGCTCTCTGTCCAGACGGAGTGTGCGCTTCTCGAAATTGACGGTGAAACGTGAGCCGAGTTCTACGGCTTGTGAGACGTTAAGCATAAATTGCGTGTGTGTCATAATTCTTGATGTTTTGGTTTGCGGTACACTCAAAGGGAACGTCGCATGACTATATGGCGTTGATGTTATCCCGTGTGAAGCACGCGGAGATGTCTGAGTGATAGCTTCAGACATCTCGCGTATCTCGTACGGGGGAACCAAATAATCCCTCCTTGTGTACCCATTCAGGCTGCGATACCTATTGCTGGCTCATAATCATGTCTTGATGGTTGATGATGTGGCGTGACGAAGACTTGGCGCATTACTGTAGGTCGTTGATGTATCCAGCGGTAGACTCATCCAGGAAATACGCCGCAACGTGCGGCGGTGTCCCGGATGAGACGCTGGAGACTGAATCCTGTCTTCGCTCACGCCTGTTTTAGGCTGCGCTACCTGTGTAGGTGTTATTGATTATTGTGCGCAGTCATTAGCTGCGCTGTTTAGGTAATGTGATTTCGCTGCACGGAAAGCATTGACTTATGGGCCAGTAAAAGCTATTGTCTATGCCAGCAACCCCCCGGTCTTCATATAGGTGTGTTACAACGTGCTCTCGGGATTGAGAATGAATGTCACAATATACCTTCATACCGATTTCTATTTTCTTCATATCTATAATTGTTTTGGTTGAACTTGCAGAGGGATTGCTCCCTCTGAGGTTTAGGCGTAGATGTTGTGCGTCTCGATGAGGCGCTTGTACTTCTTGGGGAACTTGTCCCAACCGTAGTAGACCTGTACAATCTGGCAGGAGGACCAGGAATTGAGAGCGTACTCGTAGATGTAGTAGCACTTCTTTTGTCCCGTGTCGTCATAGAGAATCCAATCGCCTGAGGCAAGTGAACCCTCGCTGAGGTGGATGGCATAACCGCCCGCCTCCTCGTAGCGGAAGACGAGGTCGTCAACATAATGATAGTCGCAGCTGAATTTTCTCATAATTTATATAATATTTGGTTCTTGATTATGGCAAGGGAGCTTGGCTCCCTTGGTTTTAGGCTGCAACACTCGGCTGCAATTTATGTTCGTCGATGACCTTCTTTATCAGCTCGTCCTTATCACAGTAATAGCCCCAGCAAGAATCGACCTCTTCCCAGTCGTAATCGTCCTCGTCAGCTCTCTTGCTGTCCTCGTAGACCTTCGTGTAACGCACTTTCTTCTCAAGAACAAAGCCTATCACGTCGCCCCACATCCATTTGCCGATACACTCAGCTTCGCTTTCCATAGCGGAAACAGCACGTTTCTGCCAGTCCTTTGCAGGACCGCCGTAACGCTTTACGAAGCGCTCCTTTGTGCAATAGGAGAAGCCCTCAACGTAATCGCCCTGACAGTAGCCGTATGACGACCATTCGTGCACCGCAATATCTGTCTGACAACTTGTAAGAAGATATATAAAATCTTCTTCATCGAGAGACTCCGAAAGTTCGCCACGGATGTCGTTCTTTACCTCGTCGGGCGTAAACTCCTGCATCCAGCACCATTTGCTGCCTTCGTTTCCGTATCTGCAATACTGCTCAAGATACCATGTGTGGTCAGAGCGGTCGTAGCGGAAGCGTAGAGAGTCGCTAAGACATGTGTTGATGTACTCGATGAACTTTTTCTGCGGCACGTACTTGCAAGCAAGCTCGCACACTGCATCGGCAAGTGAATGGTTATTTGAGTAGAATAGCTCCTCGTAGTTTGAGGCTTCTGACAACCTTCTGCCGCTGTTGAAAAGATGCACGCCTGTCATGTCCAAGTCCTTGCACGGACATGGAGGATAATCATCTCGACAAATCTTGATTCTGTAGTCGCCGATTTGTTCGGTTTTGATAACATCATTGCTCATATTCATTTCTTTTTAGGGTTAATATTGTTCCGTTGTCGGTGTCGCTCCGATTGTGGTTTCTTTCCCCAACGGATAAGCCATGCTACTACGTTTTAGGCAGGAGAAGCTCTGAAATCGAAAATATAGCCATTGTCGCGCATTTCACGTGCGTAATCCAACGCCTTGCTTCTCGAACTGAATATCTGCGGAGTCATGCAATAACCCCACGAAGTCCACATCTCCAATTTTGTTCTGACAGGTTTTCCCATAATACGTTGTTTTGTTGATTATATAATCTATTGTTAACCAATTTCAAGTATTCTAAAAAGTTCGGGAAGCGAACTTTTAGAATACTCGCATGGCAGGTATTCTACCTTTGTTATTACTTCTATCTTTACGTGATAATTCTCTGCTTGCTTGCACGCAGCATCTGTTATCGCTTTGACAATCGCATCATAAGCATGAATATTGTCGTGGTGTACTACGATAGTAATAGCATCATTGTGTAAATCTTCCATATTCTATATTACATGTTTTAGGTTATACTTGCACTCTCCGCGAGGGAGAGTTTTTAGGCTAATCAGAACCACCAAGGAATAAACCATGCTATGTTTTTAGCCTCCTTGTGGGCTATTCTTTTCGTCTTCTTGTCAATAGAGCCATCAAGACATTGCGACATAGCACGTTTGAATAATGCGCCCATTACCCAATAAATAGGAATGTAATTATTAGGGCATTTTTCAAGGTCAATACAGCCTGAATGTAAAATCTCACAAATACACTTGTCAAAAGTATCTTTGTCTTCAAATTTATGAAGAACATCATGACACTTGTCTAAAAAATCTTTTTCTGTCATAATTCTAAATGTTGGTTAATAGAAACGCCCACTCTGCAAGAGCGAGCGTTTGTTCAGGCTAAAATATACCGTAGTCTGATTCCTCGTGGAGGTCATAAATCCGAGTCTCGTAAACACGTACGTCGAAACGCTCAATGCCGTCAAAAGAGCCTGTATCGTAATCACCGTCCTTGATTCCAAACATTACGGAATCATGGAATTTCGCAAGATAGGCTAATTTATGCCCTTGTTCGCGTGCGAATAATAACTTTTGCGCCACTCTGTTTCGTATAACACGCATAGCATCTTCCTTACTTGAAAGAATAACGTCTGGGACATAATACCATCCCCTGTCATTTCTTTCTACTTTAATCATAAAAGCTGGTTTCATATTCTATAAATTTGAATTTGGTTTGACATGGTTTCTGTGCAGATAGACTGCACAGATTTGTTCAGGCTCAATAACCACGATACAGGATTCTCTTGACAAGCGGATACTCGTAATCTCCGTCCTGTCCTACGCAATAGGTAAAACTCGGCTTGTTGCCACGCAGCTCCGCCCACAGACGGGAAAGGATGCCACATCGCTCTACTCTGCCGTACTTCATGTTGTGGAATACCTCGTCGTACTTTCTTTTCTGACAGCCCAGCGCAAGGCAGAAGCCGTCAGACAGCTCACGCAGGGCGTCGTCGGTAAGCTCAAAATCAATCCACTCGCCGGACTTGCGGTCGTATACTTTCCGCTTGCTCAGAAAATCGTCCATTGTAAACTGCTTCTTGTCGTACGCTCTAAGCAAACCGGCAAGAGTCTTGTAAGTTCTTTTCTTCATAATCGTATGTTGGTTGGTAATGTTCCTGTGTGTTATCCACACAGGATGATTCGGGCAGCAATGTGCTAATCGTGATAAGCTATGCTCACGATTTCGATTATGGCACGATGGAAGTCACGCTCCGCGCGTGGGTCTTCGTAACCGGTCATGCGGTTGTTGTGCATCTTACGGGCTGCAATCCTGGCTCTGCTGATTTCTGCGAGCAGTGTACGCTCGAAATTCTTGTCGCAATTTCTGTCTCTAAGCATAATTCAAATTGGTTTTTATGGTTTGTGTGTGCCTCCGAGAATGGAGGCTTTTCAGGTCGGTTACTTTTCGTCCGTGTTGTACTCGAAGATGATATTGCCAGAGCGTATGTCATTGAAGTACAGGGGGATGGTGCTCAGCTTTGTGTTGGCATCAAGGGAATTTTCGTTGACACCGGTGCGGACGATTTCGAGCCATTGGCTAATCCGCGACTTGATGTCCGAGCTGAGAGGATGGTCCAGGACTTCGAAGTGTACGACATTTGAGCCGTATATGTACTTCATCTTGACAACGTGACGATGGACAAATCCTATCAGCACGCCGTGTCCGTCGCAGCAATACGTGTTATCGTCGAAAAGATCGTCGAAGAGAACGTCGCTGCATAGGTCTTTCTCGTTGATGGGGCAGGGGATGTGTATTTTCATAATCCGTAATGTTTTAAGTGGTTGATAATTGTTAAGGATGCTACTTGCTGACAAATAGCATCCTTATATTCAGGCGATGCGGTAAGCGGAAACGACATGGTCGTAAAAACCACGCGCGGTGTCCTCGTCCATGAGAGGAGAGTCTACGAGTGCCTGGCCGATTTTGTCATTGATACACACGCTGTATCTGTCTCCCCACGTCCACTTGATAATCTTCACGGTGTACTGATAGTTGGATTTCTCGTCTACCACGTCACAAGCGAGCAATGGGTCGTTCGTCAGGATTTCATCTAACTCATTTCTTTCCTTTTCTGTCATAATTCTTGCGGTTTTGGTTTGTGTGTGATGGGGAATTTCATCCCCATCGTTTTAGGCTTTACAGACCGGAGGTGTTGCCCGTACTGAAGAGTTACTTTTGCGGCGTTGTCAGCTGGTCGCAGATTACGACGCGCTGACTGGCGCGGATAAGCTTCGGAAGGTACTTGTCGAGGCTGTCGTAAGGAAAGCCTGTCATCTTGTTGAGTTCCTTTGTATGCCTGTTTATGAGTGTAGTACCGAGGATTTCGGCTGCTTTGACCGCATCCTCATTGTAACACTCGTAATAATCGCCTACACGGAAAAGCAACAGGCAGTCGGGATGCTCCTTCCTAATCTCTGTCCATTTCTTGTATAGCGTCGGTTTCTCGGGCTGCGGAACATACGTATCCTCTGTGTGAGAAATCGCTTCTCCGCACATGTAGTAGATGTCGCTCGAACGGTAGCCGAGAGTTTCGTAGAGATAGTATTCTATCTGCTCTGTCTCCCACTCGTCGGGACAGCCTTTGATTGTTCGGACGGTGCCTGTCTGATAATCCATAATTGTTATTTCCATAATTCTTGATGTTTTGGTTCGTAGAAATCCTTACTCTTACGGGTAAGGATTGTTTTGGGCTTGTTAGTGTTTGTCGAACATGAGCATGTCTACCATTCTGTAGAATGTGTATCCGTCAACTTGGTTGTAGATGAATCCGATGAAACGACGGCGGGATTCCATGTTCAATGAGCGGTAATAACTCTTGAAATCGGAATAGTTCCCGTTTACCCATGCCTCCCAAATAAGGCACATCATTTCCATCTCGTTGTGTACTTCGTAGTACTTTGCCTGCTGGAGCAGCGTCTTGCTTCTTCTTGTCATAATTCTTTGTTTGTTGGTTGATGGGAGAGGAGCACACAGGCTCCTCCTCTTTAGGACTTGCTCAGACTCACTCGAAGTGCGCCTTGATGAGATTTTTGCATCCTTTCAGCAGATTCTTAACGTGACGCCGGTCTGAGTACTGAGGGAATTTGAACGACACACACCGCATCTCACGACCTTTTATCTGGTCTTGTATGCTTGTGTTGAGGAAGACTGTGGCGGAGATTTCTCGTCCGCTTGTCTCTACGTCCATGCACATGTTCGGCTGACGATAGACGGCAGCCTGCAAATCCTGCAATCGGGAAAGAACGAGTCGCATGCGTGTCTCATCCTTGAGTCTTTCGTATTCTGTCATAATTCTGTGTTTGTTGGTTCGTAGTGGGGGAGACTGGCTCCCCTTGGGTTAGGCATAAATAATTGACCTACCATGAGTATTACGTAATACTTTCAGGAGATGCGGGTCTGAATTGTGATACTTACGTATATACTGCTCACACTTCTGCTTTGTATCAAAGTAGACAACTTCGTGTGGGTTGTTAGGCTTTACGCAAAACCACATTCTACCACCGAAAACATCTCCAATGCCACATGGCACCACTTCAAAGCGTGGGTAGACTTTTGTTTCTTCGGAATATACGTTATCGTAACATGCGTAAACCTCCATTGGAATACCATACACTTTTCTCTCGTCTGCATCATGGATAGCCTCCATTTTTGCAGAAGTACAATTATTGTTAGTTGCTGAATAACTGCACAATACACCTCCGTCTGTCGGGTCGACGAGTACATAGCCCGTCAATTTTTTGTTTTGTTCCATATTCTATAATTTTGTTGGTTAATAGTAGCGGAGTTGTATCTCCGCTTGTTTAGGCTATCTGCCGAAGTATTTGCGCTCGAAATCTTCGTAACTCTCGCAGTTGAAGACAACCGCAACGCATTTCAAACCACGGGCAATTAAACTCTGTTTGACTTCTTTTGTAAGTTGTTCGCCTGTGTACACCTCGAAAGGAGGAAATACGAAATAATTCTGTGTCATAATAATTCTGTTTTGGTTAATAGACCCCACAATCGTGGGGGGATTTTAGGCTGTGGCTTACTTGCCGGATTTCTCGTTCACGTAGGCTACAAGACTCTCGAACTTTGCGTCGTTTTCTTCTGTGCTGTAGAACGGATTGAATGAGAAATACTCATTGTAAGTGAGGGAATCTACATCTTTATTGTCCTCTATGTATTCAACGCAAACGCCGATTTGGGCAGACATGCAGGGATTTATCACAATAGATATGCCCAGATGCTTGTCAAAAAATGTTCTTCTCTGCATCTCCTGTATTTTTGGGAGGATTACTTTGGCTATCCTCTCAGACTCTGTAAGCTTTTTCTTTTCCATAATTCTTCTGTTTGTTGGTTGATTGCACCTCCCGAAAGGGAGGCGGTTTAGGCTAAGATGCGAGTTTCTCTATTTTGAGGTTTTCTGCCAATATATAGGCAGGGTACGCACGTCCGTCAGTCATAGTCGGGTCTACATACACAAACATCTCGTCTTTTTCTGCTTCTGTCAGGCAAAGTTTAGATTCTATATAGTCGTCCGTATAAAACAGCTCTACAAAATCATGCTCCTCCACAAAAGCAAGAACACGCTCAAGAGCTTCATCTTCATGGTTGGCGTACACGTTGTATTCACTAATATGATAGCCGTATCCACACCATAGACCTACAGAGTAAAGACTGCATCCACTTTCTTTGTTGTTAATTGTTTCCATAATTCTCTTGTTTTTATTGGTTGTCTTGAGCCGTGACACGCACAATAATCGTACTGCCACGGCATTTTCAGGCGATGAAGGCTACAGTGAGGAATTTTCCGTCATAACTAAGAAATTCAACGTGTGTGTACATTTCCTGCATCTTTGCGAAAACTCTTTCCATAAACGCTGCACCTTTGCACTCAATTCTTCTTGTACTCATAATTTTGTAATTTAATTGGTTTGTAGAGGTAGCCAAACGGCTACCCTTTTTAGACTAACCTCGTTTTTCGAGGGCTACACTGACGAAATAAGGAAGACTCTCACATTTTACCTCGTTCCATTCGCAGTTAACAACGGCACTCACATACTTGCTCTCCTGCTTGTGAATAAGACGGGTAATTGTACTTCTGCTTATAGTGGAAGATTTTTCCACCTCAAAACTGACGTGAGCCATATATCCGTCCTGTGAAAAATCAACAAGTCCCTGTCTTCTCGCTACTGCGACAATTCCGTGAAAAGCGTTGATGAAAACGTATTTCTCACCATCAAAATACACGTCGATGCGTGTGTGGTTTTCTTGCGTCTTAAAGTATTCCATAATTCTAATTTTAGTTGTTAATGATGTGCGGACGCATCATTTGCGATACGTCCCTTTTAGGCTTAGAAACAACGCGGACGAGAGAAATGACGTTCTATCTCCTTCGCCTTGCTGTCTGCCTTAGCAGCTCTCCGTGAATACTCGCGCTCGTCAAGGTGTCGTCTCTCACACTCAGCTGAAATAACTCTCTTGTAGCTTGCCACAATCGCAGCAAGAAACATTCTGTCTCCGTTTGTCATAATTCTTTTGGTTTTGGTTAATAGAGCCACCCGAATAAGAGTGGCGTTTTGGCGTGAATTAGTCGCTGACATTGAAGAGCAGAACCTCTTCTTTGTCGTTGATACTCAGACGTAAGTCAGGAGTGAACCTGTCAATACTACCCATCCTTTCATGGTCCCATTTGTAGACCGCTATCCATATTCCAACGGGAAGCGAGTGATCTTCTTTCGTCCCGCAGACCACTTTTGTGCCCACATGGCTGAAATGCCAAAAGATATTCCACTGGCCATTGTCAAGCCCTTCACATCTGATTGCGTCAATCAGTAAAAATGTCTTGTACTTCATAATCCTTTGTCTTTAATTGGTTAATTATCGTACTACCCCAAAACAGGGTAGCAATTAAGGCTCAACACTTTCCAAGCACAATTATCGTACTGCTCAGGATTCTGAACTCGGCTTGAGGAGGATCTTTTCCAAGCGCTCATTCTCACGCACGAAATTCTTGAAGAATCCGTTGCCAATTTTCGTACTGCTCCAGAAATAGAGCAGAAACAATATGTAAAGGATTCCAAGCACACTGATTATTGTACTGCTTAAAATAAGCAGACACGGAACAAGCTGAAGGTTTCCAAGCACAATTATCGTACTGCTACGTAAAATCTGTCTCTTTGTCATAATTCTGAATTTTAATGGTTAACTGGAAGGTAGCCAAACGGCTACCCTTTTGAGGCGGTTAGAAATACCTGTCACGCAGGTATAACACATAGTTCTTGAATCTACTTATATATGGGTCACGGGCTGCAAAACAATGGTTAGCAAAATCCGCACGTGTTAAAAATCCCATGTTGTAGACTTCAATGGCGTGCTCAATCTCTGAGTACATAGCCCATAAATTTACATTCGTTGTTTCCATAATTCTTTTAGGTTTGGTTTGTAGACCCCACAATCGTGGGGATTTTTCTTAGGCTCTAAACTATCTGAGTGCAACTCCAAGAATTGTTGCTGCAAATGCTACAGATACAAAAATAATACTGAACCATAGAGGATGTTTATCCTCGAACTCACTAATCTTCTTGAACATAATTCTATTTTTATTTGGTTTGTAGAGGTCGCCAAACGGCTACCAATTCAGGCGTTTACTCCATCCACGTTCCACCGTGAAACGTCAGGTTGTGTCCGTTCCACGTTCCGCGCCAGCGTCCGTCTTTCAATTCTGTTACGTCTACTTCTGCGTACCGCGTTGAGCCGTCGCAAAGAATAATCATTTCTTTCTCGTTCATAATCCTAAAATTTGTTGGTTATTGGTAGAGCAGCCACAAGGACCGCTCTAATTTGCCTTAGGACGTGCATCTTGGCACCGTGTTTGTCAAAATATTACTCCGAGTAACCAGCTCGTCGAGTTACGGCTTGCGCCGCACGGCTCACACCCTACCACGTAACGCAGTGGCAGCGTCAGTTTTCTTTGCAGTTATACTAAAAAACTGCATAGTGTTTTAGATGTCTCCACATCAGTATGTTAGTTGTTGCAGAGCCGTAACGTATGAAACATACGTTCATGTAGGTTGCTCACTCTATCCACCACGATAGAAGTCGATTTCTCACGAATCTCACGTGAACGCTCTTAAAACGTAGAATATGAATTATGAAACTCTCCCTTTGTTTCAAATTTCGTAGTTCAAGACCTTTCCGTATATTTCCTTATAGAAAAATCCTGCTTGCGAAATCCCATAACAAAGGGCGTGGCACGTCCGACACGTGTCACCATTTATGAAAATAAAACCTTAGAACTACTTCTTTTGGAATTTAGCACGCTTTGTCAGAAAAGACATAGCGAGGAACACCCACACACCACGATGAGGTATCCAAAAACGTGTGGGGAAAATTTGTAGTGGGGAAAATCCAGTAAGGGAGAAAAATTGCTCTGGAAAAATAAGGACGCAAAAAACCGCTTGCAACTCAAAATGAATTGCAAGAAAAATATAAGTAGGGCGGTTGTTTGCCGCTCTACTTATGAGACGTTAAGCAAAAATTGTATAGAAGGCACAGGCAAGAATAGATATATCTTTTTGGTCGTTAATGTCGAGGGCGTGTTTATCAATGCCGCCACCGGCTACCATTAATTTTCCGTTTTCTGTGAAAAGGTGGGAATTTGTATTGTTAGAATTTTTAAAATAGACCCTGTCATTTAGGGTACTAAAAAGATTATACATGCCTGTTAATGCGTTTTTTAATTCTTCTTTCATAATCTTATGATTTTAGTTAGTTTGTTGTAGGGTGGCTATTATAGCCACCCTGTAATGTCTTCTAAATTTTGAGAAGTCCGGCAAGATACATCTTTTCGGCTTGCTCTCTTGTTATGCCAAAGTCCTGTATAGCTGCATTGAGTGCACGTTCTTTGCGTGCAAGTTCAGAAGAGCGCTTTGCGTATTGCTGCATGAACACGAACGCCTTAGCGACAAAACTGTTAACCTTATTAGGGGTATTGATAAGTTTGGGCATTCCGTTTAATAGTCCTAACTTATACAATTTGCGGTAAGTAAACCATTTGCCTGTGTCGGTACGCTTTGCAACTTCCAACACTGCAACCGCCACAGCCTTTTTGAAGGCTTTAAGCGTTTGGCGGTCTCCGTTCACGGTCTTGAGTTGGTAAGCCTCGAAACGTGCCTTTGCCTTCTCGTAGTCCGTTGAAAGTTGCTTATAGCGTTCGTCCGTAACGTTGGCGTCCGTTATTGTCTCGTTGATAGCCTTTGACAGGTCTTTGGTAAGGTCCTCGCAGACATCAACGACCCACGGGCGGAACATCTCAGTATAAGAAGGGTCTTCCTGTGCCTTTGCCAACTTTTGGGCGTTCTCTACTGTGTTCACGTTCTCTTTTACTGTGTTCTTTACTTCGTTAGCTTTCATAATCGAATTGTTTAAGATGGTTATTAATACTAAAGAGTTGTAAAGTCCTTTGTAGGAACGAAAGAAAACGACTACCTTTGCAGTGTTTAAGATGGTTTGCAAGGCTATTCGCTTAGCTTTCATTCCGTGGGGTGGGTCTTTTAGGCTCACCCCTGTTTGTTACATAAAACCAAAGAACTAAGAAGTTACACGCCTATTACCTTCAGCGTGGCTCCAAAGAAAAGGTCTCTTATTCCCTTTTCTCTATTGCAAAGGTAGCAATAATTTTGACGCAAAACAAGGGTTTTACAGTCTTTGACGTTGCTATAACTAACTGAAAATCAATAAGTTATATATTTTAACCATAGTTAAATTGCAAGATATAAGACTATATTTGTAAAAATAGTGTTAATAAATGTATTTAGTATTGATATAGGTCAATTTGTTAGCGATATTTAACATAGCGTGAAACATTGTAATATGAATAAATATTCAGTCGGAGAAAATAATATAATGATGTAATGTGCTGTAAATCAATGAGTTACAAAAAATAATAATATGATTGAGCGTGAAACATTGAAATTATTACAAATTGGCGTTTTAACAAATATTATACCATATAATATGGACAAAATGACCCCCATCCCCCCCCCGACGGCGGACGCTTGGCGCTTTGTAGTCACTTCACCTGAAAATTTTTTCTTTTTTTCTAACTTACTGACAATTAACACCTTATATTTGCCTTTTTGGTCTTTTGATAGTGCATAAATAGTGAATATTAATACTGCGTGTTAATTCATTGTGAATGACTGTGAACGACTGTTAACCTGCATATATATACATATTGGGTTTCGGGGTTTTGGTTGGGGTCGTATGGTCGGGTGTCGGGAACATTGTTATGATGCGTTTTGTAATGATGCAGCTTATCTTGCATCGTATGGAGGAAATTATGCAGCAAATTATGTTGTTTTATCGGTATAGTGCAGTATTGAAGGATAATTATTACGTATCTTTGTGTGTGCGTGTATGTAGGGTATAGGGATTTAAGCAGAATAGCTGCACCTACCCGACATATAGGGAGAAAAAGCTGCATCGGATGCTGCATAAGTCTTGTTGGGAACTGCATAGCTTGGAACGGCTTTGCGTGAACAATGTAAAAAGGCTTGCCAGTAGGTCTTATGACGTATGGTGATAGGTCTTATTGCGGGGACAAAGTTAGCGATTTGTCTTTTGCTGTGCAATAGTCTTGCTGGATAGTCTGGTGTGGTTTGAATGTTAAAGTTTTTAACTTTTGCATTTTGTGGCATGGCTGCTATGCGGTTGTGAAGAGATGGGAGGAGATATGGGTACAGTTCAAAGAAAGGAGTAACAATGATTAACAGAGAGGACATTAAGAAGGGCTTGAAGTTTAGGATGCCCAACGATATAATCAGGAGGAAGTATCAAGTAGCGAGCTTTCGAGGTGCTACGGATATGTGTGAGTCTATCCAGTATCTGACAACGCTGAAAACTCCGCACGGAGACAAATACTATGTGACACCCAAAGTGCCGCTTTTCGAGGTGTGCGGCGGTCCGAAACTGATAAGCTCCGCCGATAAGAAAGACCCGTATTGCGCATGGGTCGGTGAGTACATCAAGGTGCGCAGCGATGCGCTCGGGAAGGAACCGCTCTACATATCCCTGTACGACGTGATGCAACACGGAAGACGTGCCATCGACGCTAATCTCTACCATATTTTCAGTACGGAGAACCCGAAGAACAACTGGGCGTACAACACCTTTTTTGTCGGCAGTCGTAGCGGCTGTAAAAGATTCCGTCTGGAGTATTACGGATTTACCTCTGACCCAGTTGGCGTTCTTGCAAAGCCTTCCGCGTTTACTAAGCAGCCAACTGGAGATGCCGATGCCTTCCGCGACATTACCAACGGCATGTACGACACCTTCAAGGCTAAAAGTTCCGATTACGGCAATAGTTTCTCGGAATTGTTTGCGGAGTGCGGCATGACATACGCCTACGGACACATGGCAGAGAAGTTGAAGCGCGTGAAGTCACTGATGTCTGACGAGGCGAAGGTGAAGGGCGAGAGTATGAGAGACTCATTGCTTGACCTCGCCAACTACGCGGTACTTACAATCATGGAACTTGACAAAACAAAGAAATAATTGCAACTTTAAATCTAATAATATGCAAGAGATTGTATTTAGGAGTAGCGACAATCAGGCGCTGACAACGAGTGCGATTGTTGCGGAGAAGTTTGGCAAGGAACATAAGCACGTCCTTGAAGCTATCAGAAGTATTCTTTGTACGAGAGACGAAAATTCGGCTTTCGTTGATAGTCAGCAACTTGCGAAGATGTTTGCCCTTACTGAGGTGGAACAGCCTATGCCTGTTGGCGGCGGTGTTAAGAAAATCCCGGTGTATGTGATGAACAGGGACGGCTTTACTCTGTTGGCTATGGGCTTTACTGGAGCGAAGGCTTTGGCTTTCAAGCTGGAGTATATTAATGCCTTTAACGCTATGGAACAGCAGATACGCCAGAGTATCGGAGTTCCTCAGTCGTTCGCTCAGGCTCTTATGCTTGCTGCCAAGCAGCAGGAGATGATAGAGGCTCAGCAGAAGCAGCTTGAGGTGCAGCAGCCTAAGGTGGAGTTCTTTGATGCTGTCGCTGAGAGCAAGACTGCGATTGAGATGAAGCTTATCGCGAACACTCTGCACTTCAAGAATGTCGGCAGGAACAAGCTGTTCTGCATCTTGCGTGAGCAGGGCATTCTTAATAGTGGCAACGTGCCTTACCAGAGATTCATAGACTGCGGTTATTTCAGGACCATCGAGCAGAAGTATACGGTTCCGAGCGGCGAGACGAGGATCAACATCAAGACTCTCGTGTATCAGCGTGGCTTGGACTATATCCGCAAGATGCTGAAGCGTCTCGGATATGTGGAGGCTGAAGGTAGTTTATTTTAATCATTAATCAATTATAGAGAATATGAATACTAAGAACATTATCCTTGCATCGGCTTTGCTGGTGTTTGCCATCATCATCGGTACGTTGGTGGCGGGTTATTTCAGTTACAACAACCGCGAGATTTCGCTTCGTCAGCAGGCTGAGGCTCAGCGTGGCAAGATTGAGGGCGTGCATGACAAGATGTGGAAGATCATCCAGCAGAAGGCTCAGGTGACTGACGAGTACAAGGGGACTTTCGAGAAGATTTATCCGCAGCTCATTGCCGGTCGTTACCAGAACGACAAGGGCACGATGATGAAATGGATAAAGGAGAGCAACCCTAACTTTGACGTGTCTCTCTATCGTGACCTCATGCAGTCGATAGAGATACAGCGCACGGAGTTTCAGACCGCCCAGGAGCGTATGCTTGACATCATCCGTGAACATGAAACGCTTACTCGTACTTATCCTGCGCGTTGGTTCGTGTCGAACACGATGCCTATAGAGTATAAGGTGATTTCGTCGTCGCGCTCGAAGGAGGTGATGATTGAGGGCGAGGACAACGACGTGGATTTGTTCGGCAATAAGAAGTAGGCTTATGGAGGTCCTTGTCTTTCTCCTTCCTTTCTTCGTGTCGGCTTTCCTGCTGATATTCTTCCGTGAGCAGACGACGTGGTGGGAGCACGCTGTGCTTATCGTCCCGTCGCTGCTTGTGGGCGTAGGTCTGCTGTGGACGTTCAAGCGTGCCGAGTCGAGTGATACGGAGTATCTTGGCAGTTATGTCACGAAGATACGCTATTATGAGCCGTGGAACGAGCGTGTCGCACACACCCGTACCTATACAGATTCAAAGGGCAACACTCATACCGAGACCTACTACGTGACAGAGGAGCATTCTGAGAAATGGGCTTATTCCGACCATTCCGGACGTGAGCGTGACTGTTCAAGTGACGTCTTCTCTGCTATGAAAGAGCGTTTGGCTGCTTCTCCTGTCTTCGTGGACATGCACCGCGACTATGACACCCGCGACGGCGACGCTTACGATTATCCGTGGGACGGTCGTGACGTTACACTCTATCCTGTGACCCGTGAGCACGAATACGAGAACAAGGTGAAGGCTTCGCGCTCGGTGTTCAAGTTTGAGGATATCAGCAAGGAGGATGCTCGCCGTATCGGGCTGTATGACTATCCTGAGATATGGCTGCGCGACCAATGCCCTATACTCGGCGCCAAGTTTTCCGCCCGTCAGGAGCGTGCTGTCCGTGTTTTGAACGCGCGATACGGACCTCAGAAACAGTTTCGTCTGTATCTGCTGTTCTTCCGTGACAAGCCGATATCCATTGTGGAGAAGCAACGCTCGTACTGGCAGGGTGGCAACAAGAACGAGCTTGTGGTGTGCGTGGGGCTTGACAGGAACAACCGCGTGATGTGGAGCGACGCTTTCTCTTGGTGTGACTCGCCGGTGCTTGCCGTGAAGAGCCGTGACTGGTTTATGAGCAATCGTCTTGACCTCTGCGCCTTTGTCTCCTATATAGAGCCTATCGTGCAGAAGGAATGGAAGCGCAAGGACTTCTCTGACTTCAAGTATGTGTCGGTGGAGTTGAGCGACGGGCAGTACTGGATCATCGTTTTCCTCATGCTCCTGCTGAATGTGGGACTGAGCGTGTGGATTGTAGGTAACAACTATAGGAATTAGCGTTATGAGTAAAGGGAAGTATCGTAACAAGGCGCCGTTTTCCACTTTTCGTCCTGACCCTCGCCATTGGACTCGCAAGGGCAGTTCTTGGAAGCAGAAGGTGGGGTATGATACGGAGGATGAGGCTTGGGAGTTTCTGAATCAGAATCCGAAGTTGAAAGCGATGGGGTATACTTGCTACCTGTGTAAGGTTTGCTCTATGTATCATATAGGTAGATTACATAATAAATAGTTAAGATATGAAGAAGAAAGGATATTACGAATACGGAAACGAAATCTACCCTTTGAGACTTTGGGTACACGTCGGTGAGGACTTGGAAGAACTGATAGATTCCTGCTTTGACGGGTGCAATGCTCCTGATAGGGATTACTGCGGCATTACGTATGACGAAGTTTTCAGAAAGAGCGACAACAGAAGAGGCGTTCTTGTTTCGTTTCATTGCCGGAAGGATATGTCGATGAACTACTGCTGCCATGAGGCTTCCCACGTCTGCGATGCCATCGAGGATGCCATTGGCATGAAGCACGGTGACGAGCCTTCCGCTTACCTAATGGGCTGGATTGCGTCTTGCATCAACAAGGCTCGTTTGGGTATTGGGGATTTCGTTGAGCTAAAAGATAAGGAGGAATAGCTTATGGATAAAAATGAGAAATTAAAACTTGGTGACATTTACTTTGCACCTAAAGAGTTTAAAGATATAATGTTATAAATACAACGATATGAGTGCAGAGGATTGGGCTGTAAAAGACAGACATAAATACTTGAAGCGTTTATTTATGCTTATGCCGAGTTGGATGTGTCTGTTAATAATGAAGTTCCGTGCGGCAGACTGCGAAAATTGCATCTACAAGCCAAAGGGGACGCTTGAAATGGGGAAGTGTAGTGGAGGAATGGTATGCCGCTATAAAGGAGATATAGCTATGTTGTGCGTCAATTTTAAAAAAAAGATTAATAAAGAACAGAGATATGGCAAGAAAAAAGGACTATAGCAAGGAGCGTATGGCTCTTTATGACAAGTTCGTGGAGGTGTTTAACGAGACGGACGGGGAGATGCCTGGCGACGAGATATTGTCGGCCATCGCGGACTTCGCGGGTGTTACAGTGGCGTATGTGTCACGGTTGGCGGGGCTTGACCAGGAGAGGGTGCTGTTCGCTTTCTTTGACCTGTTGGTAGGGGCTGCGCAGAAGGCGAAAGAGGAATGCGGAGAGGAGAAGGGAAGCTGATGAAGTGCAGGGACTGTGTTATGTTTCGGGAGGAGGACGCTGACAGTCCTCCTGCCTGTTGGAGAGGCGAGAAGGAGGAGTTTGCGAGAGGTGATGATGAGGCTTGCGACCGCTACCGACCGCTGAAAATCGCTTACAAAAGCTTACAAAAAAAGGAATAAGATAACTATAAAAATAAATATTACGTATGGAGAAGAGATATATAGGGATTGACCCTGGGGTGCATGGGGGGATTGCTGTGCTTTCGGCAGACGGGTCGGTTGTAGAGGTGGCGAAGATGCCGGGGACGGCTCGTGACTTGCTGGACTTTCTTCGTCGTTATAAGGACGATAGTGCCTGCGTGTTAGAGAGGGTCGGCGGTATGCCGGGTAACGGCGCCCATGCGATGTTTAACTTCGGTAAGGGTTTCGGTCATCTTCAGATGGCGCTTTTGGCGTTGGAGATTCCTACTGAGGACGTTACTCCTAACAAGTGGGAGAAGACGTTCCAGATGGGCAGTTCGGGTAAGTTCACGAAGAGAGAATGGAAGAATCTGCTGAAGGCTAAGGCTCAGCAGCTGTTTCCGAAGCTCGGCAGAAAGGTGACGCTTGACACGTGCGATGCGCTGCTGATAGCGGAGTATGGCAGGAGATTGGGGCTGTAAGGGTTGCTTGATGATGATTAATTATTGTTAAATATTATAAAGGATTGTTGTTATGATTGATTTTGGTAAGAAGGTTTATTCGGGTAATTTCCTGATTATGAAGAAGGTTAAGACTTTGAGTAAGAAGGAGATGGCTCGGCTTCGTGAAATGAACGGGACGAATAAGGAGATGTGTAAGAAGCTGAGCCGTTCGGGACTTCCCTATATCCGCGTGGAGACTATCGGCGGTGACTGGGCTGTGGAGTTTATGCTTGGCACTACTGCCTATGACGCCATCGAGGCGCTTGACGTGAAGAAGGACGAGCGTGGAGACTGGAGAGTGACCGGCGTTGACGGCGAGAACTCGAAGTTAGTGTTTACGAGCATGTATATGGACACCTCCGTGGTGGGTGACGAGCAGTATCAGGCAGACAAGTGCAAGGCTCTGACGGAGTATCTGAAGCGTAGCGGCGAGAAGGCCGTAGATGCGACGGAGGAGGAGTGCGGAAGCGGAAAGGAGGACGTAGATGGCAAAGAGTAGCGGCGAGTATATTGACATGCTGTTCTCGCAGCTTCTCACGATGAGCATGGACGACAAGTATGAGTTTCAGGCTCTTCGTGGCGACTGGGGCAATACGAACAGCGCTAAGTATAACGACATGTTGGCTCGTTTCTGCCGTAACATACGCGAGCTGGCAAAGAACTGTCCTGTGAAGTATTTTGCCTTTGCGTTCTATATGTTCGACGGCAGGATATACGAGGTGGTGGACGTGAGCGTCATCGAACAGGCGTATCAGCTTCTGTTGGAGAAGCTCTGTGTGGCGCCGGTGATGAACCGTACGAGCCTTCGCAAGGAGATATTCATCGCGACGATAAAGAACTATAACACTCTTGTTCCTCAGTTTGACATCGTGGCGTTCAGAAACGGCGTTGTGGACTTTACCTTATCTCGCAAGACGAAGCCCGAGGCGATGCCGTTCTCTCCGCATTATCACGTGACGTACTATCATCCATACGACTTTGACCCTAAGGCGAAGTGCCCGTTGTGGAACCGCTTCCTTATGGACGTGCTTCCTGACAAGGACTCGCGTGACATCCTCCAGATGTTCCTCGGTCTTGGTCTTGTCCAGCGCGGTGACGCCTTTAACGTGTATGACGGCAAGGTGGTGAACAAGATAGAGCTGTGTCTGATGATGATCGGTTCGGGTGCTAACGGCAAGAGCGTCATCTTCGAGGTGATGTGTGCGCTGTTCGGTCCTGACCGCATATCGAAGATGGACTATGCCGACCTGACCGCCGACGGTGACGAGGGTATGCGCGGTCGCTATCCAATCCGTAACGCCATCTTCAACTGGTCGAGCGATTCTGACGTTCGCAAGTTCGGCAAGAAGAACACGGGCATGTTCAAGCGCCTTGTGAGCGGCGAGCCTATTACTTACAGAAAGCTTGGCGAGGACGTCTTTGAGTCGCGTTCTGTGCCTTACCTTATCTTCAGTCTTAACAGCGAGCCAGAGAGCAACGACACGTCTCTCGGCATGATACGCCGCTTGCAGTATGTGAACTTCGAGGTGACCGTCCCGAAGGAGAAGCAGGACCCTGAATTAGCTTCGAAGATTATCAACAAGGAGCTTTCCGGTGTATTCAACTGGCTGCTTGAGGGCGAGAGGAAGCTCAGAGAGCGTCACTTCAGATTTCCTGAGGCAGAGGGTTCGAAGAAGCACCGTATCATGGCTTATCTGAAGAGCCAACCGGTGCTTTCCTGGCTGATGGCTTACGACATCAAACACCAGCGCCGTGTGTCGAACGAGATTGGTCTGAGGATTCCTGTGTCGTTGCTCTATGAGAGCTTCGTGCAGTTCTGTAACGACAATAACCTCGACGACAATGATATCCCTTCGAGCAACAAGTTCAGCAGGGTATTGTGGGACGACTGCCACTTTGTGAAGAAGAAGACCCCGAAGTGTATTGCTTATGAGGTGTATGGCGTGACAGAGGCTGACCTTAGACAGCACTTCATCATATCCGAGATGACAGGTAAGGACTATGGTGAGGAGGTAGGGTTTATCAAAGAGGATGTGAAATGATAAGATAAACATTAAGAAGAAATGGAAGAGAAGGAGAAGATAGAGCAGCCTTCTTTGGATATTCAGAAGATTCTGGATGATGTGATGGCTGCTGAGAGCACGGATGTGGTGTTTCTCGGTAAGAAGAGGAAGATAGGGTGGCTTAGCAATGGCACGGTGCGACGGTTTACGCATGTGGTGATTAAGGAGAAGAACGAGGCGAAGCGCAACTGCAAGCTTTGTGCCTTGGTGCTGCTTAACAATATCTGGAAGATACGTCTGCGTTATGCGCTGCTTTGGCGCTGGCTGTATTATGTGAAGGATGTGAATGCGGTGGAGATACTTCGTGTGGTGGATGTGGCGAAAAAAAAAATTCCATCGACAGCGTGCTCTCTGCTTACCATATTAGCGACCGGGATGACGGACGTGATGATGGCGATGACAAAGGAGGAAGTAAAAGCTATCCAAGCCGAACAAGCTGGGGCGCAGCCTACTCGTTAGCCGAGAAGTTCGGCTTCCTCTTTGAGCGTAAGTTCGGTATAAGGGCTTACGACTACTGGTGGGGCTATACTGCGGCTCAGATTGGGCTGATGGTGGCCGACCAGCCTCTTGTGGTGTACCCGAAGTGTGAAGCCAAGAACGCCGACGGTAGCAAGAAGCATACGGCGGAAGAGATGGACAAACTTTGGGATGACTGGCAGAGGAAGAAGCAGAAAGAGGGTAGCTTAGTGGGAAAGAAGGTGAACCTTGGTGAGTATTTGAAGGGGGGCTTGTGATATTTATTGTTAACTTTTATTAAGGATATAATATGATTGAGAAGTTTGTTGAGATTGTGGAAGATAAGGCGGCTCTTGAACTTGGGCTGCGTGTGATAATGGAGGTGGCAGAAACTAAGAATCTGCCTCCTGTGGGGGTACTTCCTACGTTTAATGACGAGCTTATTGCTGATATGTTTAACAAGACGCTTGAGCTTGTGGCGGGGAAGAAGTTTCCTGAGGACGTGGGCGACTCGGGAGGAATCGGGTTCTTTGCAGAGAAGGACTAAGGGCAAAAGAAAAGCGGCTACCATCACTGGTAGTCGCTTTTTTGTCAAAATAACATGTAAATAATCACTTATACGAAACATCCATTGCAAAAATACGATATTATTTTATTATTACCTTGAGTGGCAGCTTGCATTAACACCGGTTAACTATTTCTTTTTCTTTTGCGCTGTTGCCATTCCGTTTTGGAAGATGAGGCATTCCTCGCAGCGGTTGGGGTATTGGACCGGGAGGTGGAAATGGACGGTGTTGGACTCGGTGTCTATCTCGTCCTGCTTGATCTTGTTGTAGTCTGCGATGAGGGAGACTATCTTGAGCCAGTCGGGTGAGCCTTTCTTGGCTTTCTTCTCTGCTGCTACGAGCTTTCGCAGGATGGACTCCTTGGAGGTTTCCTTGGTAAGCTCCTCGGCTGTTATTTCATCGGTCTTAGGGGCGTTTCTGCCTTGCAGTTCAGCGATGCGTGTCTGTACTGAGTCGAGGGCTTCGAGCTTCGCTATTTCTTTCTGAAGTTCTGCTTTCGGCCAGGTAAGTCCTTTGCCGTTGAAGGCTACCGCCCAAGCATCGTGCTGCGCCCATCCTGCTGCCCGCAGGTCGGCGTAGATGAGGTAAGCGGGGTCTGACATGCCGTACTTCTTCTTGAGAGAGTGGACGGCTACTGAGAGTGTGTAATCTGACATAGTGTGTGGCTATTTAATCTTTGTTGTAAATGAATTTTATGAAGCACACGCAGTTGGTGTGGAACGGGGGAAAGGGGTCGCCGAAGTGATGGACGTAGGCGGTTTCGTCATCACAAACTGGGCATAAATAACTGGAGCCTCGGAAGACGCGGTAGGCGACGGCGCCGTGTTCCTTTCCGTACTGCTGTTCGGCTATTCCCCATGCTACGGCTACCATCTGGCGGGCGTTCCTCGTTATGTTCTGGAACGCTGAATGGAAGATGCCTTTGCCGTAGGACGGTGTGGCTATGCTGATGTCCTTTGTCCTTGCCTTCGTGATGACAGAGGCGAGGTAGGGATTCTTGTAGCCGGTGCGGACGGATGAGAGGAGCTGCGTGTCGGTGTAGCCCATCATAATGCCTGCCTTGGACATTCTTACGATGTCCTCGGCGAAGTTATGGAGGTATATGGCGGTTCGCTGCGCCGATGTCTTGCCGTAATATTCCGACGTTAGGAAGCTCTCTACCTCTTCCGAGGAGACGTTGAGGTGTGTGGTGGCGGCTACGGCGTAGTCATGGATCTGACGTTCGATGCCGTCTGCGAGCCTTGAGGTAATGGCACGTGCTTCGCGGAGCAGCGCCTGCTCGTTGGAGAGGACGTTTCCGCGACGGTACTTCCCTGCCGCCTGCGTGATTTGCTTGGCGGCAGAGAAGAGGAGCTTTGTGATGCGTGACTCGCAGGCGAGCTGCACCTTGGAGCGAAGTGTGGCGTATTCTGCTGACATAGTGTTGGGAATTTTTGTGATAGGCGGGACTGCTTGTGATAGGCATCTCTAGCGGGGCTAGCCGTTCTAGAGGCTGGCGCCGTTATTGAGCCTTGCTAAGCCTTACTGAGCCTATCTGAGTCTCTTTTTAGTGTTTACGGTTATAGGAGTCCCAATTATTGCGACCTTCCCAATTTCCGTTTCCGTCATAGTCTTTTCCTGACCGGTTGGGGCGTCCTGCCTTTCTTCCTCCTCCCGTGTTGACGTCGGAACCACTTTGCTGTTTGTTGATACGGGCGGTGGCTTCCTGCTGTTCTATGGCGTTCTCGGTTTCGTTGTCGGCACGCTGCATATCCATGAGGAGGTCTTGCTGGTCTTCCTCCTTCTGCTCACGCATGATGCGCTCGAACTCTCCGTTCTTCGGGAAGTCGGGGCAGCGTTCAGAGGCGGTCTGCTTGGAGAGGAAGTGGTTTTGTACGGCTGTGGCGAGGTTTGTGATCAGCTCCGTCTTGTTGGCGTGGGTGTACGGTGATATCCATGCGTTGATGGGAAGACCTGTCATTGTGGCTACGTAATTTTCCTCCGTGCCTATGCCGAACTTGCAGATGGTGACGAGCTTGTCGAGGAACGGCTGTAGCTTCTGTGCGTCGTTCATGGCAATCTCAAGAGCTGGCGAATAGAGAAGCTTTATGGCTACGCCTGGGAGGTCGCCAGACTTGAGTTCTGGCGGCTTGACAGTGAATGACAGCTCGTAGATGAGGTCGTATGACTTGTTGAGCTGTGTGGCGAATGCGTTGGACGCGTCCGTTCCGTTGAGGAATCCCGCCTCGCTGTCCGTGTCGTTCATCGCAATGGACTTTACGGCTCCGGTCATCTCGTCTCCTATGATGCTGACGTCATCCCCGTCTCCCTTGAGAAAGAAGATGGGGAATGCGTATGCCTTGTTGTTCTCGCAGAGATAAGAGAAGGCTTCCTCGAAGTCCTCGATGTTGTGCTGCACCATGAACCAACAGGGTCCGTCCTCGTTACGTGCGTAAGCCACTGGCACAAACGGGAATCCGTGCGGCTTCTCCTCTACGAGGTCGTATCCGTCGATGCCGAAGAACTTGGCTACATACGTGATGACCTTCTGTGTCTTTCCTTGCGCTACGCTTCGCTTGAAGCGATAGAACTTGGTCTTGTCCCACACCTCGACCCATTCCGTAATCTCGTTGCCCTCGTCGTCAAAGTCGCTGAAACGTCTTGCGAAGCACAGGGTGTCTCCGGTGAGTGAATCGAACTGCGGATAGAGTAGGTCACCGCGGTCGTATGAGAGTGTTCGTGTTCCGAACTTTCCGTTCTCGTCGAAATAGCCCACGATGGCACAGTCAGCCACCTTCATGTATGCGCTGATGGCCTCGAAGAAACGTATTTCCATATCGTGCATGAGCCATCCCTTCTTGAATACATTGAGATATTTCTGAGCCTTGTCAGCCTCCTCCCTGCTGTAATCTCCGCTGTCAGCAAGCTCGAACTGCACGTCGTTGCCCGTAAGATGGAGCACGTGCTTCGTGTGGATGAGCTGCTGGAAGGCGAACGCCGATCTTGTGATGGGCTGCTGATACCACTTGCCAGTGTCGGGGTCCTTCTTCCATATATCGGGATATTCCTTGGTGTCGAAGATGCGGTGTCCTGTGGGATAGAACTCGCGCAGGAAGTCAGCCTGCGTCTTTATGTTGCGATAGACAGAGTCTTCCGGCATATTAGGCGTTGCGTCTTCTCTGATGTTGGTTGTCCACGCTCCGTGCTTCTTGTATCCCTCCGGCGTAATCTCGAAGAACGGCTTCTTGACAAGAATCTCTCTTACCTTTAAATTCTCCATAATCCTTTTACCTTATTGTGTTTTTTCTTTGTTAAGCTGAAAATCATCCTGTAGAACCAAGACTCGAAGAAGTCGGGTGAGTGTCCTACGTATCTCTTTGCCTTCTTTTTAGGCATAAGTTTGAATCCCCTATCATCTCCGTCTTCATCACGTCTGAGCATCTTCCGCTCCTTCTGGAGAATCTGGCGCAGTGTCCACTTCTCGAATCCGTCTCCCGAAAACTTGCGCTCAAGCAGCGAGGCGTCTATGGATATGCGCCGTTCCTTTACCATTTTGTAGAAGAGCCATGCGCACTGCGACTTGAGGTCCTTGTAGAGGTACTTTATGCCGTCTTCTTCCTTTCGTGACTGCGCCAATGGTGCAGCCTGATTGTTGAAGGGTACGGCATCCTTGAAGAATCCCTTGAAGTACTGTCCGATGCCCTGCATATCGTACGTGAAATTGGACTCCTCCACTCCCCATTCGCGCAGCTTCGCCTCGACGGTGGAGACGAGTGTCTTGGAATCGAGTCGCAGTACGATAAGGTCCTTGCAGTGCCATCCTTCCCATAGCCACATCACGAAATTGTCACCTCCCGTGAAAGCGATGTCGGCAGAAGCCCGTCTGATGCCGTCGTCGGTCTGTTCGGCGTTGTCGAAGATGGCTTCGAGGTCGTCCATCTTTATCATGTCGTCTCCAGCCGCCTTCCAGTTCCAGTTGGCTTCGAGGTCGCGCATTCGCTGTTCCTCGTCCTGCTGCGCAAGGTTGGCGAGATAAGACACGTCGGTGGAGATGAGCTTGATGTTTTCGGACACGTCGGCACGTATGAAGGTGGCTGACTTGATGAACATCTCGAGTTTGGAATAGCCAAGTTCTTCGTAGCTGGGCTTCCAGAGCTTGTCGATGATGCCACGGCACTGCTCGTAGACCTCCTCGCGCGTGTCTCCCCAGTAGATAGAGTCGGGTGTGTCTCCGTCCATGAAGCAGTAGCGTATGACTCCGTCACGCTCCGGTATGATGTAGCCGTCTTCGTCCACCCACCAGTCGATGAACTTGCGTACCCATGACTCGGGGTCGGGGTTACAGGTTATCCAGAAGCGGTTTCGGATTTGTGATGCGTTACGGTTGGTCTTTATGAGGAACTTGAATTTCTTGAACGGTATCTGTGTACCCTCATCGACACAGATATAGGCATACTGACGACCTCGGAAACGCTCCTCGAAATCCTTTAGTGCTCCTTCGAAATACGAGAACTTGAGCCATCCTCCGCTGTTGAAGTTCCACGTCATGTCGTTCTGGGACTTGTTGTATGTGCCGAACTGGGAGAAGAGCTTGTAGGAATCGGAGATTAGGGACTGAAGGTCGTCTTTCTCCTTTCGTAGTATCGTGGCATGGAAGTCTGGGTTCTTGATGTCCTTCAGTGCTTCCATGAGAGAACTAAAACTCTTACTACCGCCGCGGGAGCCTCCAACGATCTTGATGTCTGCGTCGATGGCGAGCATGCGTTCCTGTCCTCCCCGTTGGTCTATGATTTTGAGCCGGTCGGGGTGGCGTTTGTCTGCGTCTCGGAGAGACTGTATGTACTCCTGGGTGTATACAGGAGAGCCGTCGCGTAGGCGGTATGGTGAGAGTTTTGTCATGTTATCCTGTTGATAATGGGGCGTTTATGGGGCTTTGTTTAATATTTTATGTATGTTTATGCAAAAATAATGGATTTTTCTTGGATAGATGTATATTTATGCGTATTTTTGCGATATAAAATGTATATTTATGCAATTAGTAAGGTGAAGGACTCACTTTACATAAACACAAATCAGAATGACGATAGAGGAACTATTGGAATTGGTGAACAAGAAGGAGGACACTTCTAAGTTTACCTCACTCAGCAAGAAGAGCATTGACGACGAGCTTAATGACGTTCTTGGTGAGATGGGTGACGATGATGACGAGAATGACAGAATCGTTACCAAGTTGGCAAACCGACTCAAGCGCATGGACAAGAATCTGCACAAGAACATAGCTGACGAGCTGAAGAAGAGCAGAGAGGAAGCCGAGCGCAAGAAGAAGGAAGAGGAGGAGCGCAAGCGTAAGCGTAATCGCGCCAAGGAGAATGACGATGACGATGATGACGGCGGAGACGACGACAGAATCGCCAAGTTGCTCGCCAAGGTGGAAGCCTTGGAAAAAGCCAGCGCAGAACGTGACAAGGAGGCCGCAAGGAAGGCGACTCTCGAGTCAGTGAAGGCAGGACTGAAGGAAAAGTTCGACAAGGCCGGACTGGAGCTTAACGGCTTCTTCTTGAAGACCTCGCTTTCGAAACTGGAGATACCAGACAAAGATGCCGACATCGACGATCTGGTGTCCGAGGCCGAGAAAATCTATACCGCCGACTTCAAGGAAGCGACCGGCGAGAAGGGCATCCCCAGCAAGAATCACACCAGCAGCCCTGGCGGAGGCGGTGACGATGACAAGTTTATGGAAGAGGTAGCCGCCCGTCGCAAGAAACGTTTCGGCGATAGCAATGACGACTCGGCCAAGAAGTAACAGGATAACAACAAAAAATCAAGGTAAAAAGATTATGGACAACACTTCAATTTCGTACATGGACCAGATGGCTACGCGTGGTATGCTTAACCACGGTGCGACCATCATCCAGACAGAGGGTGAGGTAGGCGGCACCCGATACGTGTTTGCCGGTCTTGAGGCACTTATCAAGAACGCCTTCGTGCATCCACCTATCGGTGGCAAGCTTGTGAATCAGTTCAAGGGTCCCGCAAAGATTTACGCGGGCGACCTTATCGAGCATGACCTCGGCTTCACCAAGGGCAACGACGGTCCTGGCGCTACCATCAAGGTGCTGAAGACCTACGAGGTGGGCAAGGCCACTGGAGCAGCAACAGACGTTGACATCTACATCGTTCGCAACGGTTTCGTGCACATCCCCTTCGTGGGCGACACCCTTATGGTGGCTCAGAAGGACTTCGCGACCAAGGCGAAGGGCGTGACCGTGACCGCGGTGGAGGCAACCACCGACGCGACAGCCGGCGACGTATGGAAGGTGACCCTCAGCGAGACTCTCGGCGCTTTGACCGCGGGCACTGTACTTGTGGAGGCAGAGAAGGCGGGCGCAAGCGTCCTTCCGATGGTGACCAACCCGAACTGCTTTGCTCCTTGTGACAACGACTTCCCCTACTACAACGCTGGCGGCGACAAATTTCACCAGCCTCGTACCAACATCAACTTCTGCATGCTGAATCCAGACTGCGTGATGTGGCTCGACCGTATGGGACCCGTTCCTCCTGCCGTAAAGGCGATGAACAAGTCGCTTTACCCGGAGTTCTGGCACATTTAACACTATTCGTTTAACGTAAAAAGATTGTTTTAGGATATGGCAAAAATAGATATTGGCATTGCGCAGCTTGCGAAGTTCTTCTCCGGTCGCGGTAACAACGAGTACCTTCAGAAGTTTCTGAACAAGGAGGGTGTTCTCCGCTGCAACTACGGCTGGTATAAGACTCAGGGTGACATTGACCCCAATCTCACTCCTACCACCAGTAATGGTGATGCGACCTTCAAGGTCCGCTCTCGCGACCTTACCCCTGCCACCCTTATGAGCCTTCGTGCTCCGTTGGCTGAGGGTCACCAGAAGGACAAGACAGGCTTCAAGTGGTATACGGCTTCCATCCCCGACTTTGCGGCAGACGGTTTCCGTGAGACCGCTATGGAGCGCTATCACAAGCAGAAGCTCTTGCAGGACGAGTTCGGCAACGACGCTGACGTCGTGGACGCATACTTGGACAAGGTTCAGGACCTGACTGACTCCCTTGACTCAACCATGACGTTCCTGACGGCTCGTGCTGCTTCAACGGCTCAGATTGACTACGACAAGATTTCGCGCGGCATTCAGGAGCCTCTCTACGACGCTAACGTGCCGAAGGAGAACTTCAAGAAGGCCGGCACTCTTGCCTGGAACGACGCGAACTGCGACATCTTGGAGCAGATGCGCAAGATGGAGGAGGACTGGCGTAAGGAGTACATTCAGTACAAGGACTTCCCCCTTGTATGGCAGATGACCAAGGACGACTTCTACAACGTGTTCTTGAAGAACAAGCAGGTGGCCGAACTTTGGCAGAGCTGGGCTAAAGCGAACTACGTGGCTTACTTGCAGAACTACGGTCCGAACCGCGAGATGTTCCTGAAGTCCGTTGCGGACCTCAAAGGTCTCTCTCTCATTGAGATTGTGGACGAGCAGGAGCAGAACATGCGCTTCGACGGCTCGGTAGAGGTGATTCACGGTTGGGCAAACGGCACTGTGGTGCTTCGTCCTGCGGGCAAGTGCTTCAAGTTTATGCGCAAGGAGATTCAGGACAAGCGCATCTTCGAAGCTCTTGGCAACAAGCTCGTGGAGGTGGCTTGGGCTACCACCAACGACGGTCTTGGTCTGCTCCGTAACATGACAACCGCCAACGGTATGTTCAAGGAGTTTAAGACAGACCTTTTCTTGGCTTCGGTCCCTGCGATGCTGGACTTCCCCTATCGTTGGATTATCGACATCACAAAGAAGGGTTAGATGGTTTAACGTAACTTGAGAGAATGATTATGGCTTCGGAGAATGGTTTTCTTTCGGTGACTGACTACCTTATCAACAAGGTGAGGTTCGGTATACCCCGTGCGGCTCTGCTGTCCATCTTGGTGGACAGGGAGCTGGACGGCGGTATGGAATATCTTTCCTGCGAAAAGGATAAGGTTCGGCTGGCTTATGCCGACATGCTGAAATGGTATGTCCTTGGTGCGAGCAAGGTGAACAATACCTCTGATGCCGACAATAACTGGAGTCATACGGAGGGAGGATATGAACTGTCCTCGGCGGACATCGCTGCCTTGAAGGCGGAGGCTAACGCCATCTACGAGGAGCTGGACAAGAGTTCGGTGTTCAAGCGCAAATCGACCTTCCGTATGACTTCTCACGGCGTGAAGCGTGCGTCCCGTGACGGATGCGGGATGCCCGTTCCGCACATAATCAGATAACGCAGCATCATGGAGACAGGAATGATCAACAACCCACGCTATCCTCACAGGGTCACGATAGTGAGGCTTGTGCCCGGAAAGGGCGACGAGGACAATCCGTTCGCTGACGACGACGCTCCCGTGAACGACGAGGAGGTGGTTCTCTACGACGGTAAAGGCAGGAGCTTTACGGACACAACGACGACCGGTGACAAGAACGTGGACGAGAACAAGAGAAAGGCTTCGATACCAATGAGGTTCGACGACTGGAAGGCGGGTGGCTTTCCTCTTGACGGCGACACGATAAGAGTGAGGGTCGGGAACCATAGCGAGGAAGGTATGGTGAAGGACTGCGAGGGTGACAATAACAGGACCGTGGTGTACTGGAGTCTGAGGAGGGTGTGAGAAGGCAGGGATAGCTTATGATAGGCGGCTATAGCGGCTATAGCGGGGCTAGAGGCTGGCGCCGTTTGAAGAAAGGAAAAAGGAGGAGGATTGTATGGCTAAGAGAGATTCTTTGGGTGAGCAATTCAGAGCTACTGTAAGTTCTAAGCTTATGATTATAGCGAGCAAAACCATGAAGGACCTGCTGCATCGGGCGGCACGTGAGATTTGTGCGAGTGTTGAGGACTATATGCAGGCGGCTGGTATGAGGAATATTACGGGTAACGCGTATCGTTCCTTTACCATAGGCATATACGAAGACCGCGAACTCATAGACATTGTCACTACCGAGGGCAAGAACCCGACGATGCGTACGCTGAGAAAGGGGCAGGCTTATCCTCTCGACAAATACTATGACGGCTCTGACGCCGACTCGCTTGGCAGATATGTCGGAACTGAAGGACACGGAGGTCAGTATGGTCCGACGTTAGGAAGGGCGAGAATACATTCCATGACTCCCAAGAGCCGTGCGAGATGGCAGATGTTGTGTATCTGCCCTGTGGAATATGCCCAGTATGACGCCCTGAACCACATACACAACATGATGAGTGCAGCAAGGGATGATATGGCTATAGCCATTGCGAACTGCGCCATAAGGGTGAAGGTTGTGGATCATGTAAAATCCGTATCGAAGTTCACAAAATATACGTAAGGCATGAACATTAAAGATATGTACTATGATGTCGGTAATGCCGTTAAGGGTGTTTGCGACAGGGTTTATGCCCATGACCGTCCTAAGGCTGTGAGTGACAGGCCTGACAGCTATATCGTGGTGGTATTTCCTTCTGTGATTCTTAACAATGAGATGAACAGTGAGGGGACGTTCAATGACTATACTACTACGGCCCAGATAGAGATATATGTCAGGAACAAGGTGTCGGCAAAGAATCCAGGGGCGTTTGACGTGGCTGCGGTGTCCGAGAAGGTCAGTGCGGTAATGAAGAGGTTTCCGATATCGACGAAGAACATCATCGTAACGAAACCGCGCGTTACCCTGCAAACGGACGACGGCGACGGTTTTGCGGTGACGATAGTGCAGGGACAGCTGAGGACGAGGTGAGAAGCTTATGATAGGCAGCTCTAGCGGCTATAGCGGGGCTAGAGGCTGGCGCCATCACTGAACCTTGCTGGGCTGAATAATATGAGAATGAATGTTTTTGGGATAATTTACTATTTAAAAAAAATTAAGGATTATGGCAATGAAGAAAATTCTTGAGCTTAAAGACCGATTTGTAGGTCCTAAGTCTATCTTGTACTCAAAGAGTCTGATAGACCTGTCGAAGGGGACAATCGAGTTTACCCCGGAGTTGGAGCTTCCCGTGGAGGTTGACTCACTGAAGGCAACGATGGAAGACCCGACTGTCAATCACTATAAGGTAATCGGTCTTGGCGGCGATTGGGCGACCACCGCAGAGCTTGGTGACTTTAACGTAGAGTTGGTTGTTCCTTCCAAAGCCAAGGACTTGCTCTCTGCAATGTTCGGCGAGGACGCTGTCAGCGAAATCACCAAGTTTACCATCAAGGGTTCTGGCGATGCAGCTCTTGACGTTACAACGGGTTATACCGGTACTGCATTGGAGACAAAGAAGTTTAAGATGACCGGTACTATCTGTATCGTAGACGAGACAAAGGAGAACCTGATGGTCATCACAAACCTCTCGCTCTATGCAACTATGCAGTGGGACGAGACAGGAACCAAGCCTGTTGCATTCAAGTTCAGTGGTTCTGTTGAGGGTGCTGGTTTGAAGAGCGTTGCTTGGCTTACAAAGGCGCCTGCGGCAGCGTAGGAAGGGCTAAGGACAGGAATGGGGGCGAGGAGCAGTGGGCTGAAAGTGGCTGCTGCTCCTCGCTTTTTTTGGTGGCTGGCGCCTTTGTGAGAGGAGAGAGAAGGATTGTTTTTTAGAATAGGATAATGTAAGGATGTTATGGCAGACGGAAATATTGGAAGTTTGTGGTTGAGTCTTGGGATCAGGGATGCTGTGTCAAAGGAGCTGAATAGGATAGCAGACAGCATGACCGGTGTAGACGCAAAGACAAAAAAGGCGCAGGAGCGTCTTAGGCAGTTGGCTGAGACGGACGTATCGGGCAAGGGTGTAGCCTTCTTGGACAAGCTAAAAAAGGCTGTCGGTGACTCGACAAAAGAGGCTAAGGAGCTGCAAGCTGTCTTTGAGGCTATACGGAGTATGAGAGGCGGCTTCGGTGCCTTGACTATGCCCTCCGATAAGAAAATCCTCAATGAGTATTATGGAATCATTGAGAAGATACATAGTGCTTTGGACAAACTGTATGCTCGCGGCCTTTCGGCGTCTGGCGATAAGATGTGGGGAAGTATGATAGGAGCCTTAAAGGTTTTAGAAGGTGTATCGAAGATAAAAGAAGAAGGAAATTTCTTTTTTGAAAACTTTTTCAAAACCGATAAAGCTAAGGCCGGACTTGTGGGTCTTCAAGACGAGATAATCAAGCTTCAATTAGAGGGCGTAGACTTGTTTAGAAAGGGAAGTTTTGACCCAAAGGGACTTGAGTGGGCGGATGGACTTGAGAAGGGAATCAATAAGTTATATAAAGCTTATGGTACGCTCCGTGAGGAAGAAGAGAAGCAGCTTGCTTCATCGGAGAAGAAAGCGTCTACGGAGAAGCAAAACGAAGAGCTGACGAGACGAAGCGCTGATGTGAGCAGAGAGAAGACGGAGGCTCTAAAAAGGGAGGAGACGGCGCTGAACAATGCTACTGCCGCTCAGGAGAAGAAGAATGAAGCGGATAGGAAGGCTGCGGTGGCGCCGAAGGGACAGCCTCGCTATAAGGTGGAGGTGGATGAGATTCTTAACGCTTTTAGGGGTAAAGCGAGTGCTGTTCTCGGTGTTAAGGAGTATGGTGGCCGCAAGTACGTAGATATCCTCAACGAGGCGAATGTAGCGATTGAGAAGATAAAAGAGGCGAGAGCTGCTGCCAGGGAAGCTGCGTTGGGTAACAAGGGCGTGTACGACCCTAAAGAATTTTCGAACATCTTTCCTCATCTAAGAAAGGCACTGGATTATCTTTCTCTGTTACAGCGAATAGACATCGCTCAGAGAAAGATAGGTGAGATAAAGTCTTCGAATCCCAATGTGGACACGAGGAAGATAAAGGAAGCCACCAGGCTCGTGGAGAATTTCAGAGAAAAACTGCTCGGACTTGAGATCGACAAGAAAACAGGAGCCGACGCCGCTCATGTGCTCGGTATGTATGGCAAGACTTGGGCGATGACTCTTAAGGATGTTGACTCTATCATCGGCAGGCTCCAAAAACCAAACCCTTTGTCTGACCTTGACAATAACTTCTCGAAGCTGGACGCACGCATAGACAGCGTGCGTGAAAAACTGGCCAAGCTGCGCGACCTTATGAACGAAGGTGCGCAAAAGGGATATAACACTTCAATGTTCGGAGAGCGTATTTCTGGACTTGGCGGCGTTGTGGCGCGAATGGAAGCGGCAATGTCAAACAAGAATGGAGAGCTGTCGAATGCCGACAAGATGAAGCAGCTCTTCAACGATATCTCTGTAGAGGTAAACAAGGCATCAACGGCGATGTCGACATATGGCAGAGAGAAGGCAAAGGTGATGGCGGCTGAGAAGGAGCGCGATTCTATTATAAGCAAAGCCAACAGGGTGGCAGCTGCCGAGAGACAGCAAAATGAGGCACTGGCAAGAACGGAGGTTTTGCTGAGGAATATAGATACGCTCATCGGCAGAGGGACGATGCTGAAAGTGAACACCTCTGACTTGGTGAACGCCCGTCAGATGGTGGTGGAGCTTCAGCAGAAGATAGAGTCATTCTCAGGCGGCGGCTTGCTGAGCAACGGCTTCAAGGACTCGTTATCAAACCTCAGGGAGACCAAGACTGTTGTGAACCAGCTGATGAAGGAGCAGAGCGAGGCTAACCGGAGGGAAGCAAAGAAGATAACGGATGCTGCCCGTCAGCAATCTCAAGAAACCAACAGGGTGGCAGCTGCCGAGAGACAGCGTCAGCGTGAGCTTGAGGTGACACGTGCGAGAATACAGTCTGTTGAGCGTGCTCTGCATAACTTGCAGGAGAAGCGATTCACCGCCAAGATGCTCGGTATAGATACGAGCGAAGCTAATGCCAAGATAGAGCATTTGAAGACCCAGCTAATCGGATTGAGGAACATTCTGTTAGGTCTGAGTATGGGTAGCACGAGTTTTCTTGGACGTGTTGGCAATCTCGGCAATGGACGTGAGGTGCAGGCGGCAAACCAATTGTCTGGTACTTACAGCAGACTGATTGGTGAGGTGGAGAAGACGAACCGCGAGAAGGAGAAGAGCATTGAGCTGGAGCGGGCACACCAGCAGGAGGTGGCGCGGACTGCTGCTAAGGTGAGGGGGGATTTGGCGGCTGCTTTTGCTGGGGCAAACGCGGAGGCTGGTAATATGCGCGGCGTTCTTGATGATGTAAAGTCGCTGCTTTTGCAGGGCGGCATTGTCTATGGTGCGAAGCAGTTCTTTGACTCTGTGGTGAAGACCGGCGGTGAGATTGCTCAGCAGCACATCGCCTTACGTTCTATCTTGGGAGATGCGGCGAAAGCTGACGAGCTGTTCGAGCAGACACAGCAACTGGCACTCCGTTCTCCCTTCAAGTTCGGCGAGCTTAACCGAGACGTGAAGCAGTTGGCAGCGTTCGGTGTGGAGGCGGACGACCTCTATAATACAGCGAAGCGCCTTGCTGATATCGCTTCAGGACTGGGTGTCAGCTTCGAGCGTCTTGGTCTTGCCTACGGACAGGTGAAGGCTCGTTCATGGCTTGACGGCAAGGAGCTTAGACAGTTTGCCTATGCAGGTCTTCCGCTCCTTGCACGCATTACCGAGCTTTACAACAGTGAGGGTAAGAACAACCGTAAGGATTATACCGAGCGTGACGTCAAGGAGATGATAAGCAAGCGTCAGGTGAGCTTTGAGGACGTTCAGAAGGTGCTGTGGAAGATGACCGACGAGGGCGGTCAGTTCTACAATATGCAGCTCGTTCTGAGCGAGACGCTCCTCGGACGATGGAACAAGCTGATAGACGCTTGGGAGATAATGCTCAGCAAGTTTGCTGACGGCAAGAACGTCGTCGGTGGCGTCTTCATGTTCTTCATAGACCGCGTCACCGACCTTGTGCTTGCTATGGACAAGCTGACACCCGCGATGCTCTCGTTTATGAGCGTGTTCGCCTTGAAGAAGCTCACTGGTTTTGCGTCTCTGAATCCTCTGGAAAAGAATCTTGGCGACAAGACAAGGCTGCAACTTCGTTCTTACGCCATCGAACAGCAGCAGCTGGTGCTCGAAGGCAAGATAACACAGCAGATAGCGACTCAGAATGTGCAGAAGAGAGCATATATGCTTGCAGATGCCAGCTCCCGTTCTGCTGCCATGAGCCGTCTTGCCCTTGAGGGTAAGATGTCTGTGATTCAGATGCAGAAAGCCGTGAAGGAGGGCCTTGTGTCGAAGGAGCTTGTAAGACAGCTTGCCATCATGGGCCAGATAACCGCCCGACAGGAGCAGATAATCCTCAACGGCGGCAGAACGGCAGCAGTAATGAACATGGCCGGCACGAAACTGAAGAGCGGCTTCAGCAGCGTATTCAACCTTATCGGCGGCTGGTGGGGCCTTGCCATCGGCGGCATCGTGCAGATAGCGTCAAGCATCTACGGCGAGCTGAGCGCCATCGAGGAGAAGACGAAGAGCCTGCAAGACCCGAACTCGGACTGGATGAAGGGCTACTATGATGTTCTCGACGCAAAGAAGGCTTCGAACGATGCGGAGCTGAGAAAGCAGATAGAGCAGATGAAAAAGGTGCTCGAAAGCAGCAATGCCTATACTAAGACCATCGACGAGCAGATAAAGAAGGCGAAAGACCTCAACGAGCAGTATGAGATACTGCGCAAGGGCGTGGAAGGAGCCAAGAACATGGCTTCGGGTGATGCCGAGGTTATCGCAAATGCCCTTGGTGCGACTGGCGGCTGGACCGGCGCAGGCAATCCTTTCAACGACTCCCTTGAGAAGAACCTTCAGGACATGAAGGAGTCGTCAGACGCTTACCAACGCCAGCTTTCCGCCTTGGACTCACGCACGCGAGCCAAGATGGAGAGCGTGGCCAACTCCCTGCTGAAGCCTGCTGATGCGAGCAAGACCCTTGAAGAGAAGATCCGCATCCTCTCAGAAGAGGGCGGCAGAAAATGGGGTACGTTCCAAGCAAGGATGACAAAATGGAACAAGAGCATCGGCTTCTCCATCTACAGGATCGGCAAGAGAGCAGGAGACGTGACTTCGGACATAAACCAGATAGCCGAGGATGATGTTCCGCGAATAATCAAGTCAATGCAGAAAGACTTCGGTCTTTATGGCAAGGACTTCAAGCGCTGGTGCAAGGAGAACCCAGCCCGCTTCAAGAACATGCTCCTTCAGATAATGAGCGAGGCAGACTGGCTCATACCCCAGATAAGAAAGAAGCTTGAAGAACTTACAGACTTCAAGTTCGACTCTGGCAAGAAGCCTAATCAGGTGACCGGCAAGACCTCGATGCAGCAGAGGGTGTACGAGAACTTAGGGCTTGACCAAAGAAAGTATAATCTTGTGTCGAGCTTCATCGAGGAAGGCTCGTGGTATAAGACCAAGAACAATGCCAGGACAGCCCTGAAAGACCTCGCTAACGAGGTGCGCTCAAGAGAACGAGGCGGCGCTACAAAAGCCGAGATAGCCAAGGCAAGGAAAGACTACAATGATATGTGGAATGCCGTAGCCCAAGGCTTCGGCTACAGATTCATCCCTGAGGACAAGAAGAGCAACAAGGTGCCGAAGGCCAAGGGCGACAAAGAGGATAAGGAGCTGAAGGCTTGGGAGGAGCGTCTTAATGCGTTTAAGTCTGCCCGTCAGATGTATCAGAAGTATAAGGGACTTCCCAACTGGGGAGCCAAGAAGGCTGACGATATGGTCAGAGGGCTGTTCCCTGAGGTGGGCGACCTTAGCTTCGACAAGTATCTGGAGAGTCTGGAGAAGTTAGAGGGGGCGCTGAAGGCTACCACCACGGAGAGAAAGAAAGCCATTACCGCGCTGCATAGGGAGAGAAGCGAATGGAAATACTCCGAGATGCTGAAACCCGAGGCAGACCGACTGGCAGCTGACTTTGCGGAGATATTAGAGAGAGGCATCCGTCAGGCAGACCTCCATAAGGCGCTGTTGGAGAAGACCGGCGACGAGGACTTCGCCTCACTCGCCTTCAGAGACGGCATGATGTGGGACGACCAGACCCGCGGTATGGCCCAGATGTTCGAGGAGATGACCGGCAGGAAGATAGACGGTCTGCTGGACGCTACCGACGCCACAGCCAAGAAGGCATTGGAGGACAACACCGACGCCTATAACCTGTGGAAGAAGATAACCGACCTCGTCAGAAACAACTATACGGGTTACCTCGAGAAAGCCGCTGACGCCATCAAGGAGACGGCGACTTGGGAGGAGAAGCTGAGTGCCGTGGACGCGAAGTGGGACGAGCGCATAAAGCAGGCGGACAGACGCGGTGACACCTCCACTGCCGAGCGTTTCCGTCAGATGCGTGACAAGGAGAAAGGACAGGTAATGGACGCTCAGTTCAAGCAGAGCCAGGACTACCTGAACTTCTTCGGTGCGATAACGGAGATGGGAGAGATGAAGGCACGTGAGGTGGCGGCAGAGATACGTCAGCATCTTAACACGGCCCTGAGAGACGGCAGCATCGACGCAAGAGAGTATGCAAAGCAGATACAGCAGATAGACGAGCAGCTGCGCAAGCTGAGCGAGCGCAGAAAAGGCTTCTTCAACGGCGGCATCGTCGGCATAGCCGAGCGTAAGACGGAAGAGGGCAACGCTAAGATATCAATGGGCGCGACCAGCGTGGCGGCTGGTGAGGAGAAGATCCGTGAGGGCAGGATAAAGGGTGACATCGGCCTTGTAGCGGAAGGACTGAAGCTCAAGATGACCGGTGAAGACCTTATCAGAACCGGCAAGAAGCTGGTAGGAGAAGGCATGACGCTGAAGAAGCGCTTCGAGAACATCGGCAGCGCCCTGGGCGAGATAGCCAATATCGCCAACGGCATAAGCGACGCATTCAACCAAGTCAAGGACATGGCAGACGCTCTCGGCATAGACACCGAGAGTGACGGATGGCAGGACGCACAGGCAGCGATGTCGTCGCTGACCTCTATCACTGGCGGAATCTCGAAAACCTTCAACGCCGTGAAGAACGGTGACATCGGCGGCGCTGTGAGCGGTGTGGCAAGCATCATAACTGGCCCGATAACCGCCTTCGCCAAGGCCCATGACGCTAAGAAGGAGCGTCAGATAAAGCTGGCGGAGCGCGAGCTGAAAGCCCTTGAGAACATGCAGACTACCATCAAGAACGCCATCGAGGACAGCTTGGGCGGCATCTATAACTACCGTATGGACGCGAAAATGACGGCGAAGATGACCCGAATAGTCGGCGACTACGAGAAAGGTGAGAAGAGCAACATAATGCGCATCTACGGCATCAATCCGAGCGCCTACAGCAAAGACACGTACGAGGCTGCACAGAAGAGCCTTACTGACCCGACGAACGCCTATCAGGCAGAGCTGACGGGGCTGATGGCACAGCGAGACCAGCTACAGCGTCAGCGTGCCAACGAGGACGCCAAGAAGAAGACTGACAAGGACAAGCTGGCCGACTACGACCAACAGATAGAGGAGATGGAGCGCTCTATAAAGAACGCCGCCAAGAACTTCCTCAAGGAGCTGTACGGCGTGGACATGAAGAGCTGGGCAAGCCAACTGACAGACGCCGTGGTGAGCGCTTGGGAAAAGGGCGAGGACGCCATCGACGCCTACAAGAAAAAGGCTAAGGAAATGGTGAAGGACCTCACGAAGAACATCATCTCGCAGAAGATAATGGAGCAGGCCCTTCAGAAGCCCCTCGACTTCCTGACACAGCAGATAGAGAAGAAGGGCAGGCTGGACGAGTATGACGTGACACAGCTCGCCTCCGACCTCTACTCAGCCGGTGAGAACAGCGTGGCGAACATCACCGCCGTCCTTGAAGAGCTGAAGCGCAGAGGCTGGGACTTCTCCGAGAGCGGCAGTTCATCGGCCACGAACACCATAAAGGGTGTGACGGAAGAGACCGCCGACCTCCTTGCCGCCTATCTGAACGCCATCCGCCTGGATGTGAGCGTGAACCGCGAGAATATCAAGGCAATAGCCACGAACGTGTCGCTCCTTCCTGCGATGAGCGAGATACAGAAGAGCCAGCTTGCAGCCATGAACCAACTCGTGACGCTCGCCCAGGTGCGTAATGACCGCATAGACGAGATAGTGACTTGGACCCGCAAGGTAAGCAACGGCTCATCAAAGATTTACGTGAAATAAGAAAGGAAACCACATGAAAGAAAGACAGTTATCCGACAAGATGAAGGCAGAGGCTATTGGACTGGGCCTCTGCCAGCAGTGGACAAACGAATGGGAGGACAACACCTCGAAGGACGAGATGGTGAGGAAGTTCGTGCGCGGCATAGACTTCTGCATCGACCATGACTGGCCCGACGTGAAGACCATAAAGCACCAGTTCGGCGACGTGATACACAACCACGGCGTATGGGCGGACGAGAACGTCAGCGTGACGAACGCCCCGATGACCATCCTCAACGGAGAATGCGTATGCGATGCGACGTTCGACGGTACGGGGGCGGGCGAGGTGTACGTCCGCCACGGAAGCGTGCTCAGAGTGAAGGCGACCGGCTACGCACGGGTGTTCGTGACGCTGAGGGATGCGGGAGAGGTGTATGCCGAGACGGAAGGCCATGCCAAGGTGTTCGTATACAGATACGGCGGCGAGGTGAGGCTGGCGGCAGGCGACGTGACGGTACGTGAGAAGAAGAAACAATAAAAAATATCGGATATTGCATAAATATTCACGTAGTAGTGTATGTTTATGCAATATTTTTACTAATTTTGGGACTAAAAGAGAGCAGTATGCAATATTATAAAGTGTTGATGCAAAGAGAGACGGCAGGAGCTGCCGTAACGGACACCATTTCGGCGTTCGGCATGTACTGCATGGACATTCCCTTCATGATGGCGACCAAGGCAAAAGAGCCTTCGAAGCGCGAATGGAAGGACGAGGACGGCGACGACGAATACATACCCGCCGAAGGTCTGAAGATGAGCGCCTATGAGATGAGCGTGAAGTTCGGCATGAAGGGTGACAAGGACACAGCGAACAAGAACCTGAAAGCCTTCCTCGACTATCTGCGCGGCGGCACGATGAAGCTGTATTGCGACTACACAAAGATAGGCAGGCAGAACGTGCGTTTCGTGAGCATCGGCGAAGACGCTACGCTTGTAAGAGACGCCAACGGCGACTTGCTGATAACAAAGATAACATTCAAGGTGAACGATCCTGTCACCGACATAACCCTTACGATATGAAAGAGCGTATACGAGTGTACCATAAAGACGGAAGTCTTCTGAACGACATGGAAGGCAATGCCGTGGAGCTTAGCGCCGTGGAGATGACTGACGGCTGGATGGAGGACTGCTTCGTGCAGACCACCATCGAAAGCGCGTACCCCATAAACTTCTCCATCGGCGACTACATCGTATACCGTGGCGAGCGCTATGAGCTGAACTACGACCCCGGCAAGGCGAAGACAGCAAGAGCAGGCAGTGACAGAGGCGCTTTCAGATACGAAAACGTGAAGCTGAACGCCTTGCAGGACGAGCTTGTGAGAGCGCAGTTTCTGGACGTGGTATTGGGAATGGAGAACACGGAAGAGCAGACGATACCCTACACAGCCCTTCCAAAATTCGGCTTCTATGTGCAGACCGTGGACGACCTCCTGGACCGCATACAGGCGAATATGGACGAGCAGATGGGCGCAGGACTCTGGGCGCTGTACTCACGAAACAAGGAGCGTAGCCTGCAACGAGGCTGCGACGGAGCCGTATGGGAGGAGATGTACGGCGAGGGTACTACTGAGACCATCATAGACTCCGCCGCTCTGACAATCGACAACCAGAACTGCTGGAACGCCCTCGCGTTAGTGAACTCGAAATGGGACATCAACTTCGTGGTGAGAGGACGCAATGTCTTCGTGGACACGACGGGACTGGAGGTTCCGTACGAATTTGTCTACGGCAAGCGCAGGGGTCTGTACGAGATAACACAGACCGCTGATGACAGCCAAGCCGTGACCACCCGTCTGCGTGCCTACGGAAGCGAGAAGAACCTTCCGACACATTACTACGCCAATCTGTGCGTGGATGTGTTCGGAGAGACATCGAAGATAAGTCATCTTGCCTCCTCGACGAACACCGTCCTGCATATAACCATCCCGAGCCTTAGCTGGGCAGCAGCGGGCAGCTACTTCACGTCAGTGAGAGACGGATCGACAGCGGAGAGCAGAGAATATAACGTGACGGTAAAGGCGGGTGACATAGAAGGCAGAGGCTATGCCGTGTCGTCAGCACGAAAAGAGGGCGAGGGGACAGTCACGATAATCCTGAACTCGTCAAACGACGAGTATGGAATGACGGTAAAGAACGTGGAGGACTTCTACACCGCAGTGATGAAAGAAAGAAAGGTGTACTTCCTTCAAGGCGTGAACAAACAAAGCTTCCCCTCGAAGAACATGATCGCCAATACGGACCAGATGCCGTCCCACATGGCAGTGACAAGGCTGATGCTGCCGGGCTTCCCCAAGATGTCCGTAAAGGAATGGTGGGACACGCAGGCTACCGAGGAAGAGAAGGCTTGGATAAACCCGAGCGGCAAGGAGCACCTTCTTTCCGAGCTGAAGAACCGTCCCTACGTGGACTCTGTGAACATCAAGGAGCTTGGCGTGAGAAACGGCAGCGTGATGTTCGATACGGAGAACAAGAAGGAAGGCATCATCGAGATATATCCGACCATCGAAGAGATGGTCGTTGACGGACAGCGCATAGACGAGATAAACAGCGGTTCCGACATCAAGGACAACGGCATCTTCAAGGACGGACAGACCGTACCGCCCTTCTCGGTGACGCTTTCCCCGAAGATAAACTTCGACATAAACATGCTGAAGAAGGAGGACTTCACAATCAGCATGAAGGACGGCAAGTGTGGCGGCAGAGAGTTTAAGGTGAACGGATCAGTGAAGGAGAACGGCGTGTGGAAGCTGACCCTTGACCGTGTGAAGGACGATGCCTTAGAGCTGAACTTTCCGAACAAAGACTTCCAGATAGAAAGCGGAGACCACTTCGTGCTGACCGGCATAGAAATGCCCGACTCTTACGTGGAGGCGGCATCGGCAAAACTCCTGAAATACGCCCTCGCATGGCTGGACAAGAACGACTATACGCGATACGTGTTCGAGCCGAAGGTGGACGAGATATTCATGGCGTATCAGCATGACAAGGCGAAGGCAGACGCCACCGGCAAGACGGCGAGTCTTTACGAAACCCTCAAGGCAGGCAGTCTGCTGCACTTCAGCGACACAGACCTGAAGATAGACAAGAGCGGCGTCATAGAGAGACTCATCATCCGTGAGGAGCTTGGCTGTATCCCCACTTATGACGTGACCATCAAGGAAGACAAGGACGTGGGAACGCTGCAAAAGATGCAGGACGCCATAGACACGGTCACGATGAGCGTGAAGTCGGGTCTCTCGTCGGCGCAGATAGAAGGTCTGATACGCAGCAGGGGAGCGAAATACTTCCTCTCAAAGACAGATCCCGACACGGCGCAGGACGTTATCCGCTTTCTTCGCGGTCTGACAATCGGCAGGACGGAGGACGGATACGGCGTGACGGGCGAGGGTGCTGCCACGCTGAGCAGCTGTGTGGTGGAGAGCGTGCGCAACGCTGAAGCTACTGACGAGGACCGAACCATCGTGGGCGGCAAGGGCTTTGACCTCTATATGGGTAAGGACGGCAAGAGCCACCTTTATATTGACTACCTGACGGCGAGGACGAAATTCTTCGCTGCGAGTGCGGAGGTGAGAAAGGTGAGCTATTCGGGCGGCACTACACTCTTCTCAAACGC
>ERZ1023869.56-NODE-56-length-51202-cov-27.952900_pt1 | contig 51202 bp, 77 predicted proteins | sample MGYA00380390_ERZ1023869 | MGnify/ENA primary metagenome ERZ1023869 (study PRJEB33179, sample SAMN07449005) | human gut metagenome | biome: Human-gut; feature: Human associated habitat; material: Faeces | host: Homo sapiens | place: India: Bhopal | collected...
GGTGATGCGGATGTGATGGGGCATAAGGTCAGCACGGACGAACATCTTGTTGGTGTAGCCTTTCTCGTGTTTGATACATTCCAAGGGCATTCCGTGAATGCCACAAAGACGGTAAAATTCATCGTCCTTTATCAGGTCTTCGTATTTCTGGGCGATGGCTATGGTTTCGCCGAGCTTGTAAGCGGATTTGGCGAGAAGTATTCCTCCGTCAAACAGGCACGCTCTGCCTTTGTTTACTCCTTCTAAATCCTGCCTACATGTAAGACCTTTCAATCTTCCGAAAGTATAAGCTATTCTTCTCGTCTGTGTTTTGCGACCTTCGAGGACGGCTTGTGTAAGACCGTAGCGGTCGTTGAACATTATCTTTTTCATACTCTATTACTTAATTCCCCATTCTTTTTTATAGTTAAATGGTTCAGGGAATCCTTCTATAGGTTTTTCTGATATTAAAATCTGTTTGCCATGTATAGAATTGCATCCCCATATCATACCTTCATTAGCATCATACACATCTTTTGTTATTGGACGCAGCGAATAAGTTTCTTGCAAACCATATCCTTGACATCCTTGCCCTGCAAATACGCCATCATTAAGAACGTCTATAGCATATTTATTTGCTATAACTGCCGCACTGTCCCTTCTGGAAGGGACAACAGCCACATAAACCAAACTTTGAAAACCTCGACCTTCTGTCAAATCGAAATTATATGATATGGCAAAGTAACTTACCTTGTCAAGGAACTCTTCCTCATACTTCCTGCATTCCTCTTTATTAAGGAACTCTTTGCCGTCTTTTGCAAGATAAACGGTCTTCTGTATTATCTTTTCTTCCATGTTACTATCAATTCTTGTGTTTACTACGCTACCTCAAATCCAGCTCTTAGACAAGTGTCAATGGCGCGTATGGCTATCCACACAGCCTTATCTGCTTCTTTGTCACCAAGATTTTCTCTCAGTTCACACAACTTTTTCTTTGCTTCTGTTGCATTCATACTTTTCGTTATTTTATAGCCCGAAGGCGGTTAAACTCCCAACATTCTATCAATAAATTTACGCACAACTTCTATTGCCTTATATTCTTCTACCCTTATTCTTTTTTCGTATCTGTTGCAAAGTAAGGTCAATGCGCCTCTAAGATTAATTAATTCATCTTCCGCAAGCATCTCTTTACTTACCAAACATTTAATAGAAGTCGAGTCGAGCTTTAAAACTTTGCTATTTACAACTCGTCTGTCTAATTCGCAAAAACGTTCTTGTAGTCCACATATAAACTCGTACATCAACTCGCTCCATTCATCAGCAGGCTTGCCGTAGAGAGAATCGGCATAGTCACGAATATCGATGCATGCACCTTTCATACCTAAATCGAAAAGTTTTTTACCTTTCTTTCTACTTTCAGCAACTGTTACTCCACCCAGAAGGTGTATGAGCCATGTCTTGATTTTCTTCATAGTTGTATGCGTTTTTAGTTTCGTAAGAGATGTATTTTTACCACCTTGTGTACAGCATGCGGCTGCGACTTGTTGAAATCACGAACGAGGCGACGCTCGAGGTCGGCGTGCCAAACGGGCTTGTCGGTGCCAGGGAGTAAGACCTCAGCATGGGCGCGATGTCCGTTGTCGAAGGTAAGGATGGCTGTGCGCCACTCACGAGGAACAAATGGATTGTGTTTCATTTCTCTCTGCCGTTGTGTGCTACGAGTGTTCCGAACTCAACTCCGCTGCGGTCGCCGCGGATGATTACTTTCTTTCCGATGTTTGTTTCCATTGTTTTTGTTTTTATATTGTTTGTGTATTAATGTTTGTTTTTATTTGCGATTAGTATCCTCAACTTTCTTAAGCTGTTCTTTGAATGGACAATCTTTAGCAACACTCTCAATGTGTACACTCTGTCCTTGCAACTTGCAGGAATACATGTCTCCAAAGCCAAATGACCAAACAATGAAGTATTTGCAATTGCATTCCTTACAGGTTTTTTCTATCTTATTCATATTCGATTTTTAAATTTTTAAGTTTGCATCCTCTCCTAACGCCCAAAGGATGTGCTGTAGTTCGTGGACGTACTTGACAATCTTTACCTTAACATAAAAGAAGTGCAAACTGCCCAAACCAACTTGGTAGCCTTTTCCGTCGTCCAAAGGCTTTAATGATAATCTGTTTTTCGCATATACGACGGTATTTTCACGCATTTCAAATCCGTTCTTTTCAAGGATTTCAGGGGTGATGGGGATTCCTTCGATGCCTTCACACCAAACACCGTGAGAAAACTCCCATTCTTCTCTAACGATTTGAAGCAGACCCGCAAGTCCCTTCTTGTCTTCACATGCTCGTTCGGAGTCTATGACTACGACTTTACAAACTGCTCCTTTGGGTATTATGCAGTTATCACTGCTGACCCTTACATAATCCCCTATTCTTAATTCTTCTGGTTTAATCATTTTTCACCTCCTTTCGGCAATATGTCGTTGATGTAGCACCACTTTGTAATTTTGCTATATTCAACGAATTTCTTCCATTCCAAATCGTCGAATACACCATCAATACCAACGTCCATACCACCTTGTTCATCGTGCCACAAGTAAAAAATAGCAGCCGAACCTTGTGGTTTCTCGCTTGCATTATGCCACAGGGCTGACTTGAACCATCCGATGCCTTTTATAAAGCCTAACTCACATTGTGATTTTATGTCGTCAGTATCGCATGGAAATGCCCAATTTCCATTATCATAATACTCACCAAGCATATACTGATGAGCTGCTTCTGTGATTTTCTTTTCGTCTATCATATTATTCTGCTTTAGTAATGTTGATTTCCACCTGTACCTTGTTTGTTATCTCTGCGTCCATTGAGTTTGTGACAAGATTATAGAAGAATCTGCCGAGATGTTGGTAAAGATTGTCCTTGCCTTCGCCGTCTGCGTTGTGGGTATACTCTACTACCTCTACATATTCGTCATATTTTATTACGATGCCGTTGTCGGCATGAAGAATTGTTAAAACTTCTTTCATTGCTGTACTTCCTTTTCCATTTCCTCAAGCTTCTGTAGGTAGGCTTGGATGATTGCGTCTTGCTTGCCGATAGTCTTTACAGCGTCCTTAAAATGCTTGATAAGGTCGTCGTAAGCACTCTGTCTGCCAATCTTGTAGAATGTGTAGAATAATGCAAGGGTGATGGATAAACTGGCGATGATTTTCAATATTTCTATTATGAGCATAACTTAGAATTTTTCTCTGATTTTCTGATATTGTGCAATAAATGTCTTTTCTGTAACCCAATCGCTGTACCGGGTGCGGTAGTAGGTCTTGGGCTTGCCTGATGCCAAGCCGCTCTTGTCGCGAGGCGTGTTGACGCTCTTGTATATCTTGGGGACGATGTCGGTGGACTGGTATGCCGTGACGTACTCGTCCTCGAAGGTTATGTGTGCGGTCTCACGGAACTTGACATTTTCGAGAGAGAAGGGACAGTTCATTCGCTGCCTCCTTCCGTGTAGAACTCCACTTGCAGGGTCTCGGGGTTATACTTGCCGTGGTAGTACTTCTCCGCAGCAGCAATAAATTCTGTACGAATCTTATCGGGCGCTAAACAACAAAATTCATCATTTAATTCAGGACCTTCCTCAAAATAATCAAAAATTAATTCTTCTGATTCACAATGCAGAGTTCTGTTGAATGTTGTGTAAGATGTATCTGCCCAGCTTTCAAATACGGAGATTTCCTGACTACCATAAACTATGTCACCTCGCTTGAAGAATCTTCTCCAATCTCTCATTTCTGAGGAAGGAAAGAGGAGACATTCTGCGTTAAAATATTGAATATAAAGACGCCCATCTTTAGCAAAACTCAAAGAATCTCCCATTACAGTCTTTACAATGATTGAATACTTATAACAATCATTACAAATTTGAGATAATTCTACTTCACCACATATCGGTGAGTACAGCTTTGTGCCCTTTGGGCAGTCCTTCAATATCTCTGCTATGTTTATATTATTCTTCTTTTCCATACGTTTTGTTGTATTGTTCTTCTAATACGTTGATTTTGTTTTGTAGTTGCCTCACAACCTCTTTATAATATATAATTCGGTATAGCTGGGCGTATTCGGAGGCGTGCTATGTAACGTCCCACACGTCCCTTACGGCGGTGTTACGGATGTGCCGTTGGTCTTTCTTCGTCAGTTCCATGCGTAAAACGTTCTTGTAGTCCACATATAAACTCGTACATCAACTCGCTCCATTCATCAGCAGGCTTGCCGTAGAGAGAATCGGCATAGTCACGAATATCGATGCATGCACCTTTCATACCTAAATCGAAAAGTTTTTTACCTTTCTTTCTACTTTCAGCAACTGTTACTCCACCCAGAAGGTGTATGAGCCATGTCTTGATTTTCTTCATAGTTGTATGCGTTTTTAGTTTCGTAAGAGATGTATTTTTACCACCTTGTGTACAGCATGCGGCTGCGACTTGTTGAAATCACGAACGAGGCGACGCTCGAGGTCGGCGTGCCAAACGGGCTTGTCGGTGCCAGGGAGTAAGACCTCAGCACGGACGCGATGTCCGTTGTCGAAGGTAAGGATGGCTGTGCGCTGCTCACGAGGAACAAATGGATTGTGTTTCATTTTATGCTCCTTTCCGCTTCCACCGTACAACTCAATTCTTCTACTTGCTGTTGCAGCTTTACCATTTCCTTGTTTGCATGGTCTCTTTGCATCCTCGCATCAGCCACAAGTATAAAACCTATTGTTGCAGCCACTATCGACACCACCGCCACGCAAATCCACGGCAGTCTATACACAAAACTGTTAATTTCTTTACAGACACCCTTTGTAAAAGCCCAACCATACTTTAAAGCATACACTCCAGCTTCTTTTGTAGTTGCATTGTCTACAAAACTAATTGTTGTTTTCATAATTTTTTGTTTTTATTTTACGTTAAACTTCAGTCTTAGTTTTTTATAATTAAATAAATACCATACTATATGACAGCGTATTTGTTGGCGTAATTTTTATAAATATGATTACGATAACTGTACGTGTAGTTTACAAGCATGTCTTCTGTATATTTACTACAAATTGCAATACGTTTACAGATATTGCGCATTTTCTTTATAATATTGCATTTTACCGCAAGTTTTACAATTTGTATTGACTTACATACTGACATACCTATTTTTGCCGCCATATATTTGTATGAAATGCCATTGTCTACGAATTTTCTGCCATAACAAAAACGATTACAAGTTTTGGTAGCTTTCTTATATTCCTTTTTTGAAGAAGGATTGCTTCTTTGCTGAATCATTTGTTTGGCAAAATCCTTACGACGCTGTATTTCCACAAGTAACATTGCGGTCAAACCATTTTCTATGTTCTTGATTTCTTGCGCATAAGCATTCTTTTTTAAGTTAACGTTAGGTTTAAATGTAAGTTCAGGTATAGCGATATTACGATGCGCCGTGTGACTATGCAATGATTTAAAAACGAGGTGCTTTTTGTTAAGACCTGTCTCCTCTATCAATTCCATGTTTCTAAGTATAGACAATCTATCCTTGATAGCATTTGCGCTTATACCTGTAATATCATGCAATTTATTTACGCTCCAATCCTTAACAATAGAATTGCGAGTGTGTGTTTTTACAAACAAAGAGAATGCAATCGCCTTTCTCAATTGAGAGTTGCGATACATCTGATTTATTATGATTCTCTTTATCTTCATGTCTGTAAAAAGCAAAAGCGACAAGGTTGTGTACTTACCTTATCGCTTTGTATTTAATGCGTCAGTTAAGACGCGCCTTAAATCCATGTTATACACTTCACGATGTACACGGTTCGCTTAGTGGTGATTAATAGCTTTGCTATTTTTCACACCACAAAATTAATAAAAATATCCATCAAACTAATATATTCTCTTAATTATTTATAATTTATTAATACTTTATATTGATTTATTATTAGTTTTCAGTATCTTTGAAGCGTTAAACTAATAAATAATTGCTTATGACATTTACACAGACTGAACAGTATTTTTGGGCAGAGCGCATCATGCAAGCGGTCTGCGATGTAGGACAAGTTACCTTTTTGGAGCTTGTATCAGAAAGAAAAAATGTGCGTGCAAATACCCTACGCGGCTTGTATTGTCTTTTCACTCGTGATTATTGCATTCATCCAGATCGTGCGGCGCGTCTTATTGCTCGCACACGTGTAAACGTAATAAATCAGGCACGTAAGTATGCGCAGTATTTACAGGTCAAAGACAAGATGGTTGTCGAATTATACAATAAAATCAAGAATATACTTAAAACCTATGACAATGAGAAGAGATTATGATATTACAATCCCAGATATGTTGTTTCCAAGCGACAACGAACTGGAGATTCCTACACTCGACATCAATATGCAAGCAGAATGTTGTCAGATACCATTCTTATGTTTTGGAGAACAAAAGCGCACATATAACATGAATGGTGCAGGAACACTACATTTCTATACTGACGATTACCGCTTCACTACAGTATACGAACATCCCGAAAAGATATACAAACAACATCATCCTGCAAACATTGTAGAGCCCAATTTCTCTTTGTTCAATGAGACTCCTATATCATTCGGCATGCAAGCTCTCTACAAAAAGCGATGGATTGCGTGTGCCATGCAGACACGTGGCATTGGCATATTCGTAGACCTCAATGTAGCACAAAAATGGTATCAGCTAAACATGCTTGGCGTTCCCCGTGGGTGGAGAGCTTTCGCAACACGTGGGTATTCCGACCGTCTGAACAACCTTGCCTTTGAATTGTCTATCGCCAAGGATTGGGCTTTGGGCAAAACTCCCCTATTTGTCATATACGGCGGAGGCAACGAATGCCGGCGGTTCGCCCAAGAGAATGGTTGTATCTATATTAATCCTGTTGTTACGACGAAGAAAAAAATAGAAGCGTTAAAAAAGATACACGAAGGTGTGGCATTCTTCAACGAAGAATTTTCAGTTAAGAAAGAACTTGAAAAACTCACACCGTTCACGCATCAGATAGAGGATTTCTCATCGAACAGTAAACAAAACATTGAAGACAAAAATTAGTTTATTTAGCGACAAGTGATTTTTAGGTGATTATTAATTAATGAAGTACCTTTGCTTTACTCATAAGCAAAGGTTTAAGTAGAAGGCTGGCTCGCGAGGGTCGGTCTTTTATTTTATATATAATGTATGCATTTAGCAAGCTTTAAAATATATTAAATACTAATATTTCTATTAGTTTTATTTGGTTGTTTGAAGATAACATATTAATTTTGCGATGTAAAAATTAATAAGTAACTAATAAAAGGAGATACAACAATGATACAACTTACAAAAAGAGAGCTTAACAAGCTTAACACACGCAAAGCAAAGGTTGCAAAGCTTAACAACGACCTTAAAGAATATTTTGATGCATCAGGCGATATGTCATTGCCAGACATTGAATGCACATGTATAGGTTACAGCCCAATGGGAATGATTGAAACCAACGACCTTAAAGATAAAGAAGGTAACATTATTGGTTTTCAAGCTACTGTAGATGACTTAGATTACAAAGTTGAATACGTAGAAGAAGATGGTGATATATACCTTATAGGTTGGGAAGAACTTGAAGACGACCTTAAATATCAGCGTCGCAGACTTAACAAAGCTTGGAGAGTATTCAAAGCCGAAAATCCTGACGCAGAACTTGAACGTGACGACGAGGATTAATCTACCTTAATCTTACGTTAGTATTATTAATAGAACGCTAAGTTTTACTTACCCCATCAAAAATATCTCAAGAAAAATTTTGTACATCACAGAAGTTTTTATAATTTTGTGGTGTCAAATAAATCTACGAGGAGTTTAACAAGGCTCTTTCGTTCTCCCGAGAGGGCATTTTTTATGCCTAATCGTTTTTTCGGAATAAGATACAAGTGTATCGTCCCTTGCATACGTTGTAATGGCGTGTGCGTGCTTTTCGTAGAGGCATTTGACAAAGGGTAGCGGTACACTCTTTTTTTGTTGTATCAACCCAACAATATATTAACGTCAAAAAATCTACGAAAATGAACGACGTAAAAATTTTCAATTCTCCAATGTTTGGAGAACTTCGTGTTACACGGAACAAGAAAGGCGAATTGCTTTTCTGTCTTAAAGATGTGTGCGACTCGCTTGGATTACAAGTTAATGATGTTGCAAAGCGTGTTGGATGCAACCCCGATAGTATCGGGGTATCATCAGAAGTAATAAGTCGCGGTGTTGCAACTGGTAAATTTAAAGAGTTGCAAATGTACTTCGTCACCGAGCCCGACCTCTATCGTTGCATTTTCCAGTCTCGCAAACCCACAGCTCGCAAATTTCAAGATTGGGTATTCAACGAAGTTCTGCCCTCGCTTCGCACAACAGGCGCATTCGTTGTGGCTAAAGAAGAAGATAGTGAGGAGGATATTATTGCTCGTGGTTTGATAGCAGCCAAGGCTGCACTCGCGAGACGTGAGGAGCGCATTAAAGAACTTGAATGTGAGAACAGCCAAAGCAAACAAGTTATAGAAGCACAAAGCGAGCGTATCGCCAAGGACGCACCAAAGGTAGAATACTACGACCAGACGCTTGCTGCCGAGAATATGCTCACTACACGGCAGATTGCAAATGAGCTTGGCATAACACCTAATGAGTTGCACAACAAATTGCAACAACTCAAAATCATCTTCCGTCAATCCAACCAATGGCTGATGAACAAGCCTTACAGCACATGGAAGTTGCATGGCACACGAACCTACACCTATTACGACAGACACAAAGACGTAACTTATTCCAAGCCATATCTGGTTTGGAATCAACGAGGCAGACGTTTTATTCTCGCACTTTACAAAAACAATTTTAATGTAAAGCTCGCTATCTCTGACATAAACGGCAAAACCGCCAAATAGAACCACACACACCAACCCTTTAACGCGCATAACAATGGAAACGAACGCAATAAATAACAATAAGGAGAACTTTTCAATCAGTGACACAACTAACAGCATGCTCGCTTTGCTGCGGGATTTCGTTCGACTACAGAACAAATTAATCGTCGTTTATGACGGCGAAGTTGGCGGCAAGAACGTAATCGAAGCTTCATCCGAACTCTACCGCCTTATGCAAGACGCAATAACGGCGAACATCTGTGAAACGCTCACAGAAACACAGGTGGCACAGTTGTAATCTGACATACATATTTTAAAGGGTACGCACGGCAAAAACGTAGCGTGCCCTTTTTGTTTACACGGAAACTGATAAATCCTTATAAACCTTGATAAAACAGCTTAACTTTGCTTTAAATCATTATAAAACACGTTTAATATGGCAAAAAAGCAGAATAACACGCTCAGCGAATTGGGCGTTAAAGAACGAATAAGCCTAAGCTGTCTGGAGCTTAATGAAGGGCAGATTGTGGGCATCCCAAAGAACCCTCGCTATCTTAAAGGAGAGGAACATGACAAGCTAAAAAAGTCACTCAAGGACTCGCCGGAGCTGCTGCAATACAAGCCGCTTATGGTATACGCTGCCGAAGGTGGCAAGTTTGTCGTTATTTGTGGCAATATGCGCTTGCGTATCTGTCAGGAACTGCACAACGAAGGCGTAGAAGGTTTTGATGCGCTGCCTTGCTTTGTACTTAACAAGGACGTGCCCATTGCTAAAATTAAGGAATACGCCATCAAGGACAACGTACAGGCTGGCAACTGGGACTGGGACGAGCTTGCCAACGGAGATTGGGAGGTAGACGATTTGCAGGACTGGGGCGTTGATTGCTCGTTCTTGACCGACACGGAGCCAGTCAAAGAAATGTCGGAGCGCAAAGAAACGGAAGACGACGCATACGATGAGGACGAGCATGAGATAGAAGCGAAATGCAAACTCGGTGATATCTGGCAACTTGGCAGACATAGACTTATGTGTGGCGACTCTACTGACGCATCGCAAGTCGCTAAACTACTCGGGGGCACAAACATCCAACTCTATTTGACAGACCCACCGTATAATGTGGCTTACGGTTATGACGGCGCAGCAACAGAAGGCCATCGCAAGGATGGACTGGTCGTCTTAAATGACAAAATGGACAACGATAAATTCGAGGAGTTTTTAACAAACGCATTTAACGCTGCCAATGCTAATATGGAGAAAGGCGCTTCGTTCTATATATTCCACAGCGACGGCTACTCCTATTGGTTCAGAAAAGCCCTTATCAACACGGTAGACCTGGAGCTGCGAGAGAATCTGATATGGGTAAAGAACTCTATGGTACTCGGAAGACAAGACTATCAATGGCGACATGAGCCTTGCTTGTATGGTTGGAAAAAGGGAGCAAGCCATAATTGGTTCAGTGACAGAAAACAAACGACCGTCATGGAGTTTGACCGACCGACAAAGAGTGTCGAACATCCGACCATGAAGCCTATTCCACTTTTTGCATATCTTATTCAGAACTCATCGCAGGAAGGCTGGAATGTATATGACAGCTTCGGAGGTAGTGGCACGACTATAATGGCGTGCGAACAACTCGATAGAAACGGTTTCTCGATGGAGCTTGACCCTCATTATTGTGATGTAATAATCAATCGTTGGGAAACTTACACAGGGAAAAAGGCTGAAAAAATCACAGTTTAACTACATGATTTAAAATTAGAAATGATAGAAAAAGTAAATCCACAACATCCCGACAAAGTCGCAGACCGTATTGCCGGAGCCATCGTTGACCTTGCTTACACCAAGCAGGAAATTCCAAAGATTGCCGTTGAAGTTCTTGTCGGACATGGCGTAGCTAACGTTATTATCGAAAGCAGCGTAGATTTCTCTAAAGAAGAAGTACACACAATCGTGGAGCGCATAACCAACTGTGACAATTTACGACTGAATCTTGTAGTCAAGCCACAGGACGCGCACCTTGCAAAGAACCAAGATGGCATTATCCGTTGCGGTGACAACGGAATCTTCAAGGGTATGCCCCTCACTGATGAGGAATGGAAGTTAAGTCAGATTGCTCGCGGTATCTACGAACGATACCCGTCGGACGGCAAATATATCTTGGGCGGCGATAAGCTGGTGATATGCCAAAGCAATGCCAAGGCAGAAGAGCTGAAAAAACTCTACCCTACTGCAACTGTCAACCCTCTCGGTGACTGGACTGGAGGCATCGATGTCGATAGCGGAGCAACCAACCGCAAGCTCGGTTCTGATATGGCTCAGTCGGTAACAGGCGGTGGACTGCACGGAAAAGACCTGTCTAAAGCCGACGTGTCGGTTAATATATATGCTTTTCTTAAGGCGCAAAAAGAGCTGAAGCCTGTGGAACTGTTCTGCGCTATCGGTGATGAAACCGTCGACGGCAAGCCGTACTCCGAGATTGTGGAGATAGCAAAAGACTACATCAACAAGGTCGGTGGCTTCGAGAAGTTCGCCGAGTGGGGACTGTTTTAAAAAGTTGCTTAATGGATAAACAAGTTGTAAAACTTTCGTCAGGAACAAGAAACAATAACCCAAGAAAGATTAGAAACGCCAGTCTTGCCGAGAGCTATGAAAAGCAAGGGTATGAAGTGGTTAGGAGGGGTTATCCGAATAATGCTTTTGTTGCAATCTACAAAGGGTCTAATCCGCACAACCAGTTGGAGAGGACGGTGGGCGAAATCTTTGCCGAAAACGGTCTGAGTTTTACGCTCGAAAAAGACGGCGGCGTAAAAATACGACTAAGAGATGGCAGGTCTTTGGAAATGCCGTCGCTTGACGGGGTGGCCGACAATTCGTTTACTCACGAAATTATGGCTCTTCAAGGCAAGCCAAGTGCCGACAAAGTCGCTGAGGGTATTAAGCATAGCTTTAAAGTGTGGAAGCAGGATAAAAAGCAAAGGATACAGGCAGACATTGCTATCACGTTTACACCCAAAGGCACAAAATACCATAGGGAGGACATTGACGCAGGCGTGAAAGAATACAAGAGACAGGTAAAAGATGGTCAAACAGAAGCAAAACCATTGATATACTTGCATGTTGACGAGGGTCACAGGGAAATATACTATCGGAATATAAAATAAAAAAAAGGCGGTATCGCCTGTATATAGGATGCCGCCGTAGGGTTTATTTTTGTCCCGATGGTTCATATACTCCAACTGGCTACTAACCCTCCCACAACAAAAGTTGATGTGCAAATATAATAATAATTTAGACAACGACAAAAAATAATGAGCAAAAAGTGATGTCACAAATATTTTATGGTGAAAAAATAAAGAAACTATTATGAGTAAACCACTGTCCATCAGAACAACCATTGAGCGTGCGCTCAACATAAATATTTCATCATCGCTGCCTGCAAAGGACAAGGTGGCGGTGATGGAATGTTTGCTAACGTTAAGCGCAAATGATATAAGGCGCATAAACGAAAGCGACAAAGCAATTGCTTTTGTTAGCCTGTGTGCCAACATACTCCGTCGTGGTGAACTGATGGAGTATATGCACATTCTTGAAATGTGCCGTAAAATGGCTTTAAATAATGATAAATGCGTTTAAATGTTCGATGAACGTGTTTAAACGCACTTTAAACACATAATGAAAGGAAGATATAAGGAGGAAAGGAAATTATATGGCACTATCAAAAAATGAAAATAAACGTAAAAAGCAACTTGCAAATTTGGAGAAAGGCAAGTTTAAAAAGGGCGAGATTACCAATCCTAAAGGGCGACCGCCTAAGCCTAAGACGATGACGGCGTTTATCGCTGAAATGAAGGAAAAAGGCTATGAAGTGCCAACATCGCAGACCATAGCCGAGTCGTTTCTGTATATTGCCACCCTGCCCGAGGACGAGCTTAAAGCCGTTCTTGCCGACAAGACACGTCCTATGATGCAGCGTATCGTTGCCAAAGGCATACTTGACAAAAAAGGCATGGATATACTTGAACGTGTCGTAGACCGAGCCTATGGCAAGATACAGCATATAGACCTTACAAGCAAAGGTGAGCAAATTAAGCAGGATCCTTTGCAAGTGCATGTCGTTACAAGCACAGAAGAATACAACAAGGTTCTTGCGGAGATACAAAAGGAGAAAGAACGTAAAGAAGCACAACCGGATAAAGAATAGAATATACACAAATGCCACACGTATTTTTAGCAAAGAACTACATGAAAGTGGACGCTGCCAAGAAAGCAGGGTTCACAACCGTGTCGTTGCAAGGAAGCTCGCGCTCAGCCAAAACATGGTCGATTGTGCAGTTCCTTTGTGTCTATTGCTTTAATAACGCTGGCACAACCGTTTCCATTATACGTGCCGGTATGCCTTCTATTAAGCGTACTGTATACCGTGACTTTAAGAATGTGATGCTGTCCTTTGGTTGGTGGAATGACAAGTCAATGAACAAGTCGGAGTATGTCTACACATTTCCTAATGGCTCATGGATTGAATTTTTCTCCACCGACGACGAGCAGAAGGTGCGCGGTTCAAAGCGTAAGATTTTGTTCGTAAATGAGGCTAACGAGCTTTCTTTTATTGAGTGGCAGCAGCTTCAAATGCGTACTACAGAGTTCTCCATACTTGACTATAATCCATCTTTCTCAGAAGAACACTGGATAAACCAAGTAAACGAGGAGAAAAATACTTATTGGTTCATATCTACTTATAAGGACAATCCATTCCTTGAGCCAAAGGTAATCGCTGAGATTGAAAGTCTTAAATGGAAAAATCCGAGCCTGTGGCGAATTTACGGACTCGGACAGCGTGCTATTGTTGAGGGTCTTGTATTTGAGAATGTCGTTGTTGACGATTATATACCAGTGGAAGCACATAGACACCATTGGATTGGCATGGACTTTGGCTATACCAACGACCCTACAGCTATTGTAGAAGTCTATCTATGTGGTAACGACCTATATGTAGACGAGCGTTGCTATCAAACGAAAATGATGACTGACGATATAATTAGAGAACTAAAAAATATAAAAGGTGACTTAGAAATAATATCAGAGAGCGCAGACCCACGTCTTGTTGATGAGATATACAATGCTGGTCTGAATATCAAACCTGTTACAAAGTTCAATGGTTCTGTAAACGCTGGCATTATGAAAATGCAACAGTTTAAGATACACGTTACAAGACGTTCTATGAATATTCGCAAGGAGTTCAACAACTACACTTGGCAACGGGACAAAGAAGGAAAATGGCTCAATGTACCAATTGACATGTGGAATCACGGCTTAGACGGTATTCGATATGTTGTCCTTGACAAAGTTCTGGGTGCTTACGGCAGCGGCATGAGCGCAAGCGAAATTTTAGATATAATATAAAAGCTTAAGGGCCGTTTTTGTTTACACAGGATACATAATTTTAGCATAAGATAATATATCTATGCTATAACTTTGCTAACAAAGTTAGCAAAATATGAGAAAGATAACAGAAATACTCGCCAATGATGGCAACACAGTACATATGTTACTGACGGCACGAAAATTACCACAGCATGAGAATTTTGAAACACTTATGAAACAGTGGGATCCTTACAAACATGACGTCTTCGACAAAAACAAACGCAAGAATAAGAAGATAAAAGTACCAACCGACCAAAAAGACCCGATTACAGGACAGGTTATATACAAAACCGAACTTGTTGACCGAGTACGCATTGCTCTGCCTACGCAAAATATTATTGTGGAGCGACTTGTCGGATTCTTGCTGACAAACGCCGTAACGTACAAAGCAAACTCACACGGGGTGTTGTTAAAGTCACTTGACAACAAGCAGCAGCAGCTTTTTGATGCATTGTTGCACTGCTACCATGACAACAAAATGAAGTACTTTGACAAACGACTTGTCCGTACAGTATCATCACAATGTGAAGCGGCAGAGTTGTGGTATATGACAACCGACGAAAACGGACGACTCGGTGGTGAAATACGTGTACAGCTGTTATCTCCTGCCAATGGGGATAAGCTCTATCCTCATTTCAACGACTGGCATCGCATGGACGGCTTTGGACGTGAATACTACACATTTGACGAGCTTGGAACGTCTGAACTGCATTTTGATGTATACACAGACAGTCATGTGTACAAGTACATCAATAATGGCTCAGGTTGGACGCTCACGGGAGAAGCAAAACCACATGGTTTTGCCAAAATACCAGTCGTATACTATCGTCAATACAAATCCGAATGGGCAGACGTTCAATGGGCAGCAGACCGCGTGGAGGAATGTATATCAAATTGGGGTGACACAAATGACTATTTTGGCACGCCGAAGTATTTTATACAGGGACGCTTGGAGGGATTTGCCGAGAAAGGCGAACAGGGTGCAGTATTCCAAGGAGGAAAAGACACAAAAATGAACGTCTTATCTTGGGACCATTCGCCCGAATCGGTTAAGGGCGAGATTGCTTACCTATTCAGTATTATTTTCGCTTTTACGCAGACTCCAGACATATCGTTCGAGAACATGAAAACTCTCGGCAACAATACGAGCGGCGCAGCTATACGTTTGATGTTTACAGATCCATTTATCAAGGTTGGCAACAAAACGGAAATGTATGGAGAAATGTTTACACGCAGAAGTAACATCGTCGCCAATGGTATTTGCAACGCCGGCATTTACGTTAAAGGCATAGATATGAGTGTGGCTGAGAATATTGACTTTGAACCAGTGTTTGAGCCGTACATACCAAAGAATAATGTTGAGCTAATGCAACTTATCACTCAGAGCAACGGAGGCAAACCATCGACCTCGCAGCGTCGCTCCATTGAGCTTAATCCGCTCAACGATGATGCAGATAGTGTAGAAAAAGAAATAAAAGAAGAGCAACAGAACGAATTGATGCAACAGGCAGCAATGCTTGGTATGGGTAGTTCCGCATCAGCAGCACAGTCGATAAATAACGAAGGAGAGGAATAACTATGGCAAAAGGAAGTGGGGGAACAAGGAAGAGTCGCCCAAAAGAAACTCTTCCTACTGAAAAGATTACTGCTGTCAGTGACTATATGTACACAATTAATGACAATGGAGCTTATTCAGATTCAGACAAGGCAAAAGCTATATATAAAGGTCGTGAGGAATTAAAGAAATTATATCCAGACCAACCTTTCATTACTGTAACACATTTAAGTGTTGACGAACAAGGCTATTTGCATGTAGATATAGGTCTCAACGGAAAAAAGATAGCCGGTATGCTGAGAGAATTTGGGCAAATTCGATATGATACAAGAGACAACAAATTCCATGTCACCTATCAAGGGTATAAATGGGAAACTGCAACTCTCAACAATATGAGGGAGCAATACAAATATATCCAAGACAAACAAAATTTTGGTAAATGGGATAAGAAAATGGAAGAATTAATTGACAGACACAACAATAAACCCACAAAAGAACATAATGCTTTTATGGATATTGAGCAACGATACAGATTAAGTAAGTGATGGCAAAAAAGCTAACATCAAAACAAAAGAAAGAGCAGTTAAACCAACTGTTCGCAGCGTACAACCGCCGACTTGGCATGTTGTATAGTGGTTATGTCAAGAAGCTGCTCTCTCTTGGCTATAACGAAGATGTGCTCGAAAGTGACGCTCTTTTCAATTTTGACAATTTCCCTTTGCTTAAAGCTCGACTTGAAGACATATTTAACGACTATTTCCAAAACAGTATATTATGCTACAAAAGCGGCATAACAGACGGCGTTTCTTTGGCGTACACGCATGATGGCGACGCTTTGGGGCAATTCTCCGTACTATCAGACAAAGCCTTGCAAACCGCAAGAAAAACGGCAGCAGCGACGTTTATCGCCAATAGACTCAATGCTAAAAATGGCTTAAACCTTGCACAGTCCGTTTGGAACTACTGCCAGCAGACGAAATCTGAGTTTGAAATGGCGATGTCAAATGTAATAGCCGACGGATTGGAGAAGGGCACGTCGGCAGAAGAAGTAGGAAGAAGATTACGGCAGTATCTGAATAATCCTGACATGATGTACCGCCGTTATCACACGGTAAAGGTGTTAAAAAACGGACAAAAGAAAGATGTTGTCACTTGGCGCAGGAAGCGTATTATTGACGGACGTGTACGTTTTGTAGAAGAACCACTCGAACGTGTAGGGCAAGGCGTATATCGCTCCGCAAGAAAGAATGCTCTGCGTGTTGCTCGCACGGAGATAAATGCAGCTTATCACAAGGCACGAAACGAACGCTGGAAGAACGAGCCTTTCGTTATCGGTCAACACATACACATATCTCCACAGCACGATCCAGAGGAAGACGCAGATATCTGCGACGAACTCGAAGGCTATTACCCCAAAGATTTTAATTGGGACAGTTGGCATTCTCAGTGCATGTGTACCAGTGACCCCGTTATGATTAGCGGTGAAGAACGCAAGCAGTTCTATAAGCGACTGGCAAAAGGAGAAGATATGACAAACTACATATCTCCGAACCGTGTAAAGGACGTGCCAGACCAATACAAACGGTATATTGAAGCCAACGGCAACAAGATTGTAGACGCATTTAAACGTGGTAAGCTTGCATGGCATTTGGCAGATAATAAAAGTTATTGGATAAAGTATTTGGATGCGACACAGCGCAAGGAAATGGGCGTAAAGGCAATTTCACGGCGCGAAGCAATATTGAAAATAGCTAAAGCAAGGCACGCAAGGCGTGATGCACAAGCATTACAGAGAAACTGGACACTTAGGCGGTCATACATGTATATGGAACGAATGAACGAAGTTATAGGACATTTGACATATTCCAATTATACCACTATGGGCAAGGCTTTACAAAAACGATATCACGATGTTACAGATGCTCTAAAAACAAATAAGACTTGGGATATTAATAATGTGGAGCGTTTGTTTAGGCACTTCAAGCAAGGTGTGTCTATTCGCGAACGTTGGGACAAACTGTTATGGAATGGTTTTTCTTCTGAACAAATAGAAAACTGCCGTGAGCTTGAAAAGAAACTCGGCATACTCAAAGGTAGACCTATGTCTATTGAATTAGCTGATAGACAAAGCGCAAACCCTTTCTTTAATCTTGGAAGAGAATGGCAAGTTAATTGTGCAACATGTTCACCTACTTATGCCTTGCGAGAAATGGGATTCAATATCATTGCGAAAGGTAATCCTAAAAAAGATGGTAATTTAAATTATTGGATGTCAAGAGGGCATTCGTTTGATGTATGGAAAAACGCTGATGGGTCCAAGTCCAATCCCTTTAATACATATAAATGGATGCAAAGCAAAAAATACAAACAAATGACACCTCAACGCTATGCGGAATACATAAATGAAGCGACACAAGAAGAAGGAACTTATATTATCACTCTTGCATGGAAAGGAAATAATGGAGGACATGCTACTATCCTTAAACGGTTAAAAAACGGCAAGGTAGTGTACATAGAACCGCAGATTTACTCAGCAAAAAAAGGTGCAACACGTGACATCATGGAGTTATGCAATGATGGTGCATGTTCTTATAAATCAGTGTATTATAAAGGCATAATGCGAGTGGATGATAAATTGTTTGACCCGCAATACGCCGATATATTTACAAAAATGAATTTATAATATGAAGTGCATCAAAACCATTTATAGTCTCAACTTCAAAACCATCAAATTTAAACACGACAGGGAATCCTGATTCCATATCATTAGGAAAAGAAAATTTGTAATAGGCATAATTGTCTTTAGTACCAATGTATCTGAGTCGCTCACCAAATCTATCAAGATACCATTGCGCTGCCTTTCTAACTTTTGAAGGATATTCCATAATGCTGAGTATTTAGTTAATATTTTGCAAATGTACGTCAAATGTTTTGTGTGACCAAATAAAAAGGTTACCTTTGCATCACATTGTTGTATCTCTAACGAGATATTACGTTAAACTTCAATGCCCACTGCCAAATGTATCTCCGTCGGCAGTGGGTTTTGCGTTTATACACCTAAGGCTTTTTGAATACATATTTTTTCACTATCAGAGAGCATTCTCCATTGTATCTTACGATAGTGTCCGTCAACGAGCATCATAAGCGACACCGCAGGTCCAATTGCTTTATTTTCAGCTACACGTATTGATACTGCCATTGCATTGCGATACGATTTTCTGCCTTTAACAGGCACTGGGTTCTTTAAATTACATTCAAATGGCGAAGTTGTCGTAACATTAAACAGACTTGCCAACATATATTCTGTGTATACGTTCATATTCTATCCAATAAATTTATCGTAGTAGTCATTGTCAAAAGAAATCTTTTCTCTGTCAAAGTCAGTTGATATTTCATGTGCATAACAACTAACTTTTGTTATGCATATTTTATTTTCTAACTTCTCGCCACTTAAAGACACAGAATCCGGAATGTTTTCACTATATGTTCTTACTTTAACATAGAAATATCCATTACCATTTTCAAAAGTTTCAATACTCTTTTTGACCAATTCACATTCATCGTAGTATTGACGAACGTAAGCCAATGCATCCTCTTTATTTGCAAAGACACGAAGGACTCCTGAATGTATATCGCAGACATCATTACTATTGTCTTTGTCTTGCTGTTTCGACTCAACTTCTACGACGTAGACGTAAGATGACGTAGGAACTTCTTGCATGGAAACAGGTGACAGTGTGGACGCTTCTTGTGGTTTTCTAATTGTAGCCATATCGTTATTTTCTAAAGTTTATATATGCACTTGGATAACGCATCGAGCAACGTTCTGTAACAGCATATCCTTGTCGGCGGAATGCTCGCACAACGTTATCAACCGCTTCGAACGAAGATGCATGCCATTTGTTTTCGTTCGGCATAGATCCTGTCCAGTTACCAGCACAGCAACCTTCGGTTCGCTGAAGAATCTGTACTTCTTTTCTTTCTTTTAAATTGTCAAGAACCCATTGTGCAAGCTCATTCTCTTGCTCTTCTCTTGCATTTGACTTTGGAATTTCTATCATATTATTGATTGTATTTTAGATTTAACAATGCACAAAACCTTTTATAAACATGAATTTATATGTTTAAAAGACTGTTTATAAGTTCTTCTTTGGTTGCGAATATCTCGTTCATATATCTATTTTCCTTACGTTTGTCAATACTGATAACTACGGAATTGCCGTGTATGGATTTGTGTACCAAAGTAAGAATGTGGTTAAACTCTTGCGAAGGCAGCGATAACACGTCTTTAGAGATACCAGCTCTTTCTGCGCAGAAGGAGTAGACATTTTCGATAAGATACTGTGAACGATAATCCAAATAGAATTTGTCTTTTTGTTCGCCTATAGACATTGACATATACAGGATAGTTCCACTTACTATTTTGTTGTTTAGCATCGTATAGACAGTTTGTCCAATACGGAAGTCACTTGCGAGAATTGTAGCGGAGTCCTTCACTGCTTTCATACCGCTGTCTTCATAATTAAAAGTAGCATAGAGTTGATTTTGTTCCTTGAGTGCTTTGAACATTCTTTCCATGCACTCTTCTTTGGTCGCCACTCGCTCTGTCTCTATACCATCTTCGTCTATTTCAACGACAATATCATCAAAATAATTCTGATTTTTATCACAGATGTGCAATCCGAGCTCTTGAGCTTTGATAACATCGTTAGCCGTTGTAACCTCAAAGCCAGCAATGTATGAATCTTCAAAAAAAATAGTTTTCATAATCGTATGTTTTAAATTATTATTTATTAGTTCCGTGTGTGGAATCGAACCACAATGGAAAGCCTATCTTTACACGAAAACCGACTATCTAAGTTGTCATCTTGCGTTTAACGTTTTCTTCTTAACGTGCCATAATACTGTATGCCACACATGTTTGCCGTGTTATCTCACGCCTTATGATTTTTCGTCTTCACTAAGGTTTGACGGTGGGATAATGAGCACCCCTTTCCGTGCTGTCTGCTTATACGTTCACAGGCCAAACGACAAGTTCGAGTTCTTGCGACTGAGTTTAGGTATTCTCCTTCCGATTTCTCTTTCAGTCATTTTTAGACGGATGGCTCAAAGGAACTTCTAACGAAAATCTGTACCGTATTCTACGTAGTATTGCGCCGTGTGCGGTCTCGCTCCGCTTGCCTTTCAATCGGTCGCGGCTGTATCTTGTCTTCCAGTTATCTTCTCTCTTTTGTACAGTCATACAAAACAAAATCCATAGATGAATAATTTTTTGCATATTGGGGTACAGGTGCTAAAAATGTAGCATACACGAACCTTGCTTCTAATAAGCTTTTATCATATTTTTTCTTTTTCACTATGTCTTTTGCTTCCAAAAACATTCCTCCAAGAGTTGTGCTTTTTAGTATTATCTTTTCAACACATATGTCATAAGTTAGACATAAAGTACCTTCTGTTATCATGATTGTATGTTTTTAAGTTAACATTAGCGGATAATGGTATGTTTATAAACGCACCTGTAAATCTGTTGGTTTGATATTATCACCATCTTTTCGTGCTATTTCAATAGCTTCTTCAACACTGTGAGTTTTTACATATCCAAACTTTCCATGCTTATGACTGTAGTAAGTGTAGACTGTATAATTTTTCTTTTTCATAATCGTTTGTGCTTATTTGTCCAAATTTTCTACCAGATACTTGATTTCGCTGTCCGACAATTCGATGTTTTGAGAATGTTTGAATTTGATTATCTCCTTGATTCCTATAACTTCTTCCACAGCTTGATAGGCCATAGCGTCCGTGTCGTTGCCTTTATCGAGAGCAGCAATTATGTTATGCGCAAAAATTGTAATCATATCTTTTGCTACTGTTTTAACGTTTTCTACTTCTTTGCGCAAAACCTCAGTTTCTTTGTTAAAAGTGCAACCGCACTCAATAGCAAAATCATTCTTTATATTCTCGCACATCTGGTCGATGTCTGCTCCAAACTTCTGTGCAAAGTATGTATCACCTTTAAGTGATTGTAATACTTTAATTTCTTCTTGTTTTGTCATTGTTGTATCTCCTATATTAGTTGTTTATTAATTTTTACGCCGCAAAGTTAATATTTTATCTTCGAACAACCAAGTAATTCTTAGTTTATTTCTCTGTATTAAGAATAATTTAGAGATTACCTATTAGTAGAAATAAATATAAAATATAATAGTACTAATATCAACAAAAATACCTACCTTTGTAAACAAATCTAAAGCTTATGACGCAGGTATACGACATGTCAGCAGAAGAAATCCGTGAGCTTGTAAAACAATACATTGAACATGGAGTTATAAGTCGAGCTATACAATGCTATGAACGGCTGTTGTGGCTCGGTAAATTGCAACAGCGCGAGTATTTAATATTAAAAATGATGTATGCGCAGCAGGCCAAAGAAAGTGTTTCAAAAGCAATAATTAAAAGATATAACAAAATTTACGTATTATAAAATTAAAACTATGAAAAAAGGTAGTTCTGACTGGTTAACAGCCATAGGTGTAACTTTTATTATTTTTATGATAATGTCCGCAATTGGACAGAAATCAAACGATGAAGAAATAACCGATAAGCCCTTGTATGAAAATACGGAGTATGTAGAAAGTTTAGCGGAAGACTTGATTAAAAAGAGATTAAGAGACCCTGACAGCTATGAATTTGTAGACATGAATGAAGTACAATCATCTAAAGAGAATGAAAAATTATTCATTGTTAAATACAGAGCTAAAAATGGCTTTGGTGGATACAATGTTTGTCAAGCTATGTTTTCTTGTGATAAAGATAAATTAACTATTATCACAAATGAGGATTAATTATCTCTTTATCTACGTAAGAGAGATTTATTACAATAATTGGAAAGATAGGTAGTGTAAACTGAACTGTGTCACGGCTCTAATTTTTTATTCTTTCCCTCTTATTTGTGTGCAGATTTCATATCTGCATACAAATAAGAGGAGCCTTTCACAGGCAAAGTTACATAATCTTGAACCTATCTCCAAATTTTATAGCAAGTTGTTGTGATATCAGTGCCCAATTAGACAGGGGCATAGTCCATTTCTCACTAATGTCTCGATAAGCAAGATACACAAGTTTTTCAAGTGCGGTGTCTGACGGGAACACACCCTTGTTCTTCGTTACCTTGCGCACCTGACGATGATAACCCTCAACCGTATTGGTTGTGTAGATAAGCTTGCGGATGGCAGGAGTATACTGGAAGTATTCCGTAAGACGCTCCCAGTTGTCGCGCCAGGATTTGATTACTATAGGGTACATCTCGCCCCATTTTTCATCAACCATGTCAAGCTGTGCCAATGCAGAATCCTTGCTTACAGCACCGTATACGGTCTTGAGATCCTTCAGAAACTCTTTCTGATGCTTGCTTCCTACATACTTGATTGAGTTGCGGATTTGGTGGACTACACATAGCTGAACGGAGGTTTCGGGGAATACACTTTGGATGGCGTCAGGGAATCCCTTAAGACCGTCTACGCAACAAATCAGAATATCACGTACACCACGGTTTTGAAGGTCAGTCATAACATCAAGCCAGAAGTTAGCACCCTCACTCTCAGATATATACATACCAAGAAGATCCTTGTGACCAGACTTGTTTATACCTAATACGTTGTATATTGCACGAGTGACTGCACGACCCTTATCGTCCTTTACCTTGTAGTGAATGGCATCAAGCCAGCAAATGGCATAGACGGGGTCAAGCATACGTGACTTCCAGGCTGTTATTTCGGGAAGAACTCGGTCGGTTATAGAGCTGATGGTTTCGGCTGAAAGGGTTGTGTTAAACTCACGCTCAAAGTACTTGCTTATATCACGAGTGCTTGTACCAAGGGCATACATGTTGATGATTTGATCTGCCATACCTTCAGCAAGAATGGTCTCACGCTTCTTGACCGTTTCCGGTTTGAATGAGCCGTCACGGTCACGAGGCGTTTCTACTGTCACCTCTCCATACTTTGTCTGTACGGTCTTGCTCATCTTGCCGTTACGACGATTGCCAAAACTACGGTCAGCACTATTAAGGTGGGCATCCATCTCACCTTCTAAGGCTGCGTTTAGGATACGTTCCAGCATGGGAGCCAAAGCTCCGTCTTTACCAAAGAGTGCTTCACCGCTACGCAGCTGTTGGGCTGCTTTCTTGTAGTCTATTTCCAAATTGTCCATATTATAAGAACTGTGTTAAACTTTTATTATTATAGCCTGACACAGTTTATTTTACACTCTCGAAAGATAAAGAGTGGGGCATTACAACCTCACTCTTGTTTTTTTATTCCAGCGCCTCCAGAGCTTCTTTAAGTGCATCTTTTATACCATTGTGCAAAAAATGCTTTGTAAGATACAGCACGTTATACCCTTTGTCCTCGACATACTTGCCATATACCATACCAGCAACAACAATAACGGTGTAACCCTGCGGAGCTACGACACCGGGTTTTGACGCATATTCCTCCAATGCTTTTTGTACTTGCGCCTGACCGCCTTTTACTTTGTCTGGCTCGGGAATATTACCTATAAAAGAATTGAGCAGCTTACCATCTTTAAACACGGCAAACGATATGGAGTTTTTAAGATTTGCTGTTTGGTCTTGGTAACCTTTATTGTCTTTTGAAAAAGTCACAGCCTCCTCGCCAAGCTGTGCGAGCAACAGATCCAAGACGTTCTCCACGGCCTGTTTTTTCTCCATAAGCCTTTTCTTTAAGGCTTCTATACCTTTTATTTGTATTTCTGCTTTTGCCATAAACTATTCATTAGATTCCCTATTAGCTGCTATTTGTACAACACAAGGTCGCTGACATATGCCCATTGCTCCAGTCCTTTACCATCGTACATCGAGTAGTCCATGAACCACCATTTGTATACACCTGATTGCATCATTCTGCGTGTAGCAAGTCGAAAACCGCTTGTTGTGCGAAGCAAACACCATTCGCCGTCGTTGGGCAACTCAGTGTTGGCATCATGCCATATGGTTTGTATGTACTGTTTAATACCTTCAATGAAGGACGAGCGCAAATCATCGCGAGTAAATTTGCACTCGTCCGCATCACCACTGAAAAGATTAAGCGGATAGCCTTGCGCCCATGCGCATCCCTTATCAACACAATCCTTCCGTGAAAGTGTATCAACGTGCACTATTGCTGCTTTCTTTTTTCTTGGCATTTACGTATTCTTTAAGTACACAAGCACCATCTTCAAGCAAGGTATATCGTTCACGTTGCTCGTCAGACATAGCATCATATGCAGCACGGCTTGCCTTCTTTATGTTATCTTGGCTGTATAACGTTTTGAAAAAAGCATCAAAAGTCGCCTTTATAGCCTTGTTCTTTACGATATTGTCTCGATACGTGTTACAGTCTTCACCCATAATGCTTTCAAGCATCATTTCAATAGACTTTAACGCCCGTACGGGGAACATCGGTGCAAAGCAATTACGGACATCAATATGCTTTAACTCCTGTATTCGCTTGAATATATGCTCAAAAGTGTCACTTGACATACATATAAGGTTTTGGACTACTATCATCAAAGCACAGAGACCAGGTCTGCCCACACCAAGGTTTGCCAACTTTTTGGATATTTGCTCATGTAGCCTTTTCAATATAGGTGTTGTCATATCGTATAGCTGGTTGGCATATTCGTTGCAATAATCAGGTTCAGAACTTTGTTCTACTGTCTTTATTATGCTGCGTAGAGAACGCTGTGCATCACGAAAAAGCTTCTTTGTCTTAAACTTAAATAAACCTTTCTTGCGTAAATAGTCCTCCATATAGATAAGCCAGTTGTCCGTTATCAAATACTCCGTGTATGAGAACTGAAACACCGACACTTTGCCAATGTTGAGCGTTTCTTGTATATATTCAGTATCAACAGACTGGTCGGCATACACTCTATGAATGCTGCCAAAAGACTCTACATTATAGCATTTTATTGGATTTTGCATATTTTATTCTGATATATTGTTTTGTTGCCGGTACTCATTAACAGCATTTGTAAAGTAAGGCGAAAATGCAAGTTCTTTTATATATTCGTCGATTGATGTAACGGTTGTGCTATTGTCACCACGCTCCCAGCTACTGACATAGAACATCCAACACTTCGTAACATACACCTCCTGCTGTGAGTTGTTGAATGGATTAAAAGCCGTTGTTTTCTCAATAATAATGTGAAGCCTGCGGTCATTAGACCACAATTCATAGCCTCCCGCCGTCTTCACAGCGTATGCATCTTTATTATTTGATTTTATAAAATATTCTTTTTGCGACATTGTGTATCTCTTTTATTTATTTACATTTACTTCATTGATATTACTTTTAGCCATCGCTCGATTGCAAGTGCAGATTCATCAAACGAGCGACAAACCATATATTCAAAACCAAGAGCGCAGACCTTTCTCTGAAATTCTTTTTGTTTCTCAGACAGTCTGCCATCGGGCGTTTTTACTTCGAGGAACAACACATTATGCTCGGCTATTATGATAAGGTCGGAGAATCCGGCAAGAATCCCCTCACGCTTCATTATCGCAGCTTCTTTCGCATTACGAAAGCCACCATTAGGAACGGCAGCTATTATATACCGTGGATATTGCAAGCGAAACCATTGTACGACAGCTTGTTGAATGCCAGATTCGACATGCTGAGGTTTGGAACGCTGATTGTGCTTCAATAGGAGAAGCTGCCATTTACTCAAATTCTGCGTCATTTTTGTTAGTTGCATTATGCACGTCAGAATACCATCGTCTCCATTCTTCTTCTGTGCGCATCCATTGAAGACATGGTCTATTTTCAGGCATTGTCAAAGCTGATATAAGACCAAGCATTTCGTCAAAGCCTAAATGGTCGCTATGTTTATCACCCTGCCAAACATCGAAACCATAATCACCATCTTTTTTTATTACAATATCTTCCATTTGTTACATCCATTTTGTCCAACGTTTTTGCTCAATTGGACGATAATAAATCTTACACTTGTCGTTCTCAAATACACCATTATTTCTTGATATGGCATTCATTATTGCACCACGTCCAACACCTAACACATCTTTTCCATTTTCAGCGACAAGCTGAAATGAAGAAGTATATGCTCTTTCTATCTTTGAACCTTTAAGTTGCAATACAAGCACCCTTTTTCTCTGCTTCCTTCTGTCTTTCATTTCTACTTCACCTCGCTTTCTATTTGTTTCTGTGACTCGCGTATTAACAAATCTATGATTTTAACGATTACTTCTCTATTGCTTATGCTATGAATACCGTTTGTGGCTTTTAACTCCACACAGTACACAAGTTCTTCCTTGCGTAGCTTGCGGTACTGAGCATTCAATTCTTTTATATGTTCTATTTTCTCCATTGCTTTTAGTTTATGCATGTGCTGACATTTCGTATTGTACAGCACATGCTTCGTTTACTTTACAGCAACACAAGGTCTGCGACATGTGTTCCGGCAGGAATAATGAGATTGTCCATACGAGTGCCAAACTGAGTTTGTCGTAGTATGTTTACCTCTTCGCATACATTGACAACAACGTTTACTTTGCTGCTACCAGTAATTATTGACATTGGCACAACAAAAGAAGATGTAAGGCGTTTGTTTTCCTCTACAAGCAAACCATTCATGGCATTGTCTTGTGTAGATGTAATGATTGCGTCTCCAAAACCTGCTATGTTAATAACAGTCGGCACAATAACGCCACCTTTATGCAAAGGAACATCCTCACTTGCTATAAGAGGTATTATACGTGGTTTATTCGCCTCTTTCTCTTCTTGAGACTTTGATTCCTTGTTGTCTTCACTTTGTGCATCCTGTACCTCGTCCTCTAATGTTTCCATTGGCGGAACAAACTGAGGTGCGTCGTTTTCTGTAGGTTTTTCTGTTTTTTTGTATCTTCCCATATTTTATTTTTTAAAAAGGTAAATCACTATCATCCACGGGCTGTGCAAATGGAGCATCACAAGTTGCAGCCGAATTAACTGGAGTGTTGTCAAATTGTTTCATGCCTCCGAGGATTGGCATTGCGTCTAATTGATCCTTTGTCATGCTCTCACGTACTTCTTTCGGCAAAGACTGCTTTACAAGGTGCGTTTGGTCATATTTGGATTCACGCAAGGCAAAAGCATTCAAATCCAAATAGACAGCCTTAGGAGTGCCATCAGCATTTGCGCTAACAAAAAGATGATTCTCTTCAATAGGTACAACAAGACAACGTTTTGTTCCCGTGCGTCCTTTAATGCTCATAACACCAGCATTCTGGTATTTTAGAGCATTCAGTTTGATTCCATAGTTTTCTTTTTCCATTTCAATTTTTTATTTGTTAACCTTTTAATCTATCCAAGAATGACACATGACATTTACCATTAATCAATTGAAATTTAAACTCCAACATATCATCATCTGATAAATCACCCACATCATTAATAACAAGAGTAGGAAAATCGTACATACGAGCAAATCCTTTTTCTTCAATGTGTGCATCGAAATTTTCAGGCTTTAAATTCTGTGTATCGCAGAAAAAATAATTCAAGCTCTCGATAACATGGCAGTTTATCCATTCCTTATCTTTTAGATAACCGGTATCTACGAGTTCGTAATGCAATTTGGCATTGTCAGCCATCACCGCCTTAACCCTCTTTATTTCTTCGTCGATGCTTTTCTCTAACAATTTGCTTGTGACGAGTGCAGCACTATTCCGCGTCTTGAAGTATTCACGCTGTGCAGCTCGCATTTGGCTTACCTTATGAAAGAATGTTTTTTTATCCATTATCATACTTTTTAAGTTCTTCAATAAGTACGTTAGCGTATCTAACAGCTTCCCTCGCATTACCCTCCAAACTTTGGTACTCAAACTCAATGCCTGGGTCTGTGCTGCGCCTTTCGTTCCCTTCGTCCATATAGATAGCGCAAAGCATATCCTTAGCAATCTCATATCTACGCTGCTCCCAATCTATCGGCTTATGAGTGGTGACTGCCGTACAGTTACGCTTATCTCTTGTTAGTTTTGCCACACATTCCTTGCAACGTCCTTTGTAGGACTTTGAGAAAGCGGACAGTGACAAAGTTCGTCCGCATATCTCACACGTTTTCATTTCCATTTTACATTGCTTAATATTTTTTGTACCTTTCTATAAATACACTGGCTGCGCCTTTTGCGACATCAGCAAGATACTCTGCTTCTGTCTTGCCTTTGAGTAAGGCGATATTTTGTACTGTGCCACGGAAACATCTGACATTATCTATATCTGTATTATAAGCGACCATCATTTTTGAAAACATATCCTTAGCAAGGTCGTATTCGCGTTGCTCCCAATCAATCGAATCATGTTGAAGTTGCTCACAAATAGAATCAAGGTCTTTTATATAAGCCCATCGTTCTATGTGACTATTAAAATCTGTTGGGGATTGTAAACGACTTTCTACCCAGCTTTTATCTCGAACCAACTTATAAGATTTACGGTCTTTCCATTTAAAGATATAGCTATCTTTTCCGTTAGGAATTTCCGTGGCTGTATGCCAAATTTTTATTTCCATATCTCCTTTCAATTTTAAATTAGTCTCGGAATAAGGATTCGAACCTATATTCACACCGTGCATTTACAGGCTGCTCACACGATTAACTATTCTAACATTTTAACATTTATGGCTGTCAATCCTACAACGGAAAACTTTGCAACCTACCGTCCCGTGACGGATGAATTATTCCGAGTTATAAAATGCCCTACCGCCGTAGGGCTTACGAACTAAAAACTTTATTTTATACCAATTATAGAAGAACGTCTCACGACGTGACAGAAAAAACAAATTGTTTTACAATATATGATTGTCTAAAAAATCCACCATAGCCAAATTCTGTGAAAGAATCATTGGTTGGTCGAGCGTTGCCGACTTGTACATGTCCGTAGCGGCATTGTAGAAATCCCACGCTGTCACCTTGCCTTTGCTATTATATGCAAGCATCATCTTTTCTGTTATGCGCCCTATTTGTGCTTGGTTGAGCGGTATAGTGTTGTTGTTGCGTATGCATTTGTGCTTTGTCTCCGAAGCTACGCGTAATGATGTAAGCATACCTATGATTGTGAACATTTCTTGTGCGCTAATCTCGCGACGTTTCATTTTCTCAATTCGTTCATCGTCGCTTTCTGCGATACCTCGCAGATTATCGAGCCAACTCGCCACCTTATCAAGCATTTCGCTAATGGAAATGCCGGGAGTCTTACCATCTTTATACGTAGCAGCATATTGCTCACGGTTGAGCATTGTCTGGTTATGACATATCACCACATTGCGTCCGATACCAACTTGCAAACCTTTCTGATGATACGAGATAGCAAGATTTGTTGTTATGGCATCATCACCCTCACCTTTATCAAGGTCGTATAAGCGAATATTGCAATACACGCGTCGTAAGATATGTGCTTCTATGGCACGTTCTCCAAACTTTTCCTCCTTCTGTGGAAGACGGCTCACACCAGGCGCTCTTCGGTCTTTGTTGTTGGCAGCGAACAAATCCCATATCTCGGCACGATAGCCACGCTCGGCGCACATCTCCTGTATCTGCTGTATGAACTGAAAATGATAAATGCCCAGCAACGGATTTCCGTTGTAGTCGTTTTCTTTTTCCGTGCGTGCGAGCTGTTCAAGCGTCAGCGTCTGAACCTTGCTTATGTCGAAGTCAAGGAACTGACGGTCATTACCACCTGCTACTTCTATCTGTGTTGTAGAATCAGCGACCAAGTTGTTAGATGTTGCTACATTCATTGTTGAATACATTGTTGTTTCCATTTTAATTTGTTGTTACGTTAAACTTGTTTATGATTAGAGTGTTTCCACGTTTTCTGTGTGAAAAAACTCCTCGTCTACTTGCGTGTACATTGGAAGCATTGTTTTGCCGTACAGCCACTTTGGCATAACACACTCATTTAAATCTTCCGACACATTGCTTGGCTTCACGATGATTTTGTTTTCCGGAACCCAAACTTTCTGATTTTGTTCCTCTCCAAAAGAGAACATTTGCGCTTTTGGCGTTTTGATATCCATCATTGCCTTTGGACAACGAAAACGCACCATTGTTGTTGTAATCTCCATTGTTGTATCTTTTGTTTTTATTAATAAAATATCCACATAGCCACGTACATAACCGCTATGATTGCGCAAGAACACACTATAGTAATCTTGGCTTCTTTTACTTGTTCTTTATCCCAATTGTGTGGGTCCATGTAATCTATCATATTCATTTGCTTTGTGGCGAGGCTTTGCACCTCGCCTTGTTTGTTACTTTTCGCAGATGATAGTTTCACCGTTATCCGTTACCTCTGAAAGGTAACCAGAGGAAACATTATCAAAAAGCTTCATTGCCAACCTCTTGCTTGTTGTGTGACGAGCTTCGTCAGTCTGTTTGTCGTAAATGCAATAAACCATAATCTATCTCCTTTTAAATCGTTTATTAGTTTTAACATCGCAAAATTAATATTTTATCTTTATACAGCAAAATATTTCTTAGTTTATTTCTTTGTTTTAATAAATTTTAATATTAGAAATAGCGTCTATACTAATATTTATATTAATTTTGTGGCATCAAAAATATCTGAAGAAAAATGAACGAATTTCCCAATCCAAAAGGAACAGGGTTAAATATAATATATGCCTCTCATTGCACACTTCTTCAGATATAGTGCAACGAGAGGCTATTTTTTGTACGTATGGTAAAAAAATTAAGATACAGCATCGCAAACAGCCTTTTCAGAGACAAGCAATCTCTGAAAGCTATTGCGTTTGTACTTTTCTTTTATCATAAATACAGTCAAAACGTCCTAAAAAAATGGACATATAACAAATTGTCAAACATAACGGGCATACATGCGTACACAATAAAGAAACGCATTGCGACATTACATAGGCTCGGATATGTTGATTTCGAAGGATCGTCGCTTGTTTTTCGTTCAGTCGTTTCAAAGCACATCGAACGAAACATTAATATCACAGATATTTGTTATGACACACTTAAAGATGTAGAAAAATCATTATACGCCATTCTTTTGTGCATAATTCAATCCCGCAAGAACTTTTGTAGACGTACCATTCTACAGGCTCGCGAATCAAGACGCGCTGATGTTGTCAAAAAGGCTCGCACCATTAAAAGGAGGTATGGCTATGGGGAGACCTATTGCGAGAAGGGGTTATCGTACAAAAGAATTGCGCGAAAATATGGAGTTTCGTTAAAAACAGCATTTGAATATGTAAAATATGCGGTAGAAAAAGGCTTTGTTGCTTTACAGAACCACTTTTTTTCTACTTTTATGCATGGAGTGAACAGATATCCTGTTCCTGGTTTCAGATTCACTACTCGTAACTATGCTTATAACGTTGCAGCTAATACATACTCCATTACAAGTAATATATTCTCTTTAATGACTCCTCGTGCTTCACACGGGGCGCATAATGCATGGTTATATTAGATTATAAAAAGTGTAGACTATATGAAAAATTCAACAAAGCTCGAAAAAGTTAAGAAATGGCTTGATGAAAACGGCATCAAATGGAAAGCTCGTCGTCGTCATCGTAATGGACATAGCGACTGCTTCATTATTGACACGAAGGTCTCCATTAAAATCGAGGGTGCAGACGATGATATTTTCTATCGCCGTCACAAGCGTGGCTATCATCCTGTGTTTATACGCAAAGCGGACACGCCAAAATTCGTTATTGAAAAGGTCGCAAACACCATACGCGACGCTATGATTAAACAGCAAGACTATTATTTAAAGCAGCAAAGAAGAAAGGAGGCGTTGAAGAATGAGCAAAAACGAAAATAAAGAAGACTATTGCGGCGAATGTCCTCTGTTTAAATATGAAGACATAGATGGCTTAGGATTTTGCGCAGCGCAAAAAGGTTGGATGCATTGTGCCGATATATGCGCGTTTTGGACAGGTCTTATGGATAATGACGAAGTGCTGCGCATTCTACATTATGCACAGAAATGTCAGCGAGGTGCTAACACCAAAAAGCTTTCACCTACATTACTTGGTTTAGCTATTGACAACGCTATGCGCATTATCCGTAATCTTAAAAAACAACAATGAAGCCAAGCAAAACATTAATTAACAGAATGCGTCAAGACCTTATGTCAAAGACAAGCGACGCAGAAAAAGCAGCTATACGCAACTGTGAGCTACTTGGATATAAGGTCGTTAGACAGCAGCCTATAATGACTGGACGCAAGCTGTATTTTGCAGACATCTATTTGCCGGAGCTGAAGGTAATTATGGAAATTGACGGCGGCTACCATTACACCAACAAGCAAAAGCGCAAAGACAGCAACCGTTCCGCAGGAATTTGGCGCATGGGGTATCATGTTGTAAGATTAAGCAACCACGATGCTCGCAACATAAACAAAGTAAAGGCGAAAATTGAACTCATAAAAAACAAACTCAATGAAAAATAGGAAGATAAGAAACAAAGACAACGTAAGGTCATTGCGTCCAGATCCTCGTCATTGGACACGGAAACAGCACAGCAATTCGTGGAAAGCAAAAGTAGCCTACGAAAGCGAAGAAACGGCGGCAGATTTTCTTGAGCAGAATCCTAAGCTGAAAGCATTAGGTTATAAAATATACCTTTGTCCTATCTGTTCAAAGTGGCATTGTGGACATTTGAAATAAACTATTATGGAAAGATTAAAATACACTATTGAGTTGGCTGACAATGGAGTGGTAGTGCGAGGCGACGATACATCGTTGGACGTTACCGAACAAAAAAGAAATGAAGACGCTCGTGCTTACGTTGACAGAGCATTGTCTAAAATTATGGTTATTGTGCGTGAAATGCTCTTGGATCCACAAGCGTATAATCTAAAAAACAAAGATGGATTCAAAATTAAAATAGAAGTATACTAAATGGAACAGATTAAAATTGAATTGTGCGGTGGCAAGATGCCTGAAAAAGCACACGCAACAGATGCAGCTTTTGACGTTTTTACAAGAGAAGATGTATAACTTGTCCCTTATTTGCGAACGGCAATACCTCTCGGCTTTAAAATACAGCTACCGCCACACCTCGCTGCTGTGATACAACCACGAAGTGGAATGTCGTTGAAAGGCATGGCTTGCAAGGTGAGAACAGAAAATGGAAGCATTGATGCTCGAATAGATGCAGACGTGCTTGTCGGTCTTGTTGACTGTGGTTATACCGGTGAAGTGTGCGCTCTTTTACGTGTCGGTTGCGGTTCAACGCCTGAGCTGTGTAGCAGAGGTAATCATGGCGTTTTTATTCCTGCTGGCACGAAGATAGCTCAAATGCGCATTGTTCAAGTTCCAGAAGTGGAGTTAGAAATAGGTACTATCAACAAAGACACCGAACGAGGCGAACACGGATTTAATTCTACTGGCACACATTAATATATGTATTAGGAATACTAATATTAAAATATACTAAAAATATTAGTATTCCTAATATTTTCTTTGTTGTTTAAAATATAATTATTAATTTTGCGATATAGAAATTAATAAAACAATTAATAAAAGGAGATACAACAATGACAACAGAAATTTTAAACAAGGAAATTGTAAATTACATTATTAATGATGTAGAGTTGACAATTAAACGTTTGGGCATCAACGTACAGTTGTCTATCGAACAGTGTGAGGATTACAATCACGATAAGTTCGACAAGATAGTTAGCACAAGTTTCCAAACAATGCCTATGCTTTTTAAGGAGATTCATATCGAAGGCGACATTAATGTGATAACCAGGGAAACAGAAGAAGATAATTGCAAGGTGATAATTAACCTCGATGTTAGATATACACATTTTGACGGAGGAACAAACGGACACAACCTCGGCAAAATAACGTATTTAGCGGACAAATCTTACAAGGGCAGAAATACAAAGCATATAAATATGTATGTTAACAAAGTAAAGTCACTTGCTATCTAAGAATGAAACAAAGCGAGGTGTAACAAACCTCGCTATAACACAAGAATAACGTAATATAGGAGATACAACAATGAACATAATTAAAACTACGGCAAGGTTAGCCTTGACAGAGCTACAAAAAATTCGAAGAAAGATATCACTTACATAGCTCTTTAATTGTTTACACGGGGGTAGATAACATTCCCCCCCCCGATTACATAAATCATTAACTTTGCAAATAAAAAAACAAAATATTATGGCAAAAGGTGGAGGTTCAACAAGAACGGTAAACAGCTCTAACGCAAGCGCGAGCAGAACAAATAAAGAAATTAACGCAACGACAAATAAAAACAAATCTCTATCGAATACACTTTCGATACAAAAGGTAAATTCGTTAATAAGAGATAAATTTGAAGATTCCTTCGATAAAGAACATAAAGGATGGAATGTTCATTATATGAGATATGGCGATTTGGATGATTTCTCTTTCAATGAAAAAAACGGAACTTTGGTTGTCTATGCTACTGGTAAAGCATATTCTCCCCGACCTTCTATTGAAAAAGAAATAAAAAAACTTTCAGATATTGAATATAAAAAAGCAAAAGAAAAGGCAATATTTAATGTAACGGAAACTAAAGGACCTGTGGCTACAGATGAATATGGGGCAACAAGAATTGCCAATATTTATGAAGAGAATGGGTTTAAAGTAAAGAAGATTATTCTTCGCAAACAATGGGATTAAAAGAAACAAGAAATGTAGATTATGCATAATCGTTTTTTTCGGAATAAGATACAAGAGTATCATCTCTTGCATACGTTGTAAGGGCGTGTGCGTGCTTTTTCATAGAGGCATTTGACAAAAGGTAGCGGTACGCCCTTTATGTGTCTGCTTAGTTTTACATTCAAAAATCTTAGCAAAATGAACGAGGTAAAAATTATCAACAAGTCAACTTTCCTTAATAAGGAAATTGATGTTTGGGGGTCTGTTGAATGTCCTTTGTTTCGGGCAAGTGATGTAGCTGAATGGATAGGACATTCAGATATATCGACTATGTTAAAAATGGTGGATAATGACGAAAAGCTAACCCAAACATTGTTTGTGTCAGGTCAAAGAAGAGAAGTTTGGATGCTTACAGAAGATGGCTTGTATGAAGTATTAATGCACTCTCGTAAGAAAGTAGCCAAACAATTCAGAAAAGGTGTAAAGAAAATTCTCCATGAAATCCGCACCAAAGGAGGTTACATCGCAACAAACGAAAACGACAGCGACGAGGATATTATGGCTCGCGCTTACGTTATCGCTCAGAGAACTCTTGCACGGCGTGAGGAACGTATCAGACAGCTTGAAACACAAACAGAACAGCAAGCAGAAACTATCAACTTACAAAAGAAAGAACTAACAGTTGCTGCACCTAAAGCAGAATACTACGACAACACACTTGCTTCAACAACTTGCATTACAACAACGCAAGTTGCCGACGACTTGCACATTACGGCACGCACACTCAACGCAAAGCTAAAAGAATTAGGTATAATTTACTCACAATCGGGACAATGGCACTTAAAGATGCCTTATAAAGGTTGGAACTTGGCAGGTACACGCACCTACAACTATCAGTCAAGCAATGGTGAAATATCAACCAGTACAAGCCTTGTATGGAATCAGCGTGGCAAGCGATTTATCATTGCGCTTTACAACAACGATTTTAATGTAAAGCGAGCCATTGCCGAATTAGCAGGAGACAACAAAAACAAGTAACACGAACCATTTAAATCAGAGTAAATTATGAACGACAATAAATCAACAAATAACAGCGAGGTAGTATTCACAGTGAGCAACACAACCTCGGACATGCTTTGTCTTCTCCGGGATTGCATGAAATTGCAAGAGCGGGCCATAAGCCTGTTTGAAGACAAAGAAGAAGGAGAAAACGTGATTAATGCAACAATTGCAACTGTTCGTGCGCTCCGTGACGCTATAGCTGTCAACATAGAGCAAAACATTGAAAACTTGGATAACGCTACGATATAAACAGGCTTGTAGAAGCTTGTAAATAACAAATTATCACGGGTTACAACGCTAACAAACGCGCTGTGACCCGTTTTATTTTGCGTCTGTTGCAATATCTTTACGCTGATATAAACTTATATATCAGCATGTGAAAACGCCAAGCAAGCCAAAGAAAAACACGCTAAATCAAAATTGTTTACACAGCCTTTTTAATTTTCTTTACGCGCATTTGTTTATAATGTAATTTTGTTGTCAGATAAAAATATCCATTAACGTTTAAACAGAATTACACTATGGCAATAAAAGAAAAAGTGCTTGCTTCTTGCAAAACGTCATTCGCGAAGTACGGTTTGAAGAAGGATGAACTTTCAAAGCTGGTAGACCAGATTATCGCAGGTCGTGGCCTAACAGATGAGTCAACAGACGAGGACGTTACCAAAGCTATTACGGCAGTCGAACCTTATGTCGGCATGATGCAATCGTCATTTAACCGAGCAGTCAGTGAGATAGAAGCGAAGTACAAAGGATGGGTAAAACCGACAGACCATCCAGCACCACCCACGCCTCCAACACCTCCGACTCCTCCAACGGATGCACCGCTTACAATGGATGCTGTGGCGAAAATGATTGCCGCGTCAAAAGAGGAGCAGCAGAAAGCTATTTCAGAAGCCGTTGCTGCCGCTCTCGCACCTTACAAAGAACGAGAGGAAAAGACAAGATTGTCAACCTTGCTGCAAGGCAACGAAAAGCTGAAGGATGTTCCGGAAGTATTCCGTTCCCGTTACACGCTCGACAAAGAGGAAAACCTTGACAATGTCGTTGAGCAGATTATAAACGATTACACCGCGTTGAAGCAGTCTTTGGTTGCAAGCGGCACATTCGTAACAGCTCCGACAACAAGTACACCTCAGACCGAGCAGCAGGATTTTATCAAGCGCATGGAGGGTTTTGCCGAGCGCAATGCTCCTAAGCCCGATGGTACTGCAAAGTAAATCAAATGTAAAATTAAAAATTAGTAAAGTATGGCTTATAAAGGAATGTACCTCAAAAAGAGTGTGCCTACCGACATCAAGGAAGGTTCTTGGTGGGAAGAGCAGTGCGTCGTAAGACAGGGCGGCTATGACCTTGACCAAAGCAATCTTCCAGCCGAACTCAAATGGCTACCCAAGGGCACTGTTGTCAAGCTTGGCACGGGTGGTAAGGCTGTGGCTGTAAAGAGTGCAAAAGTTACGGAAAAAGCGGATGCTGCCACAAAGACAGTGAAACTCGCACCCGGTTCTCTCTTTAAAGAGGGTGACACCATTGGCGGTAAGAAAATCTCTTCTATCGCAAGAAGCGCGACACTCGACACCGTGACGCTTTCAGCAGGACTCGAAGCTGCAATCAATGCAGACGATATTGTTACTGACTACAACAAGGATTCGGACGTGCTCCTTGGCTTTACCTACGCAACAAAGGAGCTTGACAAGGACGCTTCACAACAGGTTGAGCCTACGCTCCGAGTTATGGAGGTCGAGGAAGCATCACTACCCTATCCTGTCAACGCAGACATCAAGGCTGGTTTGAACGCCAATGGTATCGCATTGTTTAAGATTCAGTAACAAGCAGGTATTATTAATAGGATAACAATAACAAAAAATATAGAAAAGGTATGAATAGTATTCTCAAACAGCTATTAGACCCGAAGTCTTTTCAGACCTATATTGACGAGAACATGAAGACCTCGACATACAAGGCTTTGTGGAAAAACGAGATTAAGCAGGTGGACTATTGCGCAGCTAAGGTTTATCAGGCTAATCTTGCGGAGTACACTGCTGCTATGGTCGGTTCTGTTATCGCCAAGAATGCTGCGAAACCGGTACACCACATGCCCGATTTCGGTCAGTTGACAGGTTCTATCGGTCGCATGGGTGACGAGTGGGAGCTTGACAACGAATATCTTGACCAGATGAATCAGCTCGAAGGTCGTTATCGTGATGTGGCTGGACGTAACTATACACAGGCGCAGCTCAATGCCCAGTACGATAAGCTTATCAAATATTCTTTCCGTCCATTCGAACGTGCTGTCATTGCGCCTCACAAGCGTCTTGACATGCTTTACTACGAGGGACTCTACACGGGCAAGCAGACTGTCTCTCGTACCAACAACGCAAAGGCAAATGTGTCTTACACCTTTGACCTCGGCATTAAGCAGCTAACTGTTTCTACGAATTGGGGAGACGAAAATGCGACTCCAATTGCCGACATTAAGATGCTTAAGGACGAGGCGAAGAAGAAGGGTCGCAAGATTCAGAAGCTTCGTATGTCCGAAAACACATTCTACAAGATGTGCAAGGCAAAGGAAATCAAGGACACGTTCAAGCTTAACCTCGGTACTGTACAGTTAAATCCTGCCGTGCCGATGCTTACGGTAGACCAGATAAACACTTATCTGCGTTCCGTTCTGCTGCCTGTAATACAGATTGATGAAGACCAGTTTGTAACCCTCGCCGACGGCTCTACTGTCAACCTTATCGTTGATGACCGAGTAATTGCACAGTGTGCTGATAATGTTGCCATTATGAAGATTTCAGACCCCTTGGAATTAAAAGATCCTATTCCTAACGTCTCCTATTCTTCTCACGATGACAATCTCGTAGGCTACTGGCGTGACAATACTGGCTATCATGTCAACTACGATATGTGGGCACAGCCCGTTTTTAACGGCTTGAACGACCTCTATATTCTTAAGACGACCAAGTAAAGGTGGTCTTGGAAATCTCTAAATGTAGTAAGTTGTAACATTAAGACAAGGACAGCATGACAATCTCAGAAGCTATCGCAAGCGAAATTCAGCCCTTCTCTACTTCTGATGAAGCAATAGAGAAGATGTTTATCGACGCAGCCGATAAATACACCATCACAGCAAGTGTTGATGATGCATATTCTGTGTCTGTAAAAAAGCCCGTAGCCTATGCTGCAATGCGTATTCTTTACAAGATGCGTGTGCTTTCAAGCGAGAATGTGGGTGGCATATCACAAGGCTACAAAGCTAAGAATAGCTTGATTGACGATATGATTAAGTCTATTGCCAAGGATGCCGGATTGGATGCTGACCTTGTGCTTAATAGTGATTCGGATGATTATTGGTTGAGAAGTTCTAAAGTGTGGTAAGGAGGAGAAAGCATGAATTTTGAGGACAAGATGCAAATTCAGCTTAAAATCTATAATGTTGGGTATGTACAAATAGGCGAACAATTCTACGATATGGACGATAATGGTAATCCAAATTTTGACATGCTCAACGAGAATGCTGGCAGCGGCTATGACGAGGATGGAAATCCTATTGAGGCAACTGCAACGCGTTTTTATGATTTTGGCAAGTGTATTATACTCCCAAACACAAGCGCAAGGTTGATAACATTGGCAGATGGTTCGCAATATGCTTATTCGTATGAGGTGATAACTCCTCTGTCAAAGGCAAAATACAAGATGCTGCCTCGCGAAGGCGATAAGGTATTCATAACCAAGAAAGACGGTACTATCAACAAAGAATTGGAAGTAAAAGGATTTGTGACATTCAAACGTCGCTATCTTAAATTATGGTTGTAAAACTTATATGCAAAACGTATGATGTTAGGGGATGACGCTGTAAGTGCGATGTACAGGCTTTTAAGGAAGGAGAGCAAAAATATCGGCATAAATGAGCTTGGGATTTTTAAATACGAAATTCCCAAAAAATCAAGCTTAAATGAATATGTCGTTATTAACCATCTGCCTTTTGTTCAGCAAGATACAATAAACGAGGGCGTTGTAAATGTAAATATACACGTTAAGAGAACAGCCAGTGACGAACCAAACACACGAAGGTTGAAAACCATAGCAAAGAACATCCTCGTATTTTTTAAAGATAACACATATCTTGATGGCGCGTATTTTGAATTTTATTCTGATTCGCGACCTACACCCGATAACGATAACACTTATTACATTAATTTAAAATTCAACGTAACGTATAACAATTTAAAAGACTAAGATATGGCAAAAAATGGAAAAAACGGTGTGTATGGCATAGACGAATTTGCCATTGCCGATCCTGCGGCAAATGGTGCTTATCCTACCAAATTCCCGTTTAAGTTCAGAGCTATCGTTTCCGGTTCGTTGACGTTTAATGACAGCGCACCATCCACCAATGACGTGGAGGTTGAGGATTCGGAAGACCCATATGCAGTGCTTCCTTCGTCAGCGGCAACAAAAGGCTTTACTGCACAGACTTACGACTTGTCACCTGAGGTATTCAAAGCGATTCTTGGCTATACTTCCACCGACAATAAATGGAATAACGAGCAACCAACTGAGACAGAATGTTACAAAGCTGTACAAATCAAAACCAAGGTGCTCGACGATATTCCGGCAAAGGTGTTTCAGTGGTCAAAGATGAAGCTTACCGTCACTCGCTCAGGTTCTATCGGCAAGACAGGATTGCCCAACCTTAATATTGAGTTCCGTCAGATGGCTGTGTTTGACGCAGAAGGCAACAAGGTTAGTGGACATCGTTGGGCAATGCTCGAAGACGTTAAAACCGAAATAGACAAAGAAACCGGTGACGTTTAATGATACGGATTTCTTTATTTAATACAAGCGGTGAGGTAAGGGCATAACCCAAGCCGCACCGCTTTTTAATTTTTATAGCTATGAAAACAGCAGACAAAAAACGTACGGCAGAAACCTTAAAGGAAAAGCCTGTAAAAATAAAAGTTGGTTGGCTTAGTTTTAAAATAAAGCCTCTTACACTTATGCAGATATATGAAATGTCGGTTTTTGCTAACGATATAAAGAAGCCCTCGTGGAAAGATAACGACAAGGTAAATATCATTGGTGAAATTATTGCACATGGCAACGATGCACGTCTTATGTGCGAGGTTTTTATTGTGTGTGCTTTTCGCAAGGCTTGGAAACGACACCTGTTTGGACGTTATATACGTAAGCATCTTGACATCTATGCATTTAATGAACTTGTGAAATTTATTGGCCTGTCTTTTAACGCAAATTTTTTCTTAACCTCTATAACTTTCCTCACCCAAGCAATAGTGATGACGGAGCCACAAACGATTCCCCCTGGGCAGCAGTCGGAACAGTGATGAAATATTTCCGTATGAGTTACGAGGAGGTCGTATTTAATCGCTCATACTTAAACATTATGCTTCTTAATCGTTCTATTCCGACATGTGATAACGACAAAGGCAGCAATAGTGTTAACACTAACACAGTCAACACAACTAACCGTCAATCAATTAACAAGTCAGTACACGCCTCAGACTTTTTTATGGATATGATGGGATAATATAAATACAATATGGCAGCAGACGAAATACTTGGCATAAGTGGACAGTTGGATATTACTGACATTCAGCAGTCTTTTGATAAGTTGATAAATGACCTGAATTTACTTGGAGTAAAGACGGATGAAGTTAGCTCTAAGATGACTAAGGCATTGAATGAAATTGCTCAAAGTTCGGCTTCTGATAGCGAGAAGACAAAGCAATCCGTGCAGACCTTAAAGCAAGGTATCGATGAAATTAACAAATCGCTCGCCGACACGCCCGAAGCATTAAAGAAACTTGCATCGGAGGCTCAGACTGCGGAAGCAACCATCGATAAGCTTAAAAAAAGATTATCAGAAACAACTGAAGGTTCTCAGAAATGGAATGAGATTAATGAGCAGTTAAAATCTCAGCAGAGCTTAGTAGAGAAACTTAACGACGAATATTTATCAATGTTGGGTACATTCGGCAGTACTCAGCAGTATGTTGGTACTCTCAATGCTGCTATTGATGCCCTGAATGCCGGTCGGTCTATATCAACGGCAGCAACTGGCGCAAATGCGACTGTTCACGCTGGAGCGGCAGCAGCCGTAGGTACTGAAAGCGTGGCACACGGTGCAAATGCAGAAAAGATAGGAGAAGAAACACAGGCTGTAAAAGACAGCACGCAAGCGTATCAAAAAGCAGCCGAAGCAAGCCAACAGCGAGCCGAAACAGCAAACGCCGAGGCAGCGGCACTTGACAAGCTGACGGAGCGTGTCTTGCAAGGCAAAATTAGCGAAAACGAATATATAAAAGCAAAGGAGAGCGCCGAAGAACGTTATCGTCAGTTAATGGACGAGCAGACGAATTTGCTTGAAAAGGAGAAAAAAGCAAGAGAAGAGGCATCTACTTTTAAGGTCGTTGACGGCAATATTGTCGATAGCAACAACGCTCTTAACGCACAGGCAGCGGATGCACTTTTAGAACGTGCTAACAAGCTGAAAAACGAAGCGAATGAAATTGCAAGCAGCTTGCAGCGACTTTCAGAAGCGTACACTTCTACAGCGCAAAAAGCAGAAGCTGAACAAAAGCGAGAAACTGAAAGCACAAACAAAACACTTGATGCGATACGAGCTAAAGAAGATGAGTTAAAGAAACTCAACGAGCAGTTGGAACAAATGGAGGCTCACCATGCAAACGGTTGGGGAGGCGACTTTATTACATCTATGCGTAAGGGTGAAAATCCATTTGCAACCATTAAAGAGTATTTTGCCGAGGGTGACGCAATCAAGGAAAAGCAACAGCAAATCGCCGAAGTTACGGCAGAGTTAGGAAGATTACGCACAGCATCCGAGGAAGTAAAAGCATCCACAGCTGATATATGGAGTGGAATGTCAAAAGAAGACATCCACACAATCATACAGGAAGACATAAATCAACTGAAAATACTTAAAAGCGAGTATTCCGAAATTGTGCAGACTTATGGCAAGAACAGCGACAAAGCGGAAGAAAACAAGCGAAAGCAAGAGGAAATAACACGAGAAATAATACAAGGCAAGGAGAAATTGCGCGAAATGGGTACGTCCTATGAAGATGTAGCCAAAACGGCAAAAAAGACAGCTGAAAACACAAAAAAAATTGGTGAAAATGCCCAAAAGTCAGGAAAGAATATAACTGGATTATTTGGCAAGGCACAAGGCGTATTTTCCAACCTGAGTAATGGTAATTTTTCAGGACTTTTAGGTATGGTCGGCAAGGCTGGCATATATGGTGCAGTCGCTGTCGCTATTGGCAAATCTGTGCAATGGTTATCACAACAGGCAGAATCTCTGCGTGCTGCGATGGTGCCATTGAAGACATATCTGGATGATGGTACACTGGAGGAATTACGCCGTCAGTTTGTCGAAATTGAATACTCAAGTAGTCACAGCGCTGAAGAAATGGCGGCAGCTGGTACACGTTGGGTAAAATACTTTGAAGGTTTGCGAGACAATGCACACGCAATAGCAGAGGTTACAAAAAATTCAAATGATTTAGCAACCGTACTCGGCACTACTTCCGATAAAGCAGCCGAATATCAACTAAAAATCGCCGGAGCATATCATCAGTCGGCACTTGAAGCAACACACAACAACGCAATAATAATAAATGCGTCTAAACAATCAACGGCAACGTATGAAGAAATGGCGCAAACACTGGCGTCAACAGCTAACAGAGCACAAAATGCTGGTATTTCATTAAAAGAACTTGCAGCAGCAGCAGCTTATGGTAAAAGAACATTTGGAAGTGCAAATGAAGCGGCATCTTCTTATGTTATGATGATGACGCGACTTTCTACACAAGCAAAAAATGAATATAATCCAGCGGTCGTAGGTGCAACAAAGGCACTTTCTAATTTGGCAAAATCGCAAGAACTCAATGACACGTTAACATCCCTATTAGGAAAAAGGCAAGCATCACTCGCTAAAGTATTTGTGCAAAACGCCGCCGCTATAACAAAAATGAGAGACGGTTTAGACAATGAGGCGAGTGCAGCGGCAACCGTGGCAGCGGCAGAAGGCAAGATGGTAAACGTGGAAAAACGATTGCAAAATGCCAAAAAAGCACTGGCACATGAGGTAAATGCGAACTTAACCCCAGCATATGCCTCGTTTGTTGAATACTGTACATACTTTGTGAAAACAATAGGACAGGTTACGAATGCTATAAAAAAGGGTATAAAACCTGTTGTAGATTATATTGCAAGTAGTATAGCCTCACTGGACAAAAAATTAGGAAATAGTCGGTTTTCTGCATTGTTAGGAAAAGGTTTGAAGGGTATAAGTTATATCGCAAGCCCTTTGATGGCGATGACTACAGAAAACATGATGAATGATAAAAGACGAGAATCACGGCAAGAACATCTAAAGCAAATATATAATGAAGAATTAAAAAAAGCGGGCGAGCAATCGCCTGGCAAAGCTTACTTAAAGGCGGCAAAGAGAATCGCCAACAACGGCTTGATATCGAAAGAGGATAAAAAATACTTGCAGTCGTTAATGTCAGACACAAGAACGCTCGCCAATTCAAAGCCAACGGACCAAGGGCTTGCGATAGGTGAGCAAAATGCTATTAAGGACAAGAACGGACAAAACAAGCTAAAGCAATTGCAAGAACAGCAACGCAAATTCCGTGAAGAAGAGGCTAAACGGGAAGCAAAGGACCTTGCTGCAAGCGAAAAAACAAAATGGGACTTGTATGTGGCCGAAAAAGAAGCGGGCATTTCGCGACTTGAAAGCGCAAGTGAGAAAGAAGTGGCTCAACACAAACTCGATTACGAGAAACAGAAACACGCAATAGAAGAAGAGCAAAAGAGCCTTTTAAAAGCGAATATTGCAGCTGCTGAGCAAGCATATAACAAAAACCCCCAAAACAAGAATAGTGAGGGTTTCTATGCCAGTGGATTGGACAAAAAGGTAACACTCACAAGCGACCAGAAGGCACTTATTAACGCAAAATACGAAGCTTTGGAAGCACAGGAGAACGCTTACGATTTGGCACAATTAAAGAAGAAGACACAAAGCCTTTATGACTACTTGAAGGAATACGGCACTTTCAAGGAGCAACAGCTTGCAATCGCTAAAGAATATGATGAAAAGATAAGGGAGGCAGAAGCACAGGGTGACACCTACAAGGTAAAGACCTTGCAGGCGGAAAAAGCGAAGCAAGTCGGAACTGTTAAAGCTAACGAGATAGAAAGCAAAATTGACTATGCAAAGGTATTCGGCGAATTTGGCGTAATACTCGAAGACCAAATGACCGACATTTTGAAAACAATGAAGGATTTTTCAAAAACCGATACCTTCAAAGCAAAGCCACTTACAGAGCAAAAGGACTTTCTTTCCCGTATGAATGAGTTGTCCAATCAGTACGGCACAAGCAAATGGGAAGATATTAATTTCTCACAACTTGGCAAACTGATTGATGACTACAATCAGAAATTGGAGAAAAGAAATAAAGCAGAAGAAAAACTCAATGAGTCAAGTAAGAAGTTAGCAGAAGCACAAGAAGCCTATGAAAAGGCAATGAAGAGCGGCAATGAAATACAAATACTTGATGCAACTGGAAATCTCGATATTGCACAGAAAAAGAACGACAGCAACAGGCAAGCATTAGCAAATGCTGATGCCGACCTCGTCGGAGCACAAAGCAACGTTACCGACTCAGCACAGAAACTTAGCAGTACTTTGACCTCACTTGATGCACTTCTTCAGAATATGAAAAGCGGCTCAATTTCGAGTGTTTGGGACTCATTTGTGGATTTTGACAAAAAGGTTAATGGTGGTAAGGCGACACAGGCAGTTACGGACACTATAGGAAAACTGCTCGGCAAAGCATTTGAAGGTAAAACGGACTTGGTGTCCCTGATTATCGGAGCGGTTTTAAATTTGTTAGATGTAATTGCAGAACAAGGAATAGGCGGAATAGTTGGAGGATTAATTGACTCAGTGCTAAGTGCTGTAAATGGTTTGCTTGACAATATCTTGAGCGGAGACTTCCTTAAACAGATTGGAGGTTCACTTGTAAACGGAATAGGTGGTATTCTTGACACTATTACCGGTAGACTCGGATCTATTCTTTCCTTTGGTGCACTTTCTTCAAAGGGCATATCCTCATGGTTTACAAATTCAAATGCCGAGAAAGTTGAGAAAGCAATTAATAAACTATCAGACAGAAACGAGAGTTTGCAACAATCAATAGAGGACTTGAACGACACGATGAAAAATTCAAGTGGAGTAAAGTCAGTAGAAGCGTACAAAGAAGCTTACAAACTTCAAGAAGAGCAAAACGAGAACTATAAGAAGATTGCACAAGAGCAAGCTGGATATCACGGTGCTCATCACTCTTGGAATTATTATTGGAATGGTTTTTCAGATGACGAGATAGAACGAATAAAAAAGATTACAGGCAATAAGGAATTTAGCGGCAATCTCTGGGACTTAACACCCGAGGAAATGAAGAAACTCCGTGGTGGTGCGATTGACATCTGGGAAAAAATCAAAGACACAGGCAAGGGAGGTTATGGAGACAGACTTGCCAAAAAGTTGGATGATTATATCGACCAAGCCGATAAATTGCAAGACCTAACAGACCGCATAAACGAGAGCTTGACACAAATATCTTTTTCTTCCATGAGGGACGACTTTATCTCAAAGCTTATGGATATGCAAAGCACAGCAGAGGATTTTTCCGAAAACTTTGCTGAAATGATGCAAAAAGCGGTTCTACGATATGGTCTGGAAAACTTGATTAATACAGACCTTAAAGGATTGTATGAGAAATGGGGAAAGAAGATGCAAGAAGGACAGCTCTCAGAAGACGATATTAATAAATTTAAGGAAGAATATGACAAGATAGTTCAGAAAGGCATTGAAGAAAGAGATTATTGGGCACAGATTACGGGCTACGCCTCACAATCGCAGCAGACGGCAACAGCTAAGGGAATTGAAGCAATTACAGCAGACCAAGCAAGTAGTCTTGTTGGTATTGGTTATGCTATACAAAGTGCCGTTGAGCTGGGTAACGCAACACGTACACAAATAAGTGTTGACATAAGCGTTATGCGCAACTATGCGGAAACAGTGGCAACGAACATGTCCGAAATGAGAGATATTCAACATGAAGGACTTGGACAGTTGCAGCAGATAGTAAAAAACACTGCTCCTATAATCCTTATTCGCGAAGACATTGCAAGTATGTATAAAATTATGAAAGACAGGTATTAACATGAGAAATCAAGCTTTTATTAAATTAGTCAACGAGCAAGATGATGCTTATGTCGACATTGATACATTTGGGGTGACTCTTACAAGAGGTTGGCGAGAAGCCTTGCTAACCCCTGCTCCAGTGAAAAGTTATGTAACAAATGACAGTCGCTTAGAACATGGCACGGCAATTATCGCATCTGCAAAGTATGCAAAGAAAGACAAACGCGATGTGAGTATTTCTTTTCTTCTTGAGGGCACAACAGAAAGTGACTATCTCGAAAAATATGAAAAGTTCTTATCCAAGATAGCCTATAATGGGGAGATTTGTCTAAAAGTACCATGTCTTAAACGTGTCTTCAAAGTTGTTTACACACAATGTTCCAAATATGGAGACTATGGATTGAAAAAAGGTAACTTTACACTCAGATTAACAGAAAACAACCCAAACGATAGAGAAACGTTATGATTAATATATACAACATAGACGGCAGTGTGCTGATGCAAGTGCCTGTAACAAAAGAAGCAAAACGAGAAGAGGAATTGTCAAAATCTGATTACATTTCTCTTTCGTTTAATGCTGCCGTCAAAGTTGTATTACCTGTTGGCGCATACATCGAATACACATATTACATTGACGATGTACGCACAGTTACTCGTCAGTTTCTTTTGCTTGAGCCATACAAGCCAACACAATCAAGCGAAATGTCGTGGAAGTACACGCCTGAATTTCAGCACCCTAAAATAGCGTTAAGTAAAATTCCATTCTATACAACGATTAAAAACTCTCAAAATGAGGTTATAAAGCAAACGAACTGGAGCTTTATAGGTGTGCTGACTACGTTAATGGGGAAAATATGTGATTTTCTTAATAACGACATTAAATTTGGTAATTGCGGATGGAAAGCTCAGACAACAAATACATTGCCAAATGCAATAAATGTGTCTTTTACAGACAATGACGTTTTGTCGGCATTAACATCTATTGCCAATGCCGTGGGTGAAAACTGTGAATATCATATTGATTACGACAACGAAATTATATATTTTGGCAAAGTTGTGATTGGTGATACGCCATTAAATTTAGTGGTTGGGGAAAATGTTGGTGTACCGTCAATATCTGAGAGCAGAGAGAATTATTATAATGCTTTCACAGTTTTTGGCGGCACTCGCAATATAACACAAACAAACAGTAAAGGAGAAAATATCTCGTCCAGTGATATACGCCTGCAATTAGAAACAGGAAATGGATCTATTGATGTTGACGGCAAAAACTACAACTACAGCATAGATAGTTTCTCAACGATAGACCTCAGACAAGACAAACAAACAGAACCTTTATTCACCAAGGTTCTGAATTTTTCTGATGTTTTCCCTTCTCTAAATACATACGTGTATAATGTGCGAGGACGAAAGAAGTATGTATTAGACAGTACAACTAACCAAAAGATACCGCTTACACGCAATGCAGACGGTTCTGTTGCAACATACAAGACTTTTACCGTATGGTATATGCGACTTGCTTATTGTACAACGGAAAAAGTTAATGACAAGACACCGGTAAATACCACCAACGACAACGGTACAACGCATTATTGGTATGACTTTGAAGTTACCGATGATTTGATTATTGCCGGAAAAACTCTGTCATGCTCGTTTGAGCCAAACTTGAATGCAAATGCGTTGTCTACACCTTTGGCTGGACATGGAACGAATGGAGAATACGTAGGTTTTGAACTTAATTATCATAAAAACAGTTCATCCAGCCATGAATCCGATGATGTGTCAACAACTAAATTCAACATTCTTGCAGGAGATTACGAAATTATTTATCAACAAGATAATAACATCATCGTACCAACGAATGCCGACGAGCAACTTATACCGCATGGAGAATTATTGCCATCATTAAAGTGTAACATAACTGTATTGTATAATATAGCTATGTCTGACGTGTATAAAACAGATGCGCAAACAAGGTTATTAAACAAAGCAAAAGCAGAGATAATACGATTAATGTCCGATTTGAACAATTATACATTCAAATCCTACCCACAGGTTTTTGAACGTAAAAATCCACATCTGCAAATTGGACAAAACGTAATGTATAATGACGGACAAGGGTACAAACTCAACACGCGAATTTTAAAATTATCAACTAATATTGATTTTGATTTTATCCAAGAAATCACAATCGGTAATCAGACGATAAAAGGAACAATAACTCAGCTAAAAGAGGATGTACAATCAATTATTACTAATGGAAATAATGCAAGCAATGGATATACTGTTGCACAGATAAATGATATTATAGCCAAATATGGCTTACGATATTTTCTTTCCAAGCTCCATCCGGATATAGCGCAGAAGGTGATAACCTTTATGGAGGGCTTGAAACTGGGCAAAGAGGGGAAGATGGGACTGACGGGCGAAGGTGCGGCTACGCTGAGTACGGTTGTTGTGGACGAGGTGCGTGACCCTAAGAGCACCGAGCAAGACCGCGTGATTGTCGGTGCGCAAGGCTTTGACCTTTACATGGGCAAGGACGGCAAGAGCCACCTTTACATTGACTACTTGACGACAAGGACGAAATTCTTTGCTGCGGGTGCGGAGGTGAGAAAGGTGAGCTATTCGGGCGGCACTACACTCTTCTCAAACGCTGGCAGCACGATAATGAAGGTGGCTCACGTACTGGATGATGCCGGAGTGACTGTCGGCTACAAGTGCTATGCTGCTGCTGATGACGGCACGACACGAACGGCTAACTGGTGGCACGTGGGCATGATGGCGCTGTGCCAAACCTTTAATGTGAAGGCTGGTGAGACGGAGAACCTTCAGAACCGCTACTACTGGCGCCTTGTGGTGGGCACGGGACAGGAGACGTTAGAGGACGGCAAGCTGTATGACTACGTGATACTGAGCAACAGGAAGACGTTTGCGGGCAGCGAGGCTTGCGTGCCGGTGACCTCGCAAAGGGTGATAGGCGCTGACGGCAAGGCGTTAGTGTTCGGCGACGTGATGATACAGGTGACCACAACGGGCGAGAAGCAGAGTCTGGCGGCGGTGTTCGAGGAACAGGAAGGCAAGACTACTGACGACGGCAACAACATCATAGCAAACCGCATGTTCTTCGGCTACGAGCCAGCCGCGGACGGAGGAGAACCTGACGTGCCGCAGCCTTACGACGTGATAGTACAGGCAGGAGACCAGATACAATGGAACCGCTTCGGTAACCTTATCAAGCTGACTACATCGACGGAGGACGGAAGCGACAACGGCAATGCTCCTGCCATTGCGATGTATCATGCGATGGGTGCGCCTTACAAGACGGGAGACACGGTGAATC
>ERZ1023869.58-NODE-58-length-51063-cov-36.752019_pt1 | contig 51063 bp, 24 predicted proteins | sample MGYA00380390_ERZ1023869 | MGnify/ENA primary metagenome ERZ1023869 (study PRJEB33179, sample SAMN07449005) | human gut metagenome | biome: Human-gut; feature: Human associated habitat; material: Faeces | host: Homo sapiens | place: India: Bhopal | collected...
AGGTAATCATCGCTCGGCTTTGCCGCTTGCCTTAGCAAGAACTCTCAAATTTCAACTCTCAACTCTCAACTCTCAACTTCGTTAGATAAATTCCTGTTTATCGGTTAGTTTGCCAGACAATATTTGCATTTCTAACGCTCAATACTCCTCGTTCAGCGCACTAAGAAATCTTTGGTGCGAATTTTTTGAGTTTTGAGCATGCAAGCATAGCACACTGACGCACAGAAGGTTATGCAGCTAAGAAGAGAAATGTGCAATGAATGACGGTGATAAACATGCATCAAAGGGGCACAATAGAGCCTCTTTGCTACTCAAACACAGCCTCTATTGTCATACAAAAGAGCCTCTTTTGCCTTCCAATAGTGGCTGTAATGGAAGGCAAGAGAGGCTCTTCTGATATATTATGGGGTCAAAAACGATGCAAAACCGCACAAATACAGCAAGACAAATCTCTAAAACCGATTTTTATTTTGTAACATGTTTTTACTCTCTTGGACGATATTTGCATTGTCTTATGGTTTGCTTATTCCATACGTTATCGGCATAAAAAGTGAGTAATAATATGCAAATATAGCTGTTTTCTTGCCGATAACGGCAAGAAAACAGCTATATTTACTGCAAATGCTCAATATTATGTTTAGCCCTACTTCGTCTGTTCTATGTCAACATACATTTCGGGGTCTGGCAAGGATTCTCTACTTTCTCCATATTCAGAGTCAATAATAATTTCTACAGCCTTATCTTCTAAGACGGTCGGTCTCTCGTATTTGTATGAAGTATGGAACAACGGTACTGCCCGGAGCAGGTATTTACCGCCCTTCTTAGTGTTTATTCTTACTCCCCACGATGTCTTGCCGTCCTTCAATTTAAACTTTGCAAGTTGTGAGGTCGCTAATTTCGTACCATCCAGCTTACACAATTCAAAGCGGATACCCCATTCGGTGACCGCACTTGAACCATACTTCTTCAAGACTCCTCTTACCTCATATCCGAACGGTTTCCTTTTGTTGTCGAAATCCGTGTACGAACAGTATTGACCGCATTTGTCTAACTCTAATACGGCCTTAACTCCGAATGGTATCTTGTCAGCATATATCATTCTATTATCCGTATCATCAAAGCCAGCCATGGCATAATATGTATGGTTGTACTTGTTGTCAATTTCGAATTCCTTTTCCCAAATTGTCGTTCCGTTATATACTACTGTCTTCTTTTTCTTCAATCCATCTGTCATTATTAGTGTATGTTGATCATCAAATATCATCAGCCATGGATTGAATTCCTTTGGAGCATTAACAAAAGTAGCTCTTGCACGATAACGTCTCTTGGTTACATTGATATCCGAGATATAGTCAAGCGGAATAATCTCTAAGTTTATCAATGCAGGCGAGACATACCATGTCAGAATTGGGAAGTATTTATTAAATAGCGGAATATTGACATTCCATAATGGCTTACCCTCTAAAATTTGTAATCTTGCTCCTGCAGTTATGTCCAGATTGATGCCAGCCTCTATAGTATTCGGCTTGTTCACAAGTATTCCCAAGTCACTAACGTCTGTATCAGCACTCCACTTAAGTTGAGGTCCCACTGTAACAGAAATATATGCTTTGGCAAACCTATCCAATTTCTTAAAAGCAAGATAACCTTCACAGTTAGCTTTTATCTGAAGAGTCAAATTACCATTACATACATTACCTGCATCAAAACCTGATTTTTCATAGTTTCTTTTATAACCTTTAGGCTCTTTGTCTTTTTCTGTTTTAATCAAGCCAATTTCTTGTACAGTTGTGCTACGATAAACGCCTATTGCCTCAAGTGTTCCTGATACAGAAGCGACAATTGATGGGTTTAAGCCAAATACAATTGGGGTTGAGCCTATAGGTATTTCGATTTTCTTCTTTATTGGAAACGCTGCCACATCACCTTTATTCAATGAGTCGACTGCTAATAAAGTATAATCGAATGATGCTGTACAACCTGCCTTGTAAGACCAGGAGACTACGGTGGAATCCGTAAAGATAAATCTGAAAGTACTTTTTTCAAGACTTAAATCAACATCCACCTTTCTATATTCTAACGACAAATATCTAACTTTAAAAAAGCCTGACAAGGATCCTGATGCATAGTTCTTTTTTATTATATCCTTCTGACCCTCAACTTCAACAGTGATATCCCTTTTTGATGGTTCACCAACACCTTCCTCCCTCGTCCTCTGCATGGCATATCTTCGCTTCTCAGCCAACGACTTGTCCGCGATGGCAGGATCCATATAGTCAGCTACGTTAATGCTGGCATGTATGTCCAGCTTCTTGTATACATGACCTAATGTGGTGTCTGTACAAACACACTTTATCATACCGTTCTCCTTCGTTACCGACACCACCTTTCCAATCATTGCGTCCGGGAATGTTTCGGAGAAATTGGAATAGATAGCGTCTCCTACCTGCGGTATCATCTCGTAGGGCGTTGAGGTGGAAAGCCACACCACAGAGTCTTCGACATTGAGGACGTACTGAGAGTTTGTTTCGTCGAAGACTTTTGTGGTGGGGTTAAACTGGTAGGTAGTGGTGCCGTCAGCGGTCACGTCGGTACGTGGCGAGCTGAAGCCGTCGCCGTTCTCTATGTTGTCGTCCTTGCCCTTCTTCTCGTCTTCCGGCTCGTCCATGTAGAGCGTGCAGGAGGCGAAAGCCAAGGCGGTGAGGATCAGTAAGAATATCTTTTTCATAGTTGTCGGGTTTTATAGATTCGTAACTCCTTTAAACGTCAGTCGAGGTGTAATGTTATCAACTTTGAGAGCGTGCCGTGCGTCTCGCCGTCGAAGGGCAGTTGCACGTCGAAGGTGCGTAGGCGCACCTCCCGCCGGTCGTAGCACTTGAAGGTGATGATGTCCTCGTCTGAGGCGCTCACCGGACCGTACACGCGGATGACGGCATAACGCTTGCCTTTCGCCTCCTTCAGTTCGGCTATGCCTCGCAGCTCGTCGTCCACGAAGGCAGCCACGGCTATGTCGTCGCCGAGCTGTCTGCCGGCTACGCTGATGTCGGCGTAGACGACGGTGTCGAAGAAGTACTTGTTACGGTCAACTGTCCACGGGGTCATTACGGTCACCACGCAGGTGTCCAGACGCATAGTGGCTGACGACATCGCCGTGACGTAGGCGGTGCCGGGCTGCTGCGCCACGAGTGTGTCGACGCAAAGACGTGCTATTTCGGGCTGGTCGATGAGCCACATCACGCCCTTGTCCTTCACCTCTGGCGGCGAGAAGGTGACGGTCAGACGTAGCGAGTCGCCCGGCATGATGAAGACGGTGTCGCGGTCCATCTTCATCGTCGCTGACGTTGTCTCGCCCGTCTCGTCCACGTCGAAGAGTTCGCCGCAGGAAGTGAGCAGCGGCATGGCTGCCAACAGGCAACATGTAAGGAGTTGCCACATACGCGTCCTGACACCCCGTGGCGACAGAAGCTTGGTTATGAATAGTCTTATCTTTTTCATTTCGGATGGATGTTGCCTGTGATTTTTTCTGTGATGTTTACTTATTTCGCCTTAGAGGGGGCTTTCGCCGGAGCCGTTATCGTCACCTTGTTGGAAGGCTGGCTGCGTCTTCCGTCCGTGAAGCGCACCACGACGTAATAGCTGGCTGACTCGCCCGGTGAAAGAAGCTGGTCGGTATGGAGCGGCATGTCCGGCTCTGTGGAGCAGAGGAAGGTGTAGTCTGCCTCGTCCTTGCCCTTGCGATAGACGCAGTAATAGTAAGGTGTCTGCTTGCCGTCCACTGCCTTATGCTCCCATGAGAGACGTGCTTCGTCCTTTACGGGGTCGTAGGTTCCGACTGCCTTGATGCCGAGTTCTGCCTCCGTAAAGTCGGCGAAGCGTGCCGAGAAGATGAGGCTTGGCTCGGAAGCTATCTCCGAACGGTTGAACGACACTACCATATACTCATAGTAATACGTGTTGTTGGTCTGCGGCTTGTCGGTGAGATGTATCACTCCGTCGGGGCTTGCCTTGAGCACGTCCTCCGCCGTGACGATGGCTATGAGGTCCCACGTGTTGCTGTTCTCCAGTCGGCGGTAGATGCGATGATAGTACATATCGGCGTCCAGACCCGTCACCCAGTCCATGTGTATGCCCGAATTGTCCACCCAAGCCGAGTCGAGGTGAGGCTGTGTGGGCGGTGTGATGTGCGGTCGCTCCACCTGCAGGACGGGCGAGAACTCTCCGGTGTTGTTGCTGTAGTCCACGGCACGCACCTTATAGTAGATGAATCGCTGATTGACGGTCATCTGCACCGTGTCTACGAACATCGTGTCCTTGAGCTGTCCCTGGTTACGCATAAGGAAGTGGTGGGTGGTGTCGTTGGCGTAAGCCAGCTCGTAGTAAGCCACGTCGTCGTCCGCGGGCTTGTCCCAGCGCAGGGTGATGGTGCCGTCGTCGGCCGACACCTCTGCACGGAGATTGGCGGGAGCGTCAGGAGCCTTCATGTCGCTGATGCGGAGCTGCACCGGCATGGAGTAGCCTGAATTGCCAGCCTCGTCGTATGCCACCACGACGAGCATGCCCGTGGAGAGTCCGGTTACGTCCACCTTCACCTGCCTTGCGTCGGCTGGCAACGTCTTTTCGCAGAGCGGCTTCCAGTCGTTGCCCGTGAAGCGTTCGTTGTAGTAGAGCGGCATAAACCCTGCGAGGTCTGCCTCCACAGTGTCCTTCTCCCACTCGATGGTGGCGAAAATCTGCTTTGTGGGGTCTGTCTCGTCGGGACGGTCGATGTTCACCAGTGTGACGGTCGGACCCTTGGGCGGCTTCATGTCGCCCACCTTTACGGTTAGCGTCTCGCTCGGTGCTGTGGTGTCGCCGAAAGCGTCGTGCGCCATCACGCGATACTCGTAGGTTCCGGGCTGCGGCACCTTGTCTACGTACATCACTTCCTCGTCCTTGTCGTCGAGGTCCTGCTTGTACATCGGCATGTAGGGCTTGCTGTTGACGCGGCGCCATTCCTGCGTGCCAGCCACGCGGCGCTCAATCTCGAACGAAGAGTTGTGCTTGTCGGTCCAATAAAGCGTCACGGCGAGCTGTCCGGTGATGCTGTCCTTCAGTCCCACGTTGTAAGGCTGCGGCACGTAGGGCTTGTTCTCCACCTTGCTAAGCTCCTTGCCCTTTATGAACATGTTGTCGTTCTTGAAGCGTCGCGCGGGCTGAATGAGGTATGTGTAGCGTGCTCCCTTGCGCACGTTGCGGTCGACGAAGCGCATCGCCATGTCCTCTGCCACGTCCTGACGCCATTCCGACGCCAGCACTGCGAAGGCAAGGCTTGTCACCTGGTCGTCATACATCTCGAGCATCGACCCGTACGATCCCGGTTCCTCACGTGTCTCGGTGGACTTCTTCAGGTTGTCGCCGTAGATGAGGCCGTAGCCGATGGTGGCAACGGTATCGGTGGTAGGATACTTCGCACGAAACTCCTCCAGCGTCTTGGGCTTGAGCGCCAACGCCAGCGTGTCGCAGTGGTTCTTCTCGTCCCAACGATAGATGTTATATCCTATGAGGTTTAGTCTCATCCATGCGGCATAGTCTGTGGGAGCCCATCGCAGCACGATGCGGTCGCCGTAGGCACGTGCCATGAACACGATGTCCGATCCTTCGTATGGCTTGCCCTTGAAGGCAGCAGTGTCCTCTGCCACCTCTCCCGGCAGCATCTTGTGTGCTGTCGGGATGGTGTCGTTCTGTGTTCCTCCATAGAAGGAATATCCGGTTCGTGAGCCGACACTCGCCACCGCTGTGATGGCGGCGAATGCGCAGGTGGCGGCGAATGCGGCTGATAGTCCTTTCATTATCTTCATATCTGTACGTTTTATGGTCTGTTAATAGAATTTCTTTAGCGGCTCGTAGATGGTGATGTCACGCTCGCTGTTGCTGTACGATACCGTATACTCCTTCTTCTGTACGTCATAGTCGTCGATACGGTAAGTATGGACAATCATCTTCTTGAGGTTCTTCATCGCCTCCTTAGCCTTGAACGAAGCTTCGGGATAACCCTTGTCGCCCGTGAAGGTGAAGAGCACCATTCGGCTCTGCTTCATGCTCTGGCGCGGTGTGGCTCGCTTTCCGGCTCCCTTCATGATGCTGTTGAGCGATACCTTATGTCCTGACTCAGAGTTTTCGATGATGCCACACCATAGCAACGTCATCTGATAGTACGGAATCTTTATCATCTGCGTAGTCTCGTTCAGACCCTCTCGCGACACTATGATGTCGGTTCCGAGGTGCTGGAGGTTCCATTCTTCCACTGCGTTGGCACGCTTGGTCTTGAACGTGGTTCCACCCTTATCGAGCACCACCTTGGCATTCTCCTTTATCTTCTTGTCCACGTCCTCAGCAAGGTAATAGACGTTGGCGATGTTTTTAAGAATGTCGCCTGCCGGGTTCTTGGGCTGATACGTCGGAATGGTGGCGTGGCATCTGATAGGATTCACGTAGTCGTAACGGTCGTTGTCGATGAGCGGCAGCGGATATTTCGAACCGTAACCTCCCGACGGATAGATGGAGTTGCGACGAATCTTCTCCCAGTCGTTCACGATGTTGTAGTTTACGTCGCCTTCTGCGAGGAATCCGCTGTAGTTGCCGCCGAGGTCGCTGTAGGTGAGCGACGTGGTGGTGGTCACCATAGTCTGTATACGGTCAGACTCGATGTTCCATCCGCCTATCAATGCCCAGTTGGCAAGGTAGCTGATGTAGTAGAACGGGTCGTAGTAGGCGAGGAGAGTATTGGTGTTAGGATACTTCTTCTGTCTTTCCATTAGCGAAGTCTTATATCCAATCTCCACGTCGGGGATGTTGCTGAGGTCCGAACCGTCATACTGTATCATACCGACCTTCGTTCCGATGAACGGCAACTCATAGTCGAGCGGTCTGCCGTTGTTGCCGGTTGTCCAGTCGCCGTCAATGGTTGTGACGTTGAGGTCCATGATGTTGGCAGCTACCACCGGTTCTTCGGTCTCGCGGTTGTCGTAGCAGGTGAATACGAACTCCCAATACCATTCCTGGCCTTCAGGAGCCTCCTCCTTGAAGGACGCCAGGTAGCCCAACAATGTAAAGCCGGGTTTCATCGTCTGTTCGTCGGTCACACCCGACTGAAGAGCATCGTCATCAGTCTTCTTTATACCTCCCGACAATGTGCCGTTGGGTATTCTCGTCAGGGACTGCTCCTCCTTCTTCACCTCCTCCTCCGTAGACGATGAAGATGACGAATCGTCCGACTTGGGCATTACGCGAGTGCCTAAATTGACGGATGACGAAGTCTGCGTTGTGGGCTGTCGCCTTGTCGGTGTTGTCTCGGACGAAGAGGTGTTGCCCGACGTAGAGGTCGTGCCTGACGATGCTTTCGTTATGGCAGACGACTTTGTCACCCTTGTCTTCCTTGTCTGCGGCGACATAGCGTCAGCATAAAGGTCGACGTTCTCGTTGGCATCCATATATGGACCATGGAATGCAGGTCCGAAGCGTCCGAAGCGGAGGTCCTTTTTTATCTTGTCATTTAAGAAATCCTCTTTAAAGTTCTTTCCTATATTATCATTCATGGCTGGTCCCGAATAGCGTCTTGAGCTGATTATCTTTATCACCTTATAGCCGCAGATAGTCTCAGGTGTTAAGCCAGGACAGCTTCCATTGGTGTAATTAGAGTAGTATTTCTCTCGCAAGTGAATGGTCTTCTCCGCTACAACTGTCTCTTTCGTCACCTTGGTCTTCTCATAGTCGAGAACGAGGTTGTAGGTGTTACCCGGCAGAACCTTGGTTTTGAATGACGCAGAAGCTCTGTTCTCCCAACCTGCATACACTTCCTGCTCCTCAATCACCTTGCCGTCCTTCTTCAGCTTCCACTTGAGTTTGCCGTCAGAATAGAGGCGGTTCAGTACGTTCTTTTCCTTGAGCACGATGAGCGGATTCTGCACGTCAGTGGCATAAGCAATGACGGGTTCAGCCGACTTCAGTTCGTTATACTTCGACGGATAAGCCACAGCCACAAATGACTGGAGGTCGCCTCCGTCCTGAATGTTCATGCCGTCGCTGTTGCCGGTACGGAAGTAGAACGCCTTGGTCTGCTCCCATGGCACATTTTCATAATCACCATCATCGACATTATATGTCTGGGGATCTTGCCATTTGCCGGCACGAAGCTCCTTGGCAAGGCCCGTAATCTCGAGCTTGTAGAAGCGGTTGGGGTTGAGGCTACGCATTCCTCGTACCGTCACCTTAGTGGCATTGAACTCTATATTATAGTAACGTATCACGCTGTCGCGCATTGTAGAGTCGCTATACTCGTAGAGCTTAACCTGACTGGTCGACGGATTGAAGCGGAACGTACGAGTTGACGTGGTCTCGAGAATCTCTCTCTCGGCTTCCACCTGCTTCATCTGTCTGTGGAGATCAGTCTGGTCGAGCAGCGGATACTGCTCGTTAAGACGTGCCATCGGAGTGATGGTGAAGTCGGTGGGCAGGTCAGGACTGATGGTCATCTTGTGGTTCCATCCGTTCTTTCTTGTCTCCTCGCCAATGGACGATTCGCCCCAAAGCTGGAAGTCGTCAAGCGCATTGCCGTAGAAGATGTCACACTTCTTGCCGCAAGTGAACTGGAAGCGGCGGTTGAAGTTGATGAGGCCGCCCAAGAGACGGAGCTTCATGCGGAGGTCGCCGGTGAAGTAGCTCGGGTTAGGCAAGCCCATCTGGAGTACGCCGCCGATGCCTGCGTCCACGAGGTCGATGCTTCCCTTCCAGAAACCGAGGTTCAGACGCAGACCCATCTTGGCATAGAGGTAAGCGTAGAGCTGTCCCTCGCCGTACCATCCCTTCCATCCTGCTGCGCCGGGAACGCCTACACAGTAGACCTCGTCGCCGATGTGCGTGATGCTGACGTCGAAGCCAGCCTCTGCGCCCATGTCGGCATAGAGGATGCCGAGGTCTACATTGATGTAGCCCCATACGCTTGCTCCGAGCATTACGCCACCCGTGGCGTTGGCGCGGAATTCCCTGATGGCTTCCTCGCGGGCACGCTCAGCCTTGCTTACGTCAGCCGACTGAACGCCGTTGCTGCCGCGGCTGCCGGTGAGGAACTGACGGATGTTCTCCGGGATAGGAGGCAGAGCGCCGTTGTCTGGCAGCTCGTTGCCCACACAGAAGTAGGCATCCGCTCCGATCTTCACTTCCACAATCTTCGCCTCAAGGTCAATGAGGATGAACTGACAGCGTTCGCTCTTCTGCGGTTTGCCGAGATAGAGGTGCCACTTCACCTTGTCGAAGTTCACACCTTTGTCGCGCCATGTAAGTCCAAAGTCGAGTGATATCTTGGCTCCTGACGTAGCCTTGAAGTTATCTTTCTGCTCGCTCTTGTTTTCATCCTTGCTCTCGTGTTTCTCCTCCGTGCTGTGTTCCTGATGGAGATTGTCCAGTCCTGCCATTGAGCCCAGCTTGTCGTAAGTGGTCTTTATGGTGTCGTTGAGAGCCTGCATCTGCTTCAGAATCTTGCTGTCTGCAAGCTGTTCCGTGTACTTCGTAATCTCACCCGCATACTTCTTTGCGAGTCCGTCCGCCGTGGCGTCAACCGTGACGTTCAGACGCAGGTACTTCGACTGGTCGTCGTTCTGATAAACGATGGACGCTCTCGAATTAACCAAGCCAGCCATAGCGCTCACATTGCCGTCAAGCATGAATGTGGTGAGGCGCTTGTGCTCCTTGTCGTATACCACGGTGAGCGAGAATTTGCCGCCGATGACGTTGTCGCCGCCCGACGCTGCAATTCCCAAACCAGCCGTTACGCCGATGACGCCCTTCTGAGCGATGGCCTTCGTTGCGTCCTTCGGGTCCTTTCGGCAGTTGAAGTAGAAGCCGCCGTGGATGTCGTTAAGCTCGATTGGCGGAATCTGCAGACCCACAGCCGAGCCGATAGCGATGTTGAAGTAGCCCCAAGTGAAGTTGTTGCCTTCCTCCTTGTGCTCGAAATAGCCGCCGTTTGAGTCGAAGGTAAAGAGATTGCCGGGGAGCGCAAACTTAAGATGGCCCTTATATCCCTTGTCCTTCACCTTGTCGTTAGGACGTATGACGTCCATTCTTCCCGAGATGGTGATGCCCGGAAGGTTGGACGAAACCTCGATGGAGTTAAACAGACAGTCCTTATATTCCAGCGAGATATTGCTGATGTCGTCGAGGTTCTTCACCTCTGCCTGCAACTGAATGCCAGCCTTTGCCACCACGAGGTCTTCCAGCAAGCCAATCTTTCCCTCGAGGTCGAGCGTCATTGCGCCGCCAGAGAAGCCGAGGTCATAGCGTGTAATGCCGAAGCAGAACGGACCTATCTTCTTCTCTAAAGAAGCCAACGACCATTCGCCCATGTTGAAATAGATGGGCTTGTCCTCAGAACCGAGGTTGCGTTCCTTCTCCTCGCAAAGCGTCTTCCACGCCGAACGTCTCAGTTCTTCAGCCTGAGCTGCGTGTGCCTTCTTCTGTGTTTCCTCCTTGTCGTAGATTGATTCCCACGTAGAACAGTTGGCAATGCGCATCTTTGTGAAGTGGATGCCGGGGATGCTGAGCTTCAGCGGCAGTCCGTCGAGGGCGTTCTTCACGAAGCTCGAGCGGTTCTTGGCAGCCTCCACCTTGTTGTTCACCTCGTCCAGCTTGCCCTGAATCTCGTCAGCATAACCGATGGTGATGCTTCCGCCCATCGAGAATTCCAGTCGGGTCTTCGTCGATCCGTCAGCCTGGTCCTCTGCTTCGAGGAAGAAGTAAGTCTGCTTCTGCTCAAGGTTTGCCTCTGCAAGGATGAAGTCAAAGTTGATGTCCTCCACCTGCTGCACCTTAAATATATAGGCGTAGCCGTTGTCGTTGTCCTTCTTGAATCGTTTCTGGTTATATATATTACATGTGTAGGCGATGTCCGAATTGACGAGTGGGAGCTTCATGTTGCCGTCGAAGTAAGCCTTCTCGAAGTTGCTCTGCAGGAACTCCACGCCCACGTTGTCGAGCGTAAACGCCCAACCTCCGAGCTTTCCGGTCTTTGCGCTGATGATGTCCTCCGCACCGAACTTAAGCGAAACGCCCGACTTGTCGAAGAACATGTCCTTGGCAGCGAGAGTAAGGCGTCGGTCACCGTCGCCGTCTTCCTTGCCCACCTCCATAGCCTTCGGGAACTTTACGCCCACCTTACTGATGTAAAGGCCCATCCATTCCTTGTCGTTGGTGCGGATGTCAGCCTTGCTCTTGTCATAACCGGCGGGGAACGATCCCATGTTGTTGTCGTTCACCGTTGTGGAGTGGTCGTAGACAATGGCGCCCGGGCAGAATGTCCAGCCCGGAAGAGCCTCTGCTTCGAAGTCGTCCATCGCAGCGCTTGCCGTCCAGTTGTTCCAGTCCTTGATGTCAGTCTGGATGTTCAGCACGGGTCGCTCTTCCGTAGCGGTGCCGTTAGCCACCTTCTTGAGCTTAGGAATGGCGATGTCGATGTCGATGTGCAAGGCAGCCAAAGAGTCAGCCTGCCAGTTGATGTAGCATCCGTCCGCAGGTGCCTGACCTTCGTCAGCCACCGTGATGTCGGTCGGAGCCTTAAACTTAATCTGGAAACCGGACGACGGTTCCTTCACGTCGATGGTGGAAAGGAGGCACATCGATCCGCTCTCCGGCAACAGACGGTCGGGGCTGATACATGTGTGCGGTGCACCGAGGATGAGGATGTTGTTGTCCGTATAGCGGCTTTCGGGCAGCGTGAACGTACCGATAAGGTCCATTGAAGCCCACGAAGGAGCGAATGTCACGTTGACAATCTGGATGTCCACCGGAGTCTTGTTTACCGACTTCGGCAGCTTCATCGGCATCATGATGTTGTCAAGCCTGCCTTCCGTGAGGAAGTCCTTGGCTCGATGGTAATAGTCATAATACTTGCCGAGGCTGAGCTGCTTGGCGATGTCGCGACCTCTGTTTGACGCTTCCTTCTGCAACATCTTAGCATAAGGTATGCCAGTGTCGCCGATGAGGTTGTCAATGCCCCAGTCGGAGAAGAGCTTGTCCACCTGCTCGCCGTTGTTCGACGCCCATGTGTCGCCCTTCATGCCCTTGGCCTTGCCGGCATAAACGATGTCGTCGGTATTGATGAAGAGCGAATCGAACTCCACCTTCACCATCAGCGACAATCCGAGCGGCGACCATTCCACACGACCGTTACCGCGGAATCCGCCGTCCTTGCCGTTCTCCTTCAGCTCGTCGATGGTGAGCTGATACTGTCCGATGCCCACCACCTTGCCTATGAAGTCCTTGGCAGACTTCTTCGTAGGCTTGAGGTTCTCGATGTTCACCATTGACGAACACTGGAAGAACTTCTGGCTGATGCGTTGTGCGAGGGCGAAGTCGATGACGTTTACGGAGTCGTTGACGAACGCCACGGACTGTACGTTCTCGCTCTTGGGGAGCACGCGCAGCACCATATAGTCGCCAGCCACCACCTTGTCGCTGATCTGCTCCCACTTGATGGAGTCAGAAAGGTCGTACGTGGAGTGTGTGTAGACCGGCTCTGAGGCGAAGATGTCGGCGCGGTCCATTTCTGGTTCGCCGCGGAAAAGCTGCACCTCATAATTGATCTTCACCGTGTCCTGACGTTCGCCTACGCCACCCACGAACCATGCCTTCTTCCATTCCACGCCGATGTCGTCGCCCGTGAATGACTTGCGGGCTCCTGCATTGCCGGGGAAGCTCGGTCGGATGATCTGCGGATTGCGGAAGTTATATACCGAGTCGGTCACTTCCTCCTTGCCGCTGCCGAAACCGAAGTCGAACTCGTCGTCGTCTTCCTCCTCATCCTTCTTGTCCTCCTTGTTGTCCTTGTTTTCGGGCGTTGGGGGCGTCACCACGGTGGTGGCGTCAGGCTCGAAGCGGAACAGACGCAGGTCGGAATTGCCGTCGTTCTCCACCATCGAGTAGTTGAGGTAATTGCTGCCCAGACCTGACTGTTCCGCCGTGACGCGTGCCACGTAGGTCATGTCGTCTATCATGGAGCGTATGCGCTCCTGCGGCAGAATCAGCATCGGCGACATCAGTCCCGACTTCTCGTACACGGCAGGATTATACTCTATGGCTTCGTCAGGCGTCTGACCGCCGACAAGCTGCACCACCTTAAACTTATACGTAAAGCGGGCCGCGCCGGGATTGCACGTCACGATGGGTTCTTTCCACGTAAAGAGGGCGTTCTGCTTGTCCATGGTGCAAACGGAAGCGTCAGTGGAGTTGCCGATGCCGGGCATAGGCATGAGAAACTCGGGCGCCTGCGCCTTATAGCATATAGTGAATATGCACTGTCCGCTGCTCGGGCTGCTCACCATGACGGGAGTGTCACGTCCCGGCTCCCAGCGGTAAGCCACGAGGCGCATGCGATACTGACCCTCGGGCAGGAGTCCGAAGGCGCCGCCCTCATAGTCGCTGAACAGACCCGGGGTGGTGGCGATGCGGTCGTTGGGCACATGATTGAAGAGATTCTTCATCTCCACCATGCTCAGAATGTGCGTTCCGCCGGAAGGCACCGTGATGGGCTTGTCGGGCTGATACTGTGCAGGAATCTTGACGTAAAGTCCCGAGTTGGGATTTATCTGCTCAAGGTCCATGACGAGATAAACGTTCTGCGTCTCGCCAGAAGAGTTGATCAGACTTACGTTAAAGTAGTTGCCGGGATTGGCTACGTACAGCATTGCCTGCGGAGGCAGCGTGGGCTGTACCGGATTGACCGTCACCATTACGTCCTGAGCGGCTGCCTGCAGCATGGCACCCAGGATGATGAGTAGTGATAGGATGTGGAATCTCAGTCTGTTCATATCTTGATCTTTATTTTATCGTGGGAATAAAAGTTACACTATAGCGACTTGTTCTGTTCCTTTTCCGCCTTACGCTTTATCTCGAGGAGCGTGAAGGTGTAGGTGTAGTTGAAGCTGATGTTGATGTCCGTGGCGTCCAGCTTCGACCGTGTCTTGGTGATGTTGACGTCGCCGTACTTGTTGAATCCGGCAGTCATCGAGAAGAGATGCTTCTGCTTGATGCTGTAGCTGGCAGCCATGTCGCATCCCATGGACAGGCTCTTCGACTGTCGCTTCACCTCATTGTAGCACATCGAGAACGTGGCTGAGAGGTTGAGGGCATCGTCCTTTAGGAAGGCGCGGTTGGCTGTCACCGAGGCGAGGTCGCTGGTGTAGCGCGTGTTGAATCCCTTTGACGACTGGTGGTTTATGGAGGTCTGGAAGCTGGTCTTCCATGCCTTCACCTCCAGTCCGTAGCTGGCTCCGATGGCGAGGGACGTTACGTCGCTCACGCCGGTGGCGAAGCGGTTGAGGTCCTTGTTCTGCACGAGGCTGGCAGAGAGCGAGAAGGCGTGTCCGAACTGGTCGTTGTCCACGGCGTAGGACGGCGTGAACGTGAAGGTGTTCATGGCGCGACGTACGCGAGTGGTGTCGTTCACGTGTGCCGTGCCGTCAGCCTGCGTCTGCAGATAGCCGTTATAGCCGAACGAAAGGTTGAGGCGGTTGGCTATGCGTGTGGCTATGAAAGCCGAATAGACGAAGCCCCGCGTGGTATAGAGCTGCTTGTTGGAGAGATTGTCCTCCTGAGCGGAGAACGTGGCTGCCACCGACACGCGGCGGAAGAGCGTGGTGCCGAGGCTGGCTCCGACGCTGTGATAGTTGTTAGCCATATAGTAGGTGCCGAGCGACGTATAGTCGGGCTGTATGATGCGATAGAAGAGCGAGGCGTTCACGCCGCCCGCGTTGATGTTGAGGTTGGCGTCGCCCGCGAAGCGTGCCATGGAGGTGTAGCGTGTGTCGAACACCTTGTCCCATCTTGTCACCTTGCTGTCCGTCACCTTCTCCGCGCGTGTGTCGGTGGTGAAGGCTGATGTGGCTACGTTGGCTGTCAGCGACATCCAGTTCTTGATGCTCACGCCTCCCTTCAGTCCCACCACGATGTTCTCCTGCGGCGATATGCGCTCCTGCCAGTACTCGTCAATGGAGCTGCGGCGGTCGTAAGCGCGGAGCAGATAAAGGTCGAGGTAGTTGCTGCCCGTGCCGTAGCCTATATTGAATCCCCATCCTATGCGGCGATACTGCGGATTGCGCGGCGAGGGCGACGTCGGGTCGTCGTTGACGGCGCTGCGCAGCGTGCCGTAGAAAGCTCCCACGCGGAACTTCTGCGTACGATATTCCAGACCCACACCGTTGTAAGACATACTCATGACGTAGGGCGAGAATCCTGCCGACGACCTTCCGATATGTCCGTGCCATTGCTTGTACGACGGCGAGAGATTGAAGGAGATATGGGGATAGTTGAAGTCCAGGTTGTTGTTGGAGTAATAAAGCGAGAAAGGCATGTTGAATCCATACATGCTGATGTTGAGGTTGAGGAACAGCGTATTGCTCAGCGGCGAGGCGTATGCGCTGCCTGCCGTTGAGTGAAAGTAGGTGTTCTGTGTACCTACGGAACCCGTGATGATAAGGGGATCGCTCTTCGCAATCTCCGTGATGTTCTGTGCTGTTGTGCCGCTGGTATGCAGAAAGAGTGCTGCCACAGCCGTCAGTATGGTTATGTGTAAGTGGCTTTTCATCGCTTTGGTTCTTTTAGTGGTTATTTAAAGTTTCGCATGTCTCGAGACATGCGAAACTTTTAGTTATATTAGTATAGTCAACTTACTTGACAAGCTTCTTCGTAACGGTCTTGCCGTCCTTGGTCTTCACCTTCACTACGTAAACGCCTGAAGGAAGGCCGATAACGGTGGTCTCGCCGGTTGAGACAACAGCACCGGATGCGTTGCATACGATGACGTCAGCCACGTCCATGCCCTGGACTGTGATTTGTCCGTCCACAATGGCGATGCCCGAAGATGCGATGTCGGCTGCTGTGATGCCGGTGACGATGCCACCTACAGTCAGACGCTGCGGAGCGCGGAGCGAACCTGCCATCTTTGCGAACGGCATCTGCTCGTTGATGGTGCGCATCTCGCCGCTGACGGCGTCATGGAGCTTGAACGAAATGGTCTCGCCCTTGTCAGCATGGACGGTGATGAAGCACTTGCCGTCTATCATCTCGCCCTCACCGCGGCACTCGTCGCCTACGAAGGCGCCCACCGTGAAGCGTTCTGCCGAATAATCGTTGCCGAGGTCAGCTACGATGGTCATGTTGTCAGCGAACGGAGCGCTGTTGTATGTCCATACGCTCTGCTTGTGCTGGGGAGCGTTCATCACCGGAGTGCCCTGAGGCATACTGCCCTCACGCAGGTATTCCATGTCGATGGTGTCTGATGCTGCATTGAAATACATATATCCGAGTCCGGCATGCAGAGTGGTAAGGGTGCCTGTCCACTTTTCGCCATTATATTCAGCGAAACCGTTGTCCTTCGATACGATGCGGTCGCCCACGTTGAATTTGTTTGCGTATGCATCTTCGGTAGAGAACACCGAGTTGATATCGTGGTCATACTGATAGGGATTGCCGAGCCAGTTCCACATCGGCACAATCTGACGATGAGTCCGCATGTCTTCGTAAGCGCCGGTGTACATGATTCTCAAGTCAAGCAGACCAGGCTCCTCTTCCTTTACCTTAATCTTATAGCATGTGCCAGTCTCCAAACTGTAGATGTCGCCGAAGTAGCCGTATTCGGGGTCGTTATGGAGAAGGGCGTCTTCTGAGCGGATTTCCTCCACCACGTTGCCTAATTCGTATTCAGGAGAGTTCCAGCGCACGCCGCCGCCATAGAGCGAAGCCCACTTCCATCCTGCCTTCTGCATATAACGCTGACCGATACCGACATGTGATGTTGCCACCTCTACGCCGTCGAGCTTCACGCTGATAGTGGCGTTGCCCACGCTATGAGGTTTGATGGTATAGTTAAGCATGGTCTCATCCGTAGGAACAATCTCTACTATGCTCTTCCATTCCTCAGAAACATAGCTGTCAGGAGTTATAGTAACCTCCACTCTTGACGGGTCTACCTCTGCGTCAACGGGGTCGGGAGTAAGCACGAAGTCGCGTGTCTCGGTGCTTACCATATCCACGTATCCGTCCACCTTGAATCCCTTAAGAGACTCCAAAATCGTTATGTTGAAGTGGTTTGAAATTCTATACTCATCATTTTGGAGTCCTTCTTCAGTTGCGATGGTGCGCTCAGATGAATAGGAGACATTAATCCGTCCCTGACCTATACTATCGATAGATGCAGAAAGGCTGTCTTTCTCGAAATTATAATACAGTTTTACGGCTTTCGTATAAGATCTGATATCCAAATCGCTTTGTGCTATATCGTACTCTTCATATTCGTCATACTTAGGCCATGACGGTGTCATGATGATGTTGTTACGGATATCCTCAGAGATGTCCCACTTGTCAGTATCCTTTATTGGCATCAAGAAAGTCATCTCCTCCTGCTTGAACGTGATGTTCGTAGGACCTCTTTTTACGATAACCTCGTATTCGCAATAGGCTCGAGAATTCTGCGTTGAATTTATCGTAACACGAACTCTACCTGGCTTAAGGGCGATCATCTCGTCACCTTCATTAAAATATAAGTCACCAAATATGTCGGTATACTTATAAGCTCCGTCACCATCCTCGTACACTCCCTGATCACTAAAACTTTGGTTAACTTTGTAATGCACGCTGCGGTCTGTAGCATCCTCCGGCATTACCTTATAGCCGGCAGGAAGGATGTCGAGAAGGTTCTCGCCTACAAACATCTTAATAGTCTTAACGGAGCCAACCATCTCGATATACTCTACCGGCTTAATGACTGTGACCTTAAGGTCCACGCTGGCATTCTCGCCGCTAAGCGTCATGGTGTAAGTGCCGGTCTTTACTGGATTGAACTTGCCAATATCAGAGCCTATCATCGGAAGGATGGCAGTCTCGTCGCTGCTCTTCCATGTCAGCTCCTCGTTGCAGTCGGCAGGTGCTGTGGTGTAGCCGCTGCGAAGCACGGTGTTGAGGGCAGCAGTGTCGCCCAAGTTAACTGTGATGCCATTCTTATACTCGTCGCGAAGCTCAATAGAGGTGGCAGGCTGGATGACACGAATATTAATGTCGGAATACTGTCCCGTATTCTTCATGTCCCAAAGCTTAGGGAAAACGCCGACGGAACCATACTTGCCAGTTGACTTAATGGCTGTGAGCTTATTTCCTTCGATAATGACATTTTCACTCTCTTCATACATATTCCAGTTTAATTCTGGTATGTTGGCATTCGCTGGCTCGAATGTAATATAATCCAACAAATTGATCTGCTCACCCACCTTAACTGATACTGTCTCTTGGGTGAAACCATAATATAGAGGCTGGATAAACTTCAGCGGGAAGAGGTCTGACAGCGTACCGGTGGTTTTCTTATTAGTATAGGTTACGGCATTTGCGGCAGGCTTCAGGTCGTTGTAAATATAAGACATATTGGCTCCTGGAATACTTAAACGGAACGAGATAGCCTTTCCATTGTCTGTATCCGAACCCTTTACACGCAGAGCGAAATAATAAATGGTTTTGGTGTCCGATACAGACTTTTGGCTTACCTCCGCAATTCCGCGGCATTCACCATCAATGAATGCTCCAAGGTAAGTGTTGGCATTAAAACTTTGTACTGCACTGCCTTTGTCATCTACCAGTCCTACATAAATGACGTGCTCGTCAGGATAGGCATTGGGATTGTAGCCCCAATCGGGTTGTTGTGCCGCCATACCTACGGCATATAGCAGTAGGGATAGCATTAGTAATAATTGTTTCCTCATATTAAAAATGATTTGAAAGGTGAATAATAATATGTTATCTATTTAGTTTTATGTTTAATAATGTGATGTTTGGGTTTCTTGGTTATTTCCTGTTCAGTCCCCAGCTTTTCCACATGCTCCCTGATTTTGCCCTCGACGTCATCGTATGAATGTCGCCAAGGTTCGTTCTCAATAGTATGGTCTTGCGGTCTCATATTGTACGGTATTTGTGGTTAGTGATATTTACATGAGACGACACGCCTTACGCTATGTCTGTCAGCGATGCAAAATAAGCTGAAATTCGCTCAAGTCAATTGTATAAACTTAACAAAAAATGGCCAATTCTTTACAAAATTAAGGTCAAAGCGCAATTTGACAAGCCAACAGACAATTTACGCACCTAATTTGACAAGGGATTTAACAGACATTTTGGGGTGGACGGGGAGACAAAAGAGGCAATAATCACATGCGAATAATGTCCGTTATTCGACGTAAGACATACTATTTTAGACAAGAAGACATTCATCCTATCTATTCAAAACTGAATAATTCACAATGCGCCTTGGCGCACAATTCAAAAATCAAAATTCTTAATTCCTAACTCTTCGGCGGTTCCGCCGAAGACTATATTTGCATTCCTGACGCTCAATACTCCTCGTTCAGCGCACTAAGAAATCTTTGATGCGAAATTTTCGAGTTTTGAGCGTGCAACAATAGCACACTGACGCACAGTCGGTTATGCAGCCAAGAAGAGAAATGTGCAATGAATGACGGTGCTAAACATGCATCAAAGGGGCACAATAGAGCCTCTTTGCCACTCCAACACAGCCTCTATTGTCATACAAAAGAGCCACTTTTGCCTTCCAATAGTGGCTGTAATGGAAGACAAGAGAGGCTCTTCTGATATATTATGGGGTCAAAAACGATGCAAAACCACGCAAAAACAGCAAGACAAATCTCTAAAACCGATTTTTATTTTGTAACATGTTTTTACTCTCTTGGACGATATTTGCATGGCGGACAGGAAGACACATTTTTTTGACAGGAAGACATGAAAACATGTTTTTTTAGATGGTAAGCCCTGCCTACTAACCCTCTTCTCCCTTGCGATACTGCGTCGGCGTCATGCCCATCGTCTGCTTGAAGACGCGGGTGAAGTGCGACATGTCGTAGAAGCCGCACCGCATGGCCACCTCGTTGATGGTGAGGTCAGGGCGGTTGTCGAGCAGATGCTGCGCCGCATACATCTGCCTTGTGCGGATATAGACGGCCGGAGTGCTGCCGGAGACGGCGCCGAGCTTGCGGCGAAACTGAGCCGGACTCAAGCAGAGAGCCGCTGCCACAGTGTCGACGGTGACATTGCCATCGTTCATCTCCTTGTCCACGATGGCGTTCACACGGTCGAGGAAGGCACGGTCCTGCGGGGGAAGGGCAGCTTCGGCGTCGGGCTGGTGCTCAGCCGCCGCCTTCATATAACGCTCGCGGAGCAGACGGTTCTTCTCAAGCAGATTGCCCACGGTGACGGCCAGCTCTTCCGCATCGAAGGGCTTGTAGATGTAAGCGTCCACTCCCATCTGCAGACCACGCAGCTTGTCGTCCTGCGAGGTTCTTGCCGTGACGATGACGACGGGGATGTGATTGAGCACTTCCGACTGCTTGACGGCCTGACAAAGCTCGTAGCCGTCCATGCGGGGCATCATGACGTCCGTGACGATGATGTCGGGCACCAGTTGGGTGGCCTTCTCCAGACCCTCCATGCCGTCGTGCGCTATGACCAAGCGATAACGTGCCTTGAGCTGCATGGTCATATACTCCGCCACATCGGCATTGTCCTCCACGATGAGGACAAGCTGACGGGTGTCGGACGGATTGTCGTCGTCGGCATCGTCGGCTTCTGATATGGATGCATAATGGTCTGCTTCTGGCATGACATCGTTCTCGGCGTTCAAGAGGATGGACGTGGGGACGGAGCCGAGCGATTCCAACGACTTCACCTCCACTCCTTCCGGTGCCTTCACCGGAATGCGCACGGTGAACACCGAACCCTCGCCCACCTTACTGACGAGGCTAATGCTGCCGTTGAGAGCGCTGACTATCTGCTTGACGAGGGCAAGACCTACGCCCGAGCCGACGTTCTTCTTGTCGCTCTCGGTCTGATAGAACGGCTCGAAGATGCGCTGCTGGTCGGCCTGCGAGATGCCGCTACCGAAGTCGGCCACACGCATCTGCAGCATATCGCCCTCCACGTCGAGCGACACGAGCACCTCGCTGCCCTCCTTCGAGAACTTAATGGCGTTGGTGACAAGATTGCACACCACCTTCTGTGCATAGTCGGGCACGAAGTCGCACACGGCCTTCTGCTGCTTCGGGGCATACAAGAGACGGATGCCGTGGGAGTGTGCCATGTTGAGATGGCTCTCAATGATGTTGGAGAGAAAGAGAACCACGTCGCCACGATACCAGTCGCACTTGCCCACAGCCGACTTCACCTTCTGTATGTCGAGGAGCTGATTGATTAGCGAGAGCAGGCGCGAGCCCTGGCGCGACACCATATTGGCCACTCGCGTGATGTCGCCCATCGGCACCTTGCCCTCCTCCATCATGCGCGAATAGCCGAGGATGACGGTCAGCGGGGTGCGAAACTCGTGGGTGATGTTGGTGAAGAACGAGAGGCGCATCTCGTCTAACTGGTGCTGCACCTCCTGCTTGCGCTTACGGGCACGGAGAGCATAGAGCATGAAGCACACGATGACGGCGGCGAGGATGACGACCAGCATACCGGCAGCGAAGCTAAGGCGCTTCAGCGTGCGCTCCGTACGATACTGCTGATTGACTGACTCTATCTCGGCGCGGTGCTGCTCATGCTCGTAGCGCACACGCATGTTCTGCATGTGTATGATGTTTTTCTCGCTCGATACGCTGTCGCCCAGCTCGTTGTATATCTTATAGAAATGCAGGGCCTGACGGCTGTCGCCCTTGCGGTTGTAGATGTCGTAATAGAGACGGGCAATCTGCGACTGGTGTTCCAGCGAATGAAGGTCGTGAGCCAGACGGTCTGCCGTGTCAAGGTATTGCATGGCAGTGGCGTCATCGCCCATCTTTATGTAAATCTCCGCCAATGCCAGACACGGTTCCATGGTGTGCCAGCGGTCGTCGGAGGGTGCCATTATTTCGTAAGCCTTGCGGTATTCGGCTATCGCCTCTGCCCTCCTACCCTGCTTCTCGTTAAGGCGTCCGAAGTGGGTGTAGCAGAGTGAGATGCCGAGGTCAGACTTTGCCAGGCGGTTCTGCTCCATGGAGCGACGATAGAACGTCCAGGCAGAGTCTATCTGGCCGTTACGCTCGTAGAGCGATCCGAGGTTGGCGTAATTGATGGCCTGACCGAGATGGCTGCCAAGACGCTTCTCGCCTTCGAGGGCAGCGTTGAATACGGAGTCGGCAGTCTCGGTGTCGCCGAGCGTAAGGCAGATGTTGCCGATGCCGTTGAGCGAAATCACGCGGTGCTTACGCGCGGTGCTGTCATCCTTAAGGCTGAACTCCTCACAGAGATGCAGTCCACGGTAATGATAGTCTACTGCCTCATCGAGGATGCCCATGCGTCGGAAGTTGGTGCCGATGTTGTTAAGCGCCTGAACGGCAGCAATGGTGTCGCCGAGCTGCTCTGCCAGCTTGAGTTCGCGTGTGTGGCAGTCGATGGCCTTTATGAAGAAATTGGCCTCGCGGTAGACGCGTCCGAGCTTCTTGCGTGCACGCATCTCCAGCATGCGGTCGCCCTTGCGCTCCGCCGCATTCACAAGGCTGTCGAGGCTATGCTCTCCTTCCACCTCATCCACGATGCTGTCAGCATGAGAGCGCAGGGCTTCGAGATGGCTGGGCGAGGGCGAAGAATGACAAGAAGTGAGGAGAAACACGACGGCAAGACACGTTACGGCAAGAAGGCCGCATCGTGAGAGCAAGGCGTGTGCAGTTTGGGGCGAACTATATAATAAGGTGTAACGTCTGTTTGACATAAGGCTTCGTGGGGTGTGGTAAGGTTATAGGTTTATAGTATACGAATGCAAAAATACTACTAATTTTTGTTATCTCCAAGTAATATTTAAATGAATTATAATGGTAATTTGAACACAAATCTACCCTTTAAGAATACATTTTTGCACACATTGTAGCCGTTGTGTGCAGAAAATGTATTAACTTTGCACCGCCTAAGGCAAGAATTATCACATAAACGAAATAAGAAAGTTATGTCTTTTAATTTATTGAAAGGAAAGCGCGGTATAATATTCGGCGCATTGAATGACGCTTCGATAGCGTGGAAAGTAGCGGAACGCGCAGTAGAGGAAGGAGCACAGATTGTGCTTACTAACACAGCGGTGGCATGCCGTATGGGCACCATCGACGAGCTGGCAAAGAAGACCGGCGCAACCATCATCCCTGCCGACGCGACTTCGGTGGAGGATCTGACCAACCTCTTCGAGAAGGCTCAGGAAGCTCTCGGAGGCAAGATTGACTTCGTGCTCCATTCTGTTGCAATGAGCGTGAACATGCGCAAGAAGCGCACTTACGATGATCTGGACTACAACTTCCTGAACAAGACACTGGACATCTCTGCCATCTCGTTCCACAAGATGCTGCAGGCTGCCAAGAAGCTGGACGCGCTGAGCGACGGCGCTTCAGTGCTCGCTCTGACTTACATCGCATCACACCGCACCTTCTTCGGATATAACGACATGGCTGACGCCAAGTCGCTGCTCGAGTCGATCTGCCGTAGCTTCGGCTATATCTACGGACGCGAGAAGGGCGTACGTATCAACACCATATCACAGTCGCCGACATTCACGACAGCGGGTAGCGGCATCAAGGGCTTCGACGGCCTCTACGACTTCTCAGACCGCATGTCGCCGCTCGGCAATGCCAGCGCTGACGAGTGCGCCGACTACTGCGTGGTGATGTTCTCTGACCTCACGCGCAAGGTTACGATGCAGACTCTCTTCCACGACGGCGGCTTCTCAAGCATGGGTATGTCGCTCCGCGGCATGACGCAGTACAACAAGTCGTTCATCGACGAGAACCGCGACGCCGACGGAAACATCATCTACGGATAAAGATTTCAGACAAGAAGACTTTATATAATCCCCCAATGCGGGACGTTTCAGAAACGAAAAGATATTATCTTTCGCACGAAGCGTCCCACATTGGGGGATTTTTCGTATATTTGCAGAAAATCAACTACAACCAATGGCAAGATTCATTAATCCATTCTCCGACTGGGGATTCAAGAAAATCTTCGGTCAGGAAATCAACAAGGACTTGTTGATAAAGTTTCTTAACGATCTCCTCGACGGCGAGCATCACATCACTGATCTCGTCTTCAAGGACAAAGAACAACAGCCAGAAGCGGCTGACATGCGTGGCATCATCTATGACATCTACTGCTCAACCGACAAGGGAGAGCATATTATCGTGGAAATTCAGAACCGCTACCAGCCCTTCTTTACGGACCGATCCATATACTACGCCTCGCGCGACATTGTAAATCAAGGCGTAAAGGGCACGGTCGGCGACACACATATCAAGTGGGACTATCGTCTGGCTCCGGTCTATACGGTATGCCTGCTCAACTACGATGTAGGGGCGCATACTCCGACAAAGTTTCGTACGGACATCGCCCTTATGGACATGGAGGACAAGACGGTCTTCTCCGACCGCTTGCGATTCATCTACTTAATGCTTCCTCTGTTCTCCAAGAACGAAGAGGATGAATGTGAAAACGATTTTGAACGTTGGATTTATATCCTTAAGAACATGAGTACATTTGAAAGAATGCCGTTCCAGGCGCGCAATGCTGTATTCAAGAAGCTCTCCGAGATAACAGACATCGCCGCCTTAAGCAAGGACGAGCGAGAAAAATATGACGAGAGTTTGAAGGTGCTGCGCGACTATCATGCCACACTCGAAGGAGCAACCATGCTGGGAAGACGCGAGGGTATAGAGAAAGGACTTGCGGAAGGACGTGCAGAAGGACGTGCAGAAGGACGTGCGGAAGGACGTGCGGAAGGACGTGCAGAAGGACGTGCGGAAGGACGTGCGGAAGGACGTGCGGAAGGTATAAAGCAAAGCCAACTCGACACCGCAAGAATGATGCTTGAAGACGGCGAGCCGGTATCTAAGATAACCCGCTATACGGGCTTGACAAAAGAGGAAATTGAAACAATAAGATAAACCGTACAATAATTAATGTATTGAACTTCCACAAGTTCAGCTATTGTATACAAAAAGAACAAATGAATAAAAGACTATTCCTTTCAATAACAGCCTCTGCCTTGCTTGCCTCCACAATGGTGCAGGCGCAGGACGTGAGATATCCGCAGACGCGGAAGGACAATGTCGTGGACGAGTATTTCGGCGAGAAGGTTGCCGACCCGTACCGATGGTTGGAGAACGACACAAGTCGCGAAACGGCGCAGTGGGTGGAGGCGGAGAACGCCGTCACACGTAAGTATATCGACCGCATCCCGCTCCGCAAGTCTATTCTGAAGCGACTGAAGGAGACTGCCAATTACGAGAAAATCGGTATGCCGTTCGAGCAGCACGGCAAGTGGTATGTATACCGTAACAACGGACTGCAAAACCAGTTTGTGCTCTATCAGATGGACAGCCCAGATGCAAAGGAAGACCAGCAGCGCGTCTGGCTCGACCCGAATACGCTTAGCGCGGACGGAACGGTAGCGCTGAAGGGAACCCACTTCTCACATGACGGACGCTATATGGCTTACGTGATTTCGCGTAACGGTTCGGACTGGGAGGAGATTTACGTGAAGGACTGTCAGACGGGCAAGGTGCTTGACGACCATATTGTCTGGGCGAAGTTTACGGGCGCCGAATGGCTGGGCGACGGATTCTATTATAGCGCATACGATGCTCCTGAGAAGGGAAAGGAAACATCGGCTAAGAACTCTGTGCAGAAGATTTATTACCACAAGATCGGTACGCCGCAGAGCGAAGACCGCCTGTTCTATCAGAACCCCATGCAGCCGCTGCGCTTCTATAGCGTAAGCATCGACCGCGACGAAACGGTAATGTATCTGACCGAGGCAGGTATGGCGAACGGCAATAACCTCTTCGTACGCGACCTGAAGCAGCCCAATTCGCAGTTCATACAGATGTGCGCCAATCCTGACTATATCTATAATCCCGTGCAGACCATTGACGGCAAGATGTATATCCTTACCAACGCCGACGCTCCGCGTTACCGACTGATGGTGGCTGACATCAACAAGCCGGGATATGGTGACTGGAAAGAAGTGGTGGCGGAGAGCGAGAGTGTGCTTGACGGAGTGACTTTCGCCGGCGACCGCATGATTCTGAAATATATGAAGGACAACTGCCATCAGCTCTACGTCTACTCTCTGGACGGCAAGCGACTCTCGGAGATAGAGCTGCCGACATACGGTTCGGTCAGCGCAAGCGGCAAGCGAGGACAGAAGGAGGTTTATTATTCGTTCACGTCATACACCACTCCTTCCACTGTCTACAGCTATGATATGACGGCAGGAACAAGCAAGGTTTGGGCAGCGCCGAAGACGTCGTTCCGTTCGCAGGACTACAAGACGGAGATGGTGTTCTACACGTCAAAGGACGGTACACGTGCTCCGCTCTTCATCACCTATAAGAAAGGACTGAAGATGAACGGCAAAAATCCGCTTCTGCTCTACGGCTACGGCGGTTTCAACCTCTCATACAATCCTTTCTTCCTCTCCAACTACATCCCCTTCATGGAGCGCGGCGGCATTTACGTGCATGCAGTTCTGCGTGGTGGCGGAGAGTACGGCGAGGAATGGCATGTGGCTGGAACGAAGTTGCAGAAGCAGAACGTCTTCGACGACTTCATTGCAGCAGCCGAACTGCTCATCAATAAGGGCTATACATCAAAGGACTATCTCGCCATCCAGGGTGGCAGCAACGGCGGTCTGCTCGTAGGAGCCTGCATGACGCAGCGTCCTGACCTCTACAAGGTGTGTCTGCCCGCAGTAGGCGTTATGGATATGCTCAGATACCATAAGTTCACAATCGGTTGGAACTGGGCACCTGACTACGGCACATCGGAGGACTCGAAGGAGATGTTCGAATATCTCAAGGCTTACTCGCCACTCCACACATTGAAGCCAGGCGTAAGCTATCCCGCCACCCTCGTCACCACAGCCGACCACGACGACCGTGTGGTTCCAGCCCACTCGTTCAAGTTCGCTGCTCGTCTGCAGGAATGTCAGGCAGGAAAGGCACCGGTCCTTATCAGCATCGGCGTTAACGCCGGTCACGGCGGAGGCAAGCCATTAGCAAAGCGCCTCCAGGAACAGGCCGACCTCCTGAGCTTCACGCTGTGGAATATGGGAGTGAAGAAATAAGAGGATAAGGAAAAGCAGCATACGAAAAAAGCAGAGCTTTAACCATAGAAAGTTAAAGCTCTGCTTTTTTTTATTATCATAGAAAGGCCTAGATAATCTAGAAAGCCTATAAAGTCTAGAACATCTAGAAACTCTAGAAAAGCTAGAAAAGCCAGAGCGTCTAGAGCGCCTATCCCCTTATTCTGCCTTAGGAGCAAATCTCATTGTTACGACGTGCTTGCCGGTCGGTGCCTGGTACTGCGGGAGGCACGAGTCGCCACCGCATGAATGGTTGCCGATGCCGCGCTGCCTGATGTCGAAGTGAGCGAACACCTGCGGGCTGCGTGTGAGGTCGTAAGGATGCTTGCCGCCATAGAAGACGTCATAGTTGAACTGCTGGTCGTCTACGTGAGAGAGCGAGAATGCGAGCATTCCCTCTACGGTAATGTCGAGCGATGTGCCGTTTCCAGACAACTTCAGGTTGCGCAAGCCCTGACGATCGCCCATTGTCTGCGGAGCACTCTGCTCCTCAAACATGCCGTCTACGGTTGTGGTGTATCTGCCGAGCATTTGGCTACGCTGACGGTCGATGTAGTTTGACCACGGACCCTTGGCGTAATACTCCACGTTCTCCATACCAGGAGCGAACTGCATAGTGATGCCGACACGACGAGTGTCCACTGATGAATTTTCGAATGTCACCTTCATGTCCACCACTCCATTAGGATAAATGGTATATACGATGGCGTGTGTGTCCTTGCCGTTGCCCACTGTGGTCTCCACAACAACGTTCTTGCCCTGCTTTGTCGGAGCCTTTACGAGATGCTTCTGACCAGAGATAGCACCTTCTTCCTTGTTCTCGTTCTCTGCCACACCACCGGTAGCGCCCAGTGAGATATTGTCGTTGGCGATACGGCGGAAACCGTTGAAGTCTGGACCAGCCTCAGGCATTACAATCTGCTTGCCATTGAATGTCCAATCTGCTATTGTTCCGTTCTCTGCGAAGCTGATGGCGAAGTTCTTACCGACAACCTTACGACCCTCAATCTTTAGCTTACCCTTCAGCTTGCCGATAACGGGCAGAGTGCCGTGGGGCTGCTCCACGAATGTCGGGTCAGCAACGGGAACGCTTGCTACAGCAGCGTCAGCACCAAGCTTAAACTGTGTTGCCACCATTGAGTAGCCTTTCTTAGCCCATGAAGCGTCATTCTTGAGATTAAGGCTCAGCTCCACCACATACTCCTTGTCAGCGCTTACGGCTGTTGTGTAAGGGATGTCCACCTCGCATGTTGCACCCGGCTGGCATGAAGGAACGGCAGCTGCGCCCTTCTCCACCTCCTTGCCATCGGCAAGTATGCGATATGTCAAAGTATAGGCGTCAGCGAGATCAGTGAATGCGCTCTTGTTCTTAAGAGTAGCCTTGTGGTTCTTGAAGCCAACAAAGTCGGCGTCGCGATATACGTACTTCACCTCCTCAAGCTTGGCTGTCCATTCACGTCCCGGAGTGATGATACCGTTGGACATGAAGTCGCCCTGGAATCCATTGTCACCACGATTCATGCGTGTGTAATCATAGCCAGAAGTATAATAGTGAAGACCTGTCTTGCTGTCAATAAGAGGCTTGTGCTCCTTGATGCGACGTGTATCGTAGATACCCTGGTCCACCCAGTCCCAGATACAGCCACCCACGATGCCCGTGCTCTTCTCTATAACGTCCCAGTATTCCTGAAGGTTGCCGACAGCCTGACCCATTGCGTGTGCATACTCGCAGATAAAGTAAGGCTTGTTGTTCAGACCACTGCTCTGCTCGATGACCTTCTCCACTCTCGGATACATGTCCGAACCGAAGTCAGAATACTTCTCGCCGTGGTTGTAGCCCTCGTAGTGTACGAAGTTGTCACGACCCGGAAGCAGACGCTTCACGCAGTCGTATGTGGCCTGGAAGTTCTGTCCGCCACCCGACTCGTTACCCAACGACCAGAACACTACGCTCGGATGGTTGCGGTCGCGGAGCACCATACGCTCGGTGCGGTCCACGTAAGCATTCTCCCAAGACGGAGTGTCAGAGAGCGACTGGTTGTTATGGCACTCCACATCAGCCTCGTCCATGCAGTAAAGACCGTAATAATCGAACATGGCATACATACGCGGCTGACGCGGATAGTGGCTTGTACGTACAGTATTGACGTTAGCCTGCTTCATCAGCATCACGTCCTTAAGCATTGTCTCGGTGTCGATGGCGTGACCAAGGAGAGGATGGATGTCCTGCGTGTTCACACCCTTGAAGAAGACGCGCTCGCCGTTCACGTAGATAAGATTGCCGCGCTGCTCTACAGAACGGAAACCATACTTCGTTGAGAAGACCATCTCTTCCTTGTCGCCCTGCTTCTGACGCACTACGACGGTGTAGAGATAAGGATTCTCTGACGACCAAGGAGTCAGTCCCTTCAGACCTTCCATCTTTACGTTAAACGTCTTGTGAGAGTCCTTCGCTGTCATCACAGCCTGGACATTCTGCCTTGCCACCAGCTTATTGTTGGCGTCAAGAAGCTCCACCTCAAGGTTCTTGGTAACCTTATCGCACAGTGCATTGTTAACGGTCAGCGCCACATCGAGCGAACCTTCCGTGTACTTGCTGGCTGCATTCAGCGACGATGTAATGTAATGGTCGAACACGAATGTGCGCGGAGTTGACACCAGATATACGTCGCGGTGAATACCTGCGAGGTGCCACATGTCCTGACCTTCGAGATACGAACCGTCCGACCAGCGGTATACGCGTACCGAAACGTTGTTCTCGCCCTTGCGTACATAGTTGGTAACGTCAAACTCAGCGTCCGTATTGGCGCCCTGCGAGTAACCGGCGTACTGTCCGTTCACCCATACCACGATGGCACTGCAAGCACCGTCGAAGTGGATAAACACGCGGCGACCGTCCTTCCAGTTCTCAGGAAGAGTGAAGTTGCGGCGATACGAACCCACCGGATTCTTGTCGAAGTTGTCGTCAAACGCCTTTATGAACGGCGGATTGTTATGGAAAGGATAGCCCACATTGTTATATACGGGCACGTCATAACCTGCCATTTCCCAGTTGAGCGGCACACGGATGTTGTCCCAACCCGACACGTCAGCGTTATCAGCATAGAAGTCGTCCTTTCCTGGACGACCCTTGCTGCGGTCTGCCGTGTAATGGAATTTCCAGTCGCCGTTGAGCGAGAGCACGTCAGCGTGCTTCGGCTCGAGCCACGGATATTTGTAGCAGTCGTCTTTCTGCATAAGTGCTGTAGACGAATAAGGGATGAACGTGGCGTGAGCCTTCTGCTTCCAGTGCTCAAACACCTTCTCGTTCTCCACCCATGACTCGTCAAACGGAGCCTCAGCCGAAACCTTCGGCACCGTCTTGAGGGGCATGGTGCGGTTAGGTCCAGAGGCTGTCTGCTGGGCGCGGGGCGCTGACTTGCGCGCCACCTTCTTCTGCGCCATAGCCACATTGCCGAAAAGCAGAGCGGCAATAGTGGCGGTTCCAATCAAATAGTTTATTCTCATAGTTCGTTTTTAGTAGACAAGTCTACTTGTTTACTGTTTTCTTTCCGTTACGTATTACGATTCCGCGGTAGTTCTTGCCTACCTTCTGACCCTGGAGGTTATAGGTCTGTCCGTCGCCTTTCGCATTGTTCTCGATGCGGTCGATGGATGTAGGCGGATTGTATGTGCCCTCGAAGTCAAACACATACACGGTGCCAGCCTCGCCTGAGAGAGTGGTCTGGTCTGTAGAATCGAAAGCAAAATCGGTAGTAAGCACGTCGTTCACGTACACCTTTGCATTGCCAATACCCTCGCAGACGAGCGGAGCTGTCTGTCCCTGATTGCTTGTGATGGTCACAAGAGTGGGCTTGTTGTTCTTCCACTGGATGCTTACAGTGAAGTCGCCTACAGCCTTCATGCCGTCGATGTGTCCGGTCTTCCATGCAGAAGGCAGTGCGGGGAGGATGCGGATGGTGCCGCTGTTGCTCTGCATGAGCATCTCAGCCATACCAGCGCAAGCACCGAAGTTGCCGTCAATCTGGAACGGAGCGTGCGAATCGAAGAGGTTATAGAACACACCTGCGTCGCCGTTGCTGTGGCGGAGGGCGTTGTTAAGAATCTTACGGGCGTGGTCGCCGTCAAGGGCACGTGCCCAAAGATTAATCTTCCATCCCATTGACCATCCCGTTGCGCCGTCGCCACGGAGGCGGAGTGAGTTGACAGCAGCGTCAAAAAGCTCTGTTCCCGGCTCCACCTGAGAGAACGGATAGAGGCACATCAGGTGCGACATGTGTCTGTGGTCGCGGCCTTCGGTGGTGGCAGTATAGCGGCTGTACTTCCATTCGCGCAAAATCTGCGTGCCAGAGGCAATGCGGTCTGAGCCCCAGTTGCCCGTGTATGTCTCGGTATGCAGACCGTTGTCCAGCTTCGCGAACTTTGTCTTCAGGTCGGCAAGGTCTGCTTCTGTGACGTTGGCGTCGTCGCCAAGTACGTCAATGGCCTTAAGAGTATTGTCGAAGAGGTCGTAAACGAGCTGCTGTGCGTGAGCCACGCCGTTCTCGGCGTCGGGTCCGTGCTCCGGCGACCATTCGTCAGGAGTCTCGTAAGTGCCGTCGGAAGCCAATATAAGACGGTCCATCCAGAACTGTGATGCAGAAAGCATTGCAGGGAATACGCGCTTCAGATAGTCGCGGTCGAGCGTATAGCGATAGTGCTGCCAGAGGTGTGAGGCATACCATGCGTTGGCAATGACGTAGTTGTTCTTGAACGAGCTTACGCCACCGAAGATGTTGTTCTCCGTGAAGCAGGTCCAACCACGGTCCTGTCCCTGCATCTGTGCCCACTGCTTCCATTCGGTGTGGTTCTCTGCGAGGTTCCAGATATAGTTGAGGAACGGCAGGTGCATCTCGCTGAGGTTGGTCGGTTCAGCCGGCCAGTAGTTCATCTGCACGTTGATGTTAGAGTGGATGTCGGCGTTCCAAGCCGGCTGCACCATATTGCTCCAAATGCCCTGAAGGTTAGACGGGAGGTCAACGCCGCGTGAAGAGGCTATCTCCAGATAACGTCCGTAGGCAAAATAGAGCTGCTCCAGCATAAGGGCATTGTCGCCGTTGCCGCTGTTGTATGTGTCGATGAGCTTGTTGGTGGGCAGCGTATTGGCTGTTCCGTCAAGATGGAAGTCCAGACGTCCGAAGAGTGAAGCGTAGTCTGCGAGGTGTTCGTCATAGAGTGCTCTCCATCCCTTGTCGGCTGCTGCCGTAGCACGAGCCTCGATGTCTGAGACGAGTGAAGAGGTGTTGGCGATGTATGTGGGTGAAGAGATGTCGTAGTCGGTGCCACCTGCGAGGATGACGAGCACTTCGTCAGCGTCTGTTACGGTGATGCCTTCCTCCGTTGTCTCCACTGTTCCACCATTGGGGATGACCTTCATGACGGCGCTATAGCTGATGAGGTCCAGCTTGCCGTTAAACTTAGCCTCCTCGTTCTCGTATGTCACGTTGCTTGTAAGCACGGATCCTGGAACGAGAGTGAAGCGCATGCTTATCTTGCCCTTGGCGTCAGCTGCGTAGTGAGCGGCTACGACGCGAGCCGGATTTGAGGCGATATACTGACGGGTATAGGTGACGCCCTCGGGAGAAGTGAACTGTGTGAGTCCGGTTGCTGTGGTCAGATCCAGCTGACGGAGATATCCCGTAGCGGCTGTCTCGGCTGTTGTGCCGCAGCATCCGCTGAGGTCCTCGGCAAAGACCGAGCCGAAGTTCTCATACTTGCCATATCCCTTACCGCCGTAGGGCGAACGTGCTGCAGTTCCTGACCAAAGGGTCTTCTCGTTAAACTGGATTTCGTCCTTATAGGCACCGCCGAAGAGACTGGCTCCGAACTGTCCGTCACCGATGGGCAATGCATACTCCATCCAGTTGCTGTAACCCTGTCCGCCGCTGTAAAGCAGTGCTGTTGTGGCTGGCTCGTCATACCAAAGGGTGAGCATGTTGGTGGGTGAATATCCCGTTACGCCGACTGTCTTATAGTCGAGTGCGCCGTTCATGGCACCGGGATTGGTGAACGACACCACGTTGTTCTGGTCGCCAACCTTCCAGAAGCCGATGGTATTGCCACCTCTCGGGTCGCCCCAAAGATTCATGTAGTTGTTGCCCGACTTCGAGTTTGCGATAACCTCAAAGCCAGCACCGTTGTCCATGCAGCTGCTTACCACGAGCTTGTAGCCGCCAGGCTGTGCCGACTTAGAAGCGCGGATAGGGTTGGGATTGGTGCCTCCCTCAGAAGTATAGATCGACTCTGAGCTGACAACGGCATAAATGCCGTTCTTGTTAACGAACTGGAAGTTGTCCTGCGTGCCCACAAGCTTCCACTGCTGCGAAGCGTCACCAGTGGAGTTATAGAGTCGGATGCAGTTGTCCGTGCCGTTGGTGCTCTCACTCATGCACGTTCCCGAACGATTGAACGTCACGATGTAATACTGCGGATTGGCGTCCGTCTCGCTGCAGAACGTCGGCATCTTGGCGGCGGCACGCAACGGAGCAGCCTTCTTGCCCGCAGTCACATTAGCGGCAAACGCCGTTATGCTTGCTACGAGAAGAAAGAAAAGAAATGACAATTTCTTCATAGCTGGGTTGATTTTATGATTGTTAGTAATATAAGTGGTTGTTTATTTATAATGTGGTAAGGTATATAATGTTATGCAAAGTTACGTATTTTTTTTGCCTTATGGTCGCTTTAAACCAACTTTTACATAATTATATAGGATTAAGCCTAACTTTTTAAAAAATAGCATCAACCTTTATAGGTTTATATGATTATTTTCTTAATTTTGCATTTAGAACTAACTAAACTAACATGAAAATCTATTTCGACATCCAATACAAGACTGCCTTTGGAGAAGAACTTCTGCTGAACGTGGAAGGTCAGGACGAGTCTGCGGACAGCGTACTGATGTTCACGCGCGACGGCCTCAACTGGTCGTGCGACATTGACGTCCCGGAAGACACCACAAAGGTAAGCTACTACTATAGTGTGAGAAACTATCGCGGCATAAAGCGAACAGAATGGAAGATGATGAAGCATCTGCTATATCTTAACGCCACTGCCGCCAAACGATACGTCGTGCATGACCGATGGCACGATATCCCCTGCGACACTTATCTCTACAGCTCGGCATTCACCGACTGCGTCAACCGACGCGCTGAGGGAAAGGTGACGCCCACTGACCTGCCACGCGTCCTCAGATTGGTGGTGCGTGCTCCGCAGCTCCGCATAGGAAGCCGTCTGACCTTATTGGGTGCAGGCGATTTCCTCGGCAACTGGGACCTTACCAAGGCGATTCCTATGACCGAGCAGAACCATAACGAATGGATGGTGGACATCGACGTTGACAGCCTTGTGGCTTTGCAGCACGCCAAGCGTATAGAAGCCTTGCAGCGCAACAAGAAGGCAAGCAACGCGAACGAAGTGGAGGCCGTGGACATGAAGATGGAGTTCAAGTTCGTGGCGTTCGACGATAAGGGCGACGAACTTTGGGAGACTTGTGAAAACCGCGTGCTTGACATTCCAACTATGAACGAGGGCGAAGCTCACGTTGCTGTGCTCGACCAGGCGTTCTTCGCGCTTTGCGACGAGAAGGTGGCGGGCACGCTCATCCCCGTATTCTCGCTGCGTTCGGAAGGCAGCTACGGCGTGGGCGACTTCGGCGACCTGAAGCTTATGATTGACTGGGTGGCTAAGACTCATCAGCGCGTGCTCCAGGTATTGCCTATCAACGACAGCACGTCCACACACACCTGGACCGACTCTTATCCTTATTCCTGCATCAGCATCTATGCCCTGCACCCGCAGTATGCCGACTTGCGTCAGCTGCCGCAGCTCAAGGACAAGGTGGAGGCAGACCGCTTCGAGATGTTACGCGAGGAGCTGAACGCTCTGCCGCAGATTGATTATGAGCGTGTCAACAACGCCAAGCTGCGCTATCTGCTCCTTCTCTTCCAGCAGGAGGGAAAGGAGATGCTTGCTTCGGACGACTTCAAGGAGTTCTTCGAGGAGAGCCAACACTGGCTGGTGCCTTACGCACAGTTCTGCTATCTGCGCGACAAGTACGGCTCGTGCCTCTTCAATACATGGCTCGACCACAACCAGTGGGACGAGGCTGACCGCAAGCCATTGTCAGACCCAAGCTCGAAGGCATACAAGGACGTGGCGTTCTTCTATTTCGTGCAGTACATCCTCGACCGTCAGATGCGCTCGGCTCACGAGTATGCCAAGGCTCGCGGCGTGATTCTGAAGGGCGACATCCCCATCGGCGTCAACCGCAACGGCTGCGACGTGTGGCACGAACCCGAATATTTCCACCTCGACTCACAGGCGGGCGCTCCGCCAGACGCTTTCTCTGCCAATGGTCAGAACTGGGGATTCCCCACATACAACTGGGAGCGGATGATCAGCGACGGATGTAAATGGTGGGAAAGACGATTCCAGAACATGCAGAAGTATTTCGACGCTTACCGCATCGACCACATTCTCGGCTTCTTCCGCATCTGGGCCATTCCTACCGAATGCGTGCATGGTCTGCTCGGACAGTTCCAGCCGGTTCTCGGCATGACGTGCGAAGAGATTGAGAGTTACGGACTGCACTTCCAGGAGGAAGCGTTCACACGCCCGTTCATAGCCCGTTGGGTGGTGGACCGTGTGTTCGGAGAATTGGCTGAAGAGGTTGTCAATACTTACCTCGAAGCTGACTGTGACGACCTCTACAAGCTTAAGCCCGAATACGATACGGAGCGTAAGATTGAGGCTGTGTTCAAAGAGAAGACATCGGAGAAGGACATTCTTATGCGAGAAGGACTGTATAAGCTCGTGCAGGACGTGCTCTTCATCCGCGACCGTCAGAATCCCAAGCTCTTCCATCCGCGCATCACAGCGCATACCACCTGCAGCTACGAGGCGCTGTGGGATAAGGACAAGGACGCTTTCAACCGTCTGTATAACGATTACTATTATCGCCGCAACAACGACTTCTGGTATACGGAGGCAATGAAGAAGCTGCCGCGTCTGGTGCAGGCAACGCGTATGCTGGTCTGCGGCGAAGACCTCGGAATGGTGCCCGACTGCGTGCCATGGTTGATGCAGGAGCTTCGCATCCTTAGCCTTGAGCTACAGCAGATGCCGAAGGACCCTAACGTACGCTTCGGCCAGCTCTCGCGCAATCCTTACCGTTCCGTATGCACTGTCTCCACACACGACATGCCTACGCTGCGCCAGTGGTGGGACGAGGAGGAGGAACGCACGCAGGACTTCTACAACTCCATGCTCTATCATGCCGGCGCAGCACCTCACCCGCTCCCCGGATGGCTCGCCCGCGACATCATCTCACGCCAGCTCACGTCTCCCTCCATGCTGTGCATCCTCTCGCTGCAGGACTGGCTCGCCATCGACGAAAGCATCAGACTGAAGGACGCCAACGCCGAGCGCATCAACATCCCCGCCAACCCGAAGCACTACTGGCGCTATCGCATGCACCTGACCATAGAGACTCTCCTCGCCGAGCGCGACTTCAACGACCAGATAAAGGAACTGGTGGACGAAGCAGGAAGAAGATTATAAACAGCAAAGAGGGTGTGCCAAAACGATTGTCGTTCTGACACACCCTCTTTTTATAAAGGTGTCTTGTATAGATTTCTGATTACTTTACGGCTGCGCCGTCGTACGCCCACTTATAGAACGAAGCTCCGTGAACGAAGCCTGCGCCGAAGGCTGTGAAGATGACGTTGTCGCCCTTCTTCAGATTCTTCTCGTGGTCCCACAATGCCAAAGGAATTGTGGCGGCACTTGTATTGCCGTAGCGTTCGATGTTCACCACCACCTTATCCATAGGCAAACCGACACGCTTGGTCACTGCCTCGATGATGCGGAGGTTAGCCTCGTGAGGAATCACCCAGTTGACATCATCAACAGTAAGGTTGTTCATCTTCATCACCTCTGTAACGTCGTCGCCCATGTTGGTCACGGCATAACGGAACACGGTGCGTCCCTCCTGGTGGAGGTAGTGCAGACGGTGGTCCACCGTAAACTTCGACGGAGGACAAACAGAGCCACCTGCCTTCATGTGAAGGAAGGGCAGACCCTTGCCGTCCGTACGCATGTACGAATTGACAACGCCGACATTCTCCTCTTCTGTTGCCTCCAAGAGCACTGCTCCGGCACCGTCGCCGAAGAGCACGCAAGTGGAGCGGTCCTGATAATCCACGAGTGACGACATCTTGTCGGCACCGATAACGATGATCTTCTTGAAGCGACCACTCTGAATCATTGAAGCAGCAACGTCGAGCGTATAGATGAATCCGCAGCATGCAGCCTCAAGGTCGAAAGCGAAAGCGTTCTTCAGTCCCAGCTTACCCAGAACGATGGACGCTGTAGAGGGGAACTTATAGTCAGGAGTTGTGGTGGTGACGATGAGCGCGTCGATAGTGTCGGGATCAACACCTGTCTTCTTGATAAGCTCCTTGGCAGCCTTACGCGCCATGTAGCTCGTACCAAGACCCTCTTCTGTGAGGATGTGACGTTCCTTGATGCCGACACGAGTCATAATCCACTCGTCGCTGGTGTCCACCATGCGCGACAGCTCCTCATTGGTGAGGACATAGTCAGGCACGTATCCGCCAACTCCGGTGATTACTGCGTTTATCTTACCCATCGTGGTAAAATTAATTATTCAGCAACTTCCTTTACGATAGCCACCTTGCCACGATAGTAGCCACAAGTAGGACATACTGTGTGGTATACGTAGTAAGCGCCACAGTTAGGGCATACTGCCAATGTAGGAGCTACTGCCTTATCATGAGTTCTTCTTTTGAGGGTACGAGTCTTTGACTGTCTTCTTTTAGGATGTGCCATTTTTCTTTAATCTTTAATTATTGTTTTTAATTTTTCAAGTTCATTCCATCGCGGATCTACCGCTGTCTCTTCGTCCTCATCACTACTTCGGGTAGCTGAATGCTCTTCCAGAGTCTTAATCATCGCCGCGTTGCATTTTCCAGGTGCATGAACGTGCTTAATGGGAACGTTGAGCGCTATAAATTCGTAGACGAACCATGAGAGGTCGAGCGTGCCATCACCCTCTTCCACCGTCACGAGGTCGTCGTCCTCGGAATATTCTTCTCCAAACTTCACCACGAGGCGGTCGTCCGTCTCGATGGGCTGGTCCATATCGTCGAGGCAGAGGTCGCACGGAATAACGACGGAGCCTTCGGTATGGATGTCAAGCTCAAAATAGCTTTCTGTACGGCGTATGTCTACAGACACACACACTTCTCCGCGCTTGATTTCGTCCTCTTCCAAGGAGCCGAACCAAGCGTCGCCAAGGTGGAACTGAAGGGCTGTACGGCCCTCGTCCAAATCCTTCAGATTTATCTTAAGTTGTTCTGAACTACACATTTGGTGTGCAAAGTTACGAATATTTTCCGACAAACCATATATTCTTTCAAAAGTTTTTGGGTTTATACGGGTTATTTCTTTAGTTCTATGCGGAATGTGGTGCCCACACCCACTTCTGACCACTTCACGAAGATGCGTCCTTTGTGATATTCCTCCACGATGCGCTTGGCGAGCGAGAGGCCCAGTCCCCAGCCTCTTTTCTTGGTGGTGAAGCCGGGTCGGAAGACGTTTCGGATGTCCTTGCTGCGGATGCCCTTGCCCGTATCGGTCACTTCCACGACGGCTTTCCTGTTCTCCTCAAACACCTTCAGCGTGATGGTGCCTTCGCCGCCCATTGCGTCCACGGCGTTCTTCGACAGGTTTTCTATCACCCACTCGAAGAGCGAAGCATTGATCTTCACCTGTATGTCGTCGTCGGGGAAGTCGCGAATCATCTTCACCTTATTGGAAGTGCGTCGGTCCATATAGTCGATTACATGTTCGAGCGCCTCCTTGAGGTCGGTCTCCACAGGTTCGGGCAGCGAGCCAATCTTCGAGAAGCGGTCTGCAATGAGCTGCAGTCGCTTCACGTCCTTGTTCATTTCGGGTATGAGGTCGTCGTCGGGATAGGTTTCCTTGAGTATCTCCACCCATGCCATAAGGCTGGAAATGGGCGTGCCCAGCTGGTGCGCCGTCTCCTTTGACAGTCCCACCCACACCTTGTTCTGCTCGGCGCGTTTGGAGGTAAGGAGGGCGAATATGGCTATCACCACGAAAATCATCACCACACCCAACTGTATGTAAGGATAAGAAGCCAGTCGGCGCAGCATCACGGAGTCGTCATAGCACACGTTTATGTAGTCAGCGTTAGCCACGCCGTTCTCAGGATTGTCGTCGATGGCGATGCGGATGTTGCGTTTCTCGAGCAGGAGATGATGTCCCATGTCGGTCACGAAACGCATCGTGTCGGCTTCGTTGGCGCAGTCCTTGATGATAATATTTCGGTAAGCCTGTACGTCGCCTTTCGAGTCGAGCACTATTACAGGAATGGTGTTGTTGCCGTTGATGACTTTCAGCACCAGATTGATGTCGGTGTTCTCGTCGGCGCGGTTAAGCGTACGCATAGCCTCCGCCCACACCTCCATCTTGTTATGCTCCTCCGTAGCGAGGTCGCGGATGAGGATATGTGACACGACAAGTGATGCCACGGCTATTATCACCGCAGCAAACACAAGAAGAATCTTGACTCTACGTATTTGGTCAGTCCATTGCATATAAATGTATAACGCAACAATCCGTAGATTATTATTATTTCGAAGAAGGAATTACTTTCACACCTCACCAAAGACTGCTATCCACCACCTTATTGGTCGCTCCAACGGAAGCTGAGTCGGTGGGCGGCGTGCCTGTCGGGGCGGTCTGGCGTGAGCTCATCATAACGCCGATAACGACGAGCAACACCAATGCCAATACCACGAGTACAGCATTCACAACGGCTAACGACCCGCCCTTGCCTGTCATCAGTCGCCTTACCTGTGCTATGTCGGCAGGACGACGGTCGCATTCGTCCGCAGCACACTTCTGCCCCACCCTTGCAAGACTCTTGCAATGGGCAGCCTCAGCCATATATTCCAGCACCTTTCCGAACGAATAGATGTCGGCGCAGGGGTCGCTCTTGGCTCCGGGCTGCAGCTGTTCGGGCGCCATATAGCCGATTGTGCCAGCCGGAATCTTCAGCACGCAGAACGTCTCGCTGTCGGAGAGTCCGAAGTCGATGAGCTTCACATCGCCGCCACGATGGGTGAGCATGATGTTTGAAGGCTTGATGTCGCGGTGCACGATCTGCTTGGCGTGCATATATTCCATGGCGTCGAGCAGTTGGGAGGCTATCTTGCGCACCTTATCCTCCGTCATGTTGCCGCCTTTGACAGCCGCTTCAAGCGTCTCGCCGTCCACATACTCCATCACTATGCAGTCGCCCAGTTCGCCCACCGGCTCCATGCTTATGGTGCGGCAGATGTTGGGATGGTCGAGCTGCAGCCCTATCTCGAACTCCATCATGAGCGCCTGGCGATATATCGGGGTGTAGGCGAAGTCGGGCTTCAGGCATTTCAGCATATAGCGCTTGCCGTAACGAACGGCAGAAAACATGCGCGTGAAGCCTGATTTAGATACGTAAGCCTCGCTTATATTCGTGAATCCGCCGTTATGACGCGTAGAATTGAAGTCGCTCTCGTCGCCTATGTCAGACACGAATCCCGATGTAGGTTGTTTATCCTTATCATTCATTGTCGCATGTCTTTAATATTCTGACTATAGAGAGTCCGCCGTTGCGTCCGGCTACGAACGGAGGCGTACGCTCGCCGTCACGCTCGAGGAACGGCAGGTAAAGCGGTTGCTCGGCGATGAAACATCCCGTGACAAAGACGTCGCCAAACAACATCTTGCTGTTGCGCGACTCAATGACCGTATAGCGGCTGTTTCCTAAGTATTCCAGACGTACCATGCGATTGGGGCTCCAGCCTATCTCCACCTCGTCGCCGCAACGAAGGTCGCTGCTCATGAGCTGGTCAGCATTGAAGAACGACGAGTTGTAACAAGGCATGGTCTTCAGCCATGCCACGAATCCGCTGAAGTCAGGATGACCGATATAACGCGACAGCGCATTCAGGGTGGTCATGCGTGGCTTGTGCTCGTCGCCGACATAGTCGTAGAGCCGTTTAAGCGTGGATGTCGACACATTGGCATTATATTTATTCTTAAGCATAAGCGAGAACACCTCGAAGTCGGTGGACGTGGCAAGTGTGTCCTCATATTTCTCCTTGACGAGACGCTTGAGTTCTTCTATTTCCGGTGATTTCATTCTTCTACGATATTATCAAAAACATTCCATTTAGAATTGGCACGATAAAATCTCTTCTTGCCCATCGGCACATGCAGACGGCAGGTCTTGGTAAAGTCGGTGCCGGTTGTGGTAAACGTATTGGGGCTGCATACTGGCGGCGTAGGGGCGCTGATGTAGAGATCGGCAAGCGGACAACCGTCAAACACGCGGTCTGACAGTAGCTCCACGTCGTCGCCTAAGCGCACAGTCTTCAGGCTGGCGCATTTCTGGAACACGCCCGTGGGCAACAGTTTCAGCGTGGAAGGGAGCACCACCTCCTTCACTTTACTGTTATAGAAGGCGCACTCGCCTATCTTTGCAAGTCCTGCAGGGAAGACGAACCTGTCTATGCTGCAGTCGCGGAAGGCATACGCTCCTATTGCCGTGATTGTGGCAGGCAACGAGTATTCGCCACGCTTGCCCATCGGGAACCACAATATGCTCTTGCCGTCACGACTCATAAGCACTCCGTCACGGCTTGCAAAGGCTGTGTTGGCTTCCGAGACGCTTATGTTCTCGAGCGACGTACAGCCTGCTGACGGCACAATGTCGTTGACTGAGGCAGGAATGACGATACTGCGCAACGAGGAACAATTAAGGAAAGCATCCTTTTCTATCCTAACGACGTCCATGGGCAGGTTGATGTTCTTCAGATTTACGCATGAGGCAAACAGCCCCACTCCTACAACATTGTCCTCGGAATAGCGCGACGCATCATACGTGCCGCCTCCGGCAACGATGCGGGCTCCGGAGATGTCGATATCGGCAAGACGTCCGCCTGTGGCGCTGCCGTCGATGCCGAGTCCTGCCATGTGGCGCAGAGTGCGCAGGTCGTCGCCGTTAAGAGGTCCGGCTATCGTGATGGTGGTGTATTTATATATGTCGTCGCCAATGACAACGGACAGCATGCCCGGCGTATCAAGGGTTACTGCCGAAGACGTGGTGTACGAAAGTGGTTCGCCAACCGCCTCACCGTTTCTGTTTCTTGCGAACGCCGTGATGACGTATGTAGTGTTTGGCTGCAGATTGCCTATGCGCAGACGGAAGAATCCATCAGCGCCTACAGAGCCTGTCTGCATTATGGTGATTTGCTTTTCGCTGCCGCCGTCCATGTCGGCTCCGTCCTGCCGCGCCACTCGACAACCGCTTTCGGTTATATCGTCGCCACCGTCGTCGGCAATGCTGTAGCCCACAATCACACTCATAGGACTGCTGCTCAACACCTTCACCTCCCCCATTGTTGGCTGCAGGTTTGGGAGGGTCGTGAAACTGAGAGGCTCGCCGGACAGCACAGCCGTGCCGTTGCCGCCTTGCAGCATATAGTAATATGTGGTGCCAGCCGTGAGGTTGCGTAAGCGCATGCTCACACTTCCGTCCACGTTGTCAAGCACGTCCGAACGCTCAGACATACTCTCATCGGCACCGTAACGAAACCACAGCTGCGGCATCTGCGTAGCCTTGTCCGTTTGGCACATTCCGGAAATGGTGGCTTCCGTACGGGTTATGTCGGTTGCTTGCAGCGTCTGCAAATGCGGCTCAAGGCTGTCCGGTCTGTCACTACTGCACGAACACATAAGCGTCAGGACGGCCATAAATGCGAAATATAAACGATGGAACATATTAAGATTTAAGCTATGATTCATATATATAGTTTGATTCACCGTATATATTTATACGGTCGGTCAAAGCTTGACGGGCTTTGTGGTCACGCGGTTTTTGCCTATACGTATGCCAATGCCCACGCATCCCTGCCAATGGCTGCCGCCGATGGTAAGCGTAGAGGCGCTCAGGCTCAGTCGTCCCGTTGTAAAGATGACGCCTATCTCCGCCGCCACTCCCTTGTGGGTGAGTCCGTCGTTGCGAAGCCATCCGCCTCCTTCGCTTTCTGCAAGCTGCCATGCTGTGGTCTGGCTGGCATAACCAGCTCCCTCAAAGATGTTAAGGTTGTCGTTTATGCGGTGTATCAGGCCCGCAGTAATGGCGTATTCGGATGTCTGCGTCTTGCCGGTATAATACGGCTTAACGGCTACAGCTCCGTTGCGATAGCCCTCGCGGTTGCATGTTCCTATGGTCTTTTGGGCGGAACGAAGATTGGTGCTGGCATGCACATAGCCACCATGACGGCTCATCATGGCTGCCATAACGCCCCACGAAGGCCCGTCGGTATGCATGGAGGCTGTGAGCAACGTGTAGGCATGTAGCGGCACCACGCGTCGGAGCGGCGCCACGGTTACGGTGTCGACGATGGTCTGAGTGTATACGATGGTGTCGTGCTTCTCCACCACCGCCGTCTGCGGCAGGCGAAGACGCATCTCGTAGGTCATGCGGCTCTCCAGCTTTGTGCCGAACTGAAAGTCGCGCAGCACTCCCCATTGGGGATGTTTCAGCGTTATGCTCTTGCTGCCTTTGGGTAGGAAAAGCCATATCTCGCCCACCTTGTCGCGACGTTCCACGATGCCCAACGGCGAAGAGAAGGCGAAGTCGGCAGGAGCCACAACCTTCAGAAGGGCACAAGCCTCATCGTTAAGGTCGCGGACGGCATCGATGAAGGCGCTCACGTCTGTGGGCAACTGACGGAAACTCTCCACAGAGAATGTGCTGTCCGTAGGAACGGCTGCCTTGGCATCGTGCAACGACAGACACCATAAAGCGGCTGTATACACCACAAGAAGCGCCACTTTACGTAGCGTAAAGCTCAACTTTATTGCCCGTGAACTATTGTTTAGCATAATACAATGTTTTGTCTATTCAAGATTAAAGTCGGAAGTGACGGTCTATTCAAGATTAAAGTCGGAGATGTCTATCACTCCTTCGCCACCACCGACCGTGGCGGAAGGCTGCCATGTACGCACATGGATGAGCGGCATGGAGGCATTGCGGAAGTCCCATAGCAGGAACAGCCAGCCGTCGTCCGCATAACGGTCGCTCTTATAACGCTGGCGGAGCGACACGCCGTAGATGCCGTCCTTCGTGGGATGGCGCATGATGCGGAAGTCGGAGAACTTGACGTCCACACTCTTGTTCATGCCGAACACCTTGGCAAGCCGCGAGAGATAGTCGCGCTTGGTGTGCAGAGCGTAGCTCACGCGCGAGTCAGCTCCTACGCCAGCTGTGGCAGCCGACTCTTTCACCACATTGCCTACAATGATCAGAGCCTCGTCGCTGAAGACCTGACGGAGGAAGTCGATGTCCTTGGTGGTGTATGCCGTGCGCAGATGTTCGCAGTAGTTGAGTATCTGCCGGCGGTGCGAAGCATCTGTCTCCGTGAGTTTTCCTTTTACTATCTTTGCCGCCTCGTTGTAGAACGGGCTGCTTTGTGCTATCTTGCGGATGTCTGTCTGGCTCAGCCTTACCGCCTTGACATGGCTTTCACGACGTGGCTGGGCAGACGTAGAAGCAGGTTCGGCTGTCTGGCTTTGCATGTCCACACTCTGTTGCGTCAGATTGTCTTCGGGCACTACAGCCTTGGCTTGCCCCATTGTTCCAGCCGTGAATGTAACCATACCGTTTGTGTCTACATACCCTTCTCGTCCTGTCGCCATCTCGCGGAAGCGTAGTCTGCCGCTACGGAAGCGCGTGTCAATCATACATCCACGCAGCGGAATGCGGAAGAGCATGTTGCCGCGGGCGTCCTCCACTATATACTGACGTTGACCGTCAGCCACGGTCTGCTCCACCACTTCCATGCCTTCGTTCATTCCATAGCGCGTCTCCTTGACGTTATCATTATAATCACCAAAGGGCAGCAGCCATAAAGCTACTGCCCATAGGGTAAGTGCCAGCACTACGGCTGACAATATGCAGGTTATTTTCTTCATTCAAATAGAGTTATTGCCAGTCCTGTATCTCTCCGCCGATATCTATCTTTACCTTATCCGGGTTGTCGGATATGATGAGATTTACGAGGTGCTCTGTGCCTGGCTTAAACTGAAATTTGCTCTCGAAAAGATAGCTCACACCCTTCATCACCACCTCGATGAGCGGCTGTCGGTTGTCAATGCGCTGCGGCACAATGATGGCCGAATAGCTCGTATCGCCGTCCTGATGTGCCGTGATGGTCTGGCGCGTGCCCTTCACATAGCGTGTAGCCACTCCAGCCTGAAGGTCCACGGTGGCTGTCGGCACGGTGTTGTGGATATACACCGTGGCGGTGGTGGGCATGTCGCCCTCGAAATCCTCACCCTTTATCAGACGTATCTTCAGCTTGCTCATGATATGCTTGAAGGTCAGTCTTATTGGGGAAACCGAAGCCATGATTTTCTTGCTTGTTGCAAAGAGCAGGTCGCTCGCCTCATAACCGCCGAGAGCGGTGGCTGTCTTGGCTGTGCGCTGGTCGGTGCTGACGCTGAAGGGCTGGTCGGTGATGCTGCTTATCCCTTTGATGTACGGATAGTAAGCGTAAGCATTGAACGAACCTTTGTCCCAAAACAGGGTGCGGCTGGCAGCCCATTTGTTGCCGTCAAAGGTGAGAGCCTCGTTGTTAACCAGATTGCCGCCCAACTCCAACGGGGCATTTACATCAGCCACATACAGACCTATTCTGTCATTACGCTCAAAGGCTGTAGCTGTGGCACGGGTCTGACCCGGATGAGTCACCACGAAAGACATCGGCGTAGACTTGGCGTCTTGACTCGGAGCCGTTTCATGCTCCTCACTGCAAGCCACCACTCCTAATATAGCTAACGCCAAACTGGCATATCTTATTATATAGTTCTTCATATTTATTCTTTTAGAAATTCAAGTTTATGACTTACTCAACGGTGTCTTCTCACTTTCTTCATATTCAGCGGACTGCCCTTATGTATAACGGGGGTATGCTGATAGGTATGTGCATTGAGCTTGTTGTCCGTGTTCACACCGCGTGTCACGTCTCCTGCATCGCGCTTGTCATACTTGACAAACTCCTCAAACGAGAATGTCTCACCGGCATATCGCTTGATGCGCTTCACGATGCTCTCGCGGCTGATGGTGCTATAGTAGGGGATGTCGTTGTTCATGCAGGAGTTCTGCTCCGAGCGGAACACGCCACGGTTGTGCATATAGCCGCCCTCGTAGACGTCAACTATGTCGCTGTAGCGGTCGTCGAAGATGAGATGGCTCCAGCCTACATTGTGCATCTTGCCAGTAAGCGAGAGATTGTCATACCAGCCCAGCGCCTTCGCATTGTTAAATTCCATTACGTGTCCGCAGCACGAACAGCCGCAAGCATCAATGAAGGCATTATGATAGATGTATTCATCGCCGAGCTTGCCGAATCCGTGACCGCCTGCCTCATGCTGAACCACGCCACGCGTGTCGAGCGGATAGCCGTATGTGCTAAGAGGGCAGAAGGCTATGGCTGAACCGTCCGGCCACATCTGGCAGATGCCGCCGTAGTCGGTGGAGTTAGGCACGATGATTATCAATGTCTCTTTCAGGTTGTCTTTGTTTACCGTCGGTGCACCAAGGGCATAGCTGAATATCTCGTCATAGTCAGCCTTCAGACCCACGCCACCGGTAAAGGTGGTGCTGAATCTGTTGTAGCGGATAGTGTTTACGGTTCCTACTCCGCTTTCCGTAGACAATGGTATGGCTGTATATACATTGAAGTAATTGCGATAAGTCTTGTAAGGCTCTATGCCGAAGAAGTGTTCCACCTCCTGCTTGATGTGCTTCAGGTAGTCGCCGTCGGCAATGTCCTTGGCGTTATATCCATCGCCGAGAAGCACAATATTGATGCCGCCGTTGCGTCCCTTGGTGGCTTTTTGCAGGGTTATCCATTCATCCTCGCCATATTTATAACCATATTGCGACACGCTGCATTCGTGGGTATAGTCATTGTTCTTCAGTCGGAACACCACCTTGCCCTCGCGGTTGCCAGAGGTTATTGCCATACCCTTGATAGTCAGGGTCACCTCTGTCTTCTTGTTGCCGCTGGCAGGAGACACCTCACACCAGCTGGGCTTGCTTGCCACTTCCCACTCGCCCTCGGCATTAATCACCAGTTTCTGCTTATGCTGTGTGCTCAAGGCACAGGCTACAGATGGACGGCAAACGAGCTCGTGGTGGGCAGCGATACGCTTGAAATCCTTCCATCCACTGGCAGCTTGGTTTTGTTGGATGGCAGACTCTGGTACTTCCAAAGTGAAATTGTCTTTTGCTACACCATCGAAAGCTCCATTTTGGACGTAAGCTGGCATATCACCCTTGCAGACGATTGAACTTACGCCAAAACAGTTTTGGAATGCTCCTCCATCTTCGTTTCCACTGGCTTCATATCTAATGCTTTCAAGACTTTCTGGGAAAATAAGACCTTCTATGCTTGAACATTTTGCAAAAGCACCTGCACCAATGGATTGTAAGCCCTCTGGGAATTCAAGCACTCCCATCAATCGCCAGTTATATGCAAAAGCGTGACTTCCAATAGCTCTTACTGCTGTCGGAATCTTTAGTTCTCCAGAGAAATCACAACCATAGAATGCATTTTCTGAGATTGCGGTTAAGTTTTTAGGAAGTTTTAATTCACCCTTAAGAGGGCAATGTGCAAAAGCACTAGAACCAATGGAGGTTATACCATCGTGTAAGGTTAGATTTCCGTCAAATCCAGAACCGTCAAAGCAATTTTCTGGAATAGATGTGACACCTTGAGGTATATTGATAGAACCAGTTAAGTTAGGGTCTGCTTGAAAAGCACCCTCTCCGAGGTATTTTAACTTTGATGGTAATTTGATATTTCCATGTAAACCAGGACAGTCTCCAAAAGCACCACAGCCGATGATCTCAAGATTGTCAGGAAGTACTAATTCGCATACAAATTGGCAACCTCTAAAAGGACCATCCCAATATCCTGCATAACCAACAATATCTCCAATTCTTTTTAACGTAGAAGGTAAGGAAAGTATACCATTTAAACTTCTGCACCCATAAAAGGCATCTTTGTCTATTTCTGTTACTCCTTCTGGTATAAGAAGTGATCCTGTTAGGAACGAGCATCCGCTAAAAGCGGCTGTTCTTATGGCTTTAAGCTTGTTTGGAAGCACTAAACTAGTAAGGGATTTTTTGTTGTTGAATGCATCATGTGGAATCTCATCAGCCTTCCTATCATCTCCATCTCCCATTGCCATAATGGAAACTTCTCGCAAATTGATAGCTGCAAGGTTCTCCATTGAGTCTTTCATAAACTCAAAATCCTTGGCATTAATCTCACCGGTAATCTTCAGATTCTTAATCTTGGTATAGTCCTTATTAGCAGCAGTAATAGCATTCTTCAAACCACCGGCAGTGGAATTGACAATCACATACTCCTTGGCTGTGGCATCATGGCTCACGAGGTCGTTCTCCCACGGCGTGATGCTCTCGCTCACCAATGTCAGCTTATACTGACCTGATGCAGCCTTCTTGTCTACCTTGATGCCGAAGTTCATCATCTTTCCGGCAACGTACGTAAAAGCCTCGTTCTTGGCAAACTTGTAAGGCACGCCGCCAATGGTGATACTGAACAATGTGGTGCTGGCCTTCAGGGTCTGAGGCACTACGATGGTACGCCATTCGTCGCCTACGCGCGAGGGTATTGTGGCTGTACTCTCCACGCTTCCGGCTGGCTTCACCTCTCCGTTGGCAAGGTTGATGCTTGCCTTGCGCACCAGGTTCGGCGCAAGCACAATCTTCTCTGTATTCGCCCACTCGCCTTCTGTGAAGCCCGAACCCTGAATCAGTGTTACACGGGCATTGGACATACGGTGAGACAACGGCAGACGGATGACGTTGGTCGTTGGAGCTACGTCGCCCACCTTGCCCCAAAGGAAGTCGCTCGCCTCATAGCCGCCCATTTCTCCATCCTCAGAAATCTTGCTTTGGTCTTTCTGCACCTCAAACTGATAGTCGTCGATGCTCTCGGGATTGGCAAAGGGATAGTAACCATACACATCGATATGTGTGTGCTTGTCCTTCCAGAAAAGGTCGTAAGCAGAATTCCAATGGTTGCTGGCCTCTTCATACGTGTGGCGAACATTGTCACCACGATTGCCGTCGGGCTTCAATGTGCCAGGTGTGCCGCCATCATAATCAACAACATACACACCCATCACATCGCCGTCACAGAAGCCGCTGTCGTTGACACGCGTCACCGAGAGCTGTGTGATATCGCCCGACAACTGTATGCGATCTTCACTGTTCAGCTTACCGCCTGCCTCATCGAAGAGCGAGTCGGAACAAGCGGCAAGCATCATGCAAAGAACTAATACAACTGTAAATATATAAGAGTTTTTGTGTGTCTTATAATCCATATTAAATGCAATGTTTTTAAAAGTTCATATATACATTACTTTATATCATAATTAGCTTGCAATGCCACCATAATCAACATCGTCGTCTTTCCATTCTCCGATAGTGACATTCACGCCGTTGCTTATCTTCTTGACAGTCACATTAATCGTGTGGCGCTTTCCGCTTACGAAGGTAATGTTCTGGGAGAGCTTATATTCATATCCGTCAATCGTCACGGTTATAAGCTGGGTGTCTGTCACCGTCTGCGGAACAACAATGGCGCGATAGACATTGCCGTCCTTGTAAGGTATGACATTGCTTGCTGTTCCGTTCATTGTTACTTCCGACGTGCTGAGGTTAACCGTTGACGAAGTGACAAGATTGTTGATCCTCACCGACGGATTTGAAGCAGCAAGTGAGCTTTCTGTAAATCCCGCTCCTGCCTTGAGCACAATCGCCACCTGGCTCATGATATGCTTTGCCATGATGTTCACGGGGGAAGCAGTTGGAACAACATCGAGTGTAGAACCTACTATCAGGTCAGAAGCCTTGAAAGCAGCCTCGCTGCTTTGGTCTGCATTGATCTTAAAGGGCATTGCGTCAACACTTGTGATGGTCGAGGTGTATGGATAATACATATAGAAGTCGGCATGCGTCTCGGCGTCCTTCCAGTATAGAGCAGAAGCTGGATTCCATGACGTTACGTAAGTATAGAGCATGTTGTCCACATAGTTACCGGAAGGCTTTAGTGGCACTGCGCTGCCGTCAGCATTGCGGTTGACAACGAACAGACCCATCTGGTCACCATTCTCAAACGCCGTCTCTGTTGCACGGCTTATCGTTGTGCCTATATTAATAGGTATCTGCACATTAGGTTTGTCCGGCTCGGATGGAGTGGAAGGAACACTGGGGCCGTCATTACCACAAGAAGAACATGCTGCGAGAATAGCAAAAGCTATTGCAAGAAAAGGTTTATTTTTCATAAGGATTTTTATTGTTTGCAATATTAATAATTAACAATGCAAAGTTAAAGAATAAAAAAACACAAAACAAGTTCATAATAGTTCACTCTAAAGAATAACAGAAAAATAGCGAAGACCGAAGCCCTCGCTACTATAAAAAAAATCAAATCGTATTCTTATAACTCTATATCCTTGGCTGCTGCATTATCTTATTGCGATTTCTGGCTTTTAAGAATCATCTCTGTATAGCGACAGCAAAGTTATCAGATAAATACGACTTATGCAAGTCCATAATAGTTCATGAAACAAAAGATCATGTACTTCACGTCATGGCACAAAAAAAAGGTCTCCAAAGTCGTTAGACCTTGAAGACCTCAAGTAAAAGAAGGCAG
>ERZ1023869.69-NODE-69-length-48253-cov-34.696274_pt1 | contig 48253 bp, 33 predicted proteins | sample MGYA00380390_ERZ1023869 | MGnify/ENA primary metagenome ERZ1023869 (study PRJEB33179, sample SAMN07449005) | human gut metagenome | biome: Human-gut; feature: Human associated habitat; material: Faeces | host: Homo sapiens | place: India: Bhopal | collected...
CTGTCGTACAACAGTGAGGTAACTACTCATGCCCTGGGGGTGCTGAGTAGTTACTTGTTGCTCAGGAACTTATAAATAAAGTTAAATCAAAGTGTTGCGGAATTAAGGAAATATTCATTCTGTGAAATATTTTTTGCTAAAAAATGTTTACCTTTGCGAAAGATTAAAATTTTATGAAACTATGGAAGAGAAAAACGTAAATGAAGTATTGGGGGGTAGCCCAGATAATGAGAAGAAAGAAGTAGCGACAAAAGAAGCGAAAGTAAACAATAGTGCAGAAGAAACTCTCACTACAGTCGCTTTTACCATTCTTGTTTTAGGCATTATTACTACTGTAATATGCTTTTTCTCAATATGCTTTGTTGAAACATTGAAGCCGGGTTATGAATATGTAACTGAAAAGAAGTTTAACCCTGCTGGTTTTGCTACAACAGTAATGATATTTTTCACTTCATTAATAAGCTGGAGTATCATGAAAGTATTAGCAAACATTTCACTTACTCTAAAAGAGATGAATCAAAAGATGAAGTAATTCCTTGTCTTTTCCTTCATACTAAATCGCTCATATCTTTGCCCTAAAAAAGCAAGATATGAGCGATTTTTCTTTCACACCCCCAACATCAGTTGTACCAATCCATGGCACCAACAAGGCAGTAGCCTTCGCCCCAAGACAAGTGAAGTCTTCAACGAGGAGCACAACATAGCCCCAATCATCATCAATATCATCAATCTCATCTAATCCGGCTCAAAGTCATTGAGTAGCACTTGGAGTCCTACTATTTCAGTCACGAACTCATACGCTCCGCACGACCAATATTCACAACTGATGGGAGTCCACCCAAGACCCCGTCCAGTACAAGCGTATATACTAACGCATAGCAACCATTGAATTCTCCGTACTAAGAATTAATACCAGATGCCAAGCATCATGGAAACGGTAAACATCATCCGCACGGCCAAAGGCAGCGTCTTCAACGAATGGAAAGTATCTGAAACAGCCAAACTCTTCGAAAACCATGGATATGAAAATAAAAAGCAATCCTTAGGATACTTCTTCTGAGAAAATTTGTATATTTGCAAAAAAATAAAAAACAAATTATGAAACTATTTCTATTATTATTTCTAACTTTAAACTCATTGCTTTTGTCTGCACAATCGCATTTTACCTTTAAAGGAATTCCAATGGATGGTCGTATTTCTACGTTTGTAGAAAAAATGAAATCTAAAGGATATATTGTAGTGAAAAAGACTGAAGATGCATACATAATGAAAGGCTCATTTGCTCGAAAAGATGCAAAAATATTTATAATAAGCACACCACAGACTAAAACAGTATTTAGAGTTGCGGTTTTAATTGAACCCGTAGAATATACTTGGAAATCATTAAAAAACTTATATCTCGATTTTCGGCATTATTACGTTGAAAAATATGGTAACCCAAGTAGCGATTACAATTTCCTTGCCTTCCCATATAATGAAGGCGAAGGAAATGAAATGCAAGCTGTAGAAGAAGAAAAATGTAGATATTGTTGTTTCTTTTTCCCAGAAGAAGGCGCTATATCTATTTCCATTTCAAAATTTAAAAATATAGAAATAGTATATGAAGACAATATTAATGTAGAGAAGAAAAAATCAGAGAGTTTGTCCATGATATACGACGACATCTAACTTGTTTTTTTACCCATACAAATGCTTCCGTACTTTCGCAGTATGGAAGCTTTTTTCAATATATCCCTACACAAAGATTGGCAGTCTTTATCCGACTCCCAACTCCTATGTTTCTTCCATCAGATGTCACGCTATCTCCCGATGGAAGAGATTCTTACGCTCTGCCTTTTTCAAGTGGGTAGAGCCAAGAATATTATGTAAAACCCACAACGGCAGCTACCTCATCAAACGCAGAAAATCCCCGAAGCAGGAAGCCCTGCTTACCATCCGTCGGATTCAAGCAGCCACCGTCACCCTTGGTTTCCTCGCCCAATGCTCTTCGTACTCGACAAGAATCACAAAAATCAGAAATGCCAACTCCATTGAAGTCGACTTCCAAGGCGTACCGTTCTCGACTTTCATATCAGCCGACAACTACTATCAAGGCTATCTTCACACCAAGAAAGGGGTGTTGCTTAACGAACTCGATACACTTCTTTACCCAAAGGTCAAGCAGCTTCACCTCACCGCCTTTTCTCAACACTTTCCATTGGTCCACGTCACTGAAATATTATTTTGCCCGGTCTTGGCTATGGTCAATAAAATAAACTGTCTAAGGTAAAAGTATTCTTACTAACACGGTATTTAGAAACAGGGGTAATCTTGAAACTTCATGGATTTCGGTCAATTTGGTAAAAGATAATGATAACAATGAGAAACTTACTATTACAATAAAGCCGTATGAAGCAATAGGAATGTGGAATGTTTTTTTCGGTCATTTCCTCAGTTGGCTGTGTTTCGTTTCCTCAGTTGGCTGTGAATTGACAGTTATTGATATATTAATTGCTGTTTAGCGGTGAGATTATAAATGATGCCATAGCCTCCTAAGTTTGCCTTGTCATTTGTTGACTTTTGCTCAAGTTCTTACTTTTGCCCCCCCTACTGTGTTATCTTGTGTTTTTATCTGTTTTTCCGCTTATGGGCGCGTGCTGTGCACAAATAAAAGGCTTTACGTTAGGTTGTCGAGAACTGGTTCTCGTAAGACCTAATGTAAAGCCTTTTATTTAAATCCGATAGGATTTGCGCCCATAAGCGGATTGTGGATAAAGGTTTTTGTCAAAGCCCTGCCTAATACAGCTGACTCACCACCACTGTTGGGAAATCATTCTATAAACTCTCTGATTTGCGGAAGGAGCGACATGGCTTTTTCCACTCCTGCTTCGTACACCCTTTTCATCTTGTCCTCCTTGAGGCTGAGTCTGCCGATGTTGAGCTTTTCATCGGGACAGATGAGGAAGGTGTCGCCTTTCTGAAGTTCAGAGTGGATGTAGTCCAGTTCGTCGTTATACATAATATGTCGCCTTGCCATCAGCTGCGCCACCTTGGGATATTGCTTCAGAAACATCTTCATGGCGAGTCCTACATGCGCCTTTTTCTTCTTGAAGTCTAACGGCTGAGTAAGGATGACGACATTCTTTCTGTAGCCTTTTCCTTGAATGAACTTCAACGGAATGCTGTCCGTTATTCCTCCGTCCAGATAATGCCGACCGTCTATCTCCACCGGCTTTGCGAACACCGGCATGGAAGCCGAAGCCTGCATCCATCTCAGTCCGATGCCGTCAGCATCGTCAATCTCATGATATACCGGACATCCTTCTTCTATGTCAGTACACACGGCGTAGAACCTCATCGGGTTCTCTCTGTATGCATCGAAGTCCATCGGGTCGTAAACGTGCGGCAGCAGGTGGTAGGAGAAGCGCTCGTTGACGTAGTTGCCTGTTCTGAACAGCGACTTCCAGCTCATATATTCCGGATTGTCCTTGAATCTTATGTTGTATCTTAAGGCTCTGCCAGGTTGGTTCGACTTGTAGTTGCAGCCGAACAACACTCCAGCCGAAACGCCGACAGCGGCGTCAAATCTGATGTCGTTCTGCATGAATACGTCCAGTACTCCGCTTGTGAACATCGCTCTCAAGCCGCCTCCTTCAAGGACGAGGCCGGTGGGCGATTGGGAGGATTGTGTTGCGCTATGTTCCTTTGTCATCTTCATCCGGATAATTTTTTGTTTTCTATTCAGACGGTAAAGTTAGCAATAGAATCTGGAATGACGTGCAAAATAAATGTTAAAGCGAGTGAATTAAAATGCTGTTTGGAGGTAGTCTGCCTGACAATATTTGCATTTCTGATGCTCAATACTATGAGTTCGGCGCACAACAAAATCTTTGGTGCGAAATTCTTGAGTTTTGAGCGTGCAGCGACAATGTGCTGACACTATGTAGATTACGCTACTATGAAGAGAAATGTGCAATGAATTACTGAGCAAAACAAGCCTCATAGGGTTGCTATAGAGCCTCTTTTACACTCCAATACAGCCACTGTTGTTATGCAATACAGCCACTTTTGCACTCTAATAGGGCTACTATTGGAGTGTAAAAGTGGCTGTATTGGTAAATTAGGGTGTCACAAACGCAACAAAACAGCAGAAAAACGGCTCGCAAAATCTCTAAAACCGATTTTTATTTTGTAACAGGTTTTTACTCTTTAGACGATATTTGCATAGTATTCCTCCGCCATCCTTACTATCTCCTTCGGCACAAGCGAAGAGATGTCGCCACCTGCCTTTATGGTGTTGCGGACAAGCGTGCTGCTGATGTCATAGAGTCCGGTGTTGAAGAGGCGGACGGTCGGGGGGAGGGTGGTGACGTCGATGTCGCTACCCGTGCGCGGATAGATGGCGATGGGGTAGTGGGCGATGATGTCTTCGTAATGATACCAACGGCTGAACACCTCCCAGTTGTCGGCTCCTATGAGGAGTGTGAACTCGCGGTCGGGGTGGGCGGCGGAGAGCGCCTGCAGCGTGTTCCACATATACGAGGGACGCGGCAGGGCGAACTCGAAGTCGCTGGCTTTCAGCTTGGGGTAGGGAGCGAGCGCCATGCGGGTCATCTCCAGACGGAGGCGGTCGTCGAGGAGGTCGCCACGCTCCTTCAGCGGATTCTGCGGCGACACCACCAGCCACACCTCGTCAAGTCCCGCAAGCTCAGTCATCTTGCGGGCTATGGCGATGTGTCCGTTGTGTATGGGATTGAAAGAACCGCCGTAGATGCCGGTCTTTATCTTGTCCATGCGTGTTTTTATTTCTCGATAAACTCCTTGATGGCGGCGTAAGTGTCCTCCACGGCGCGGTCGAGGTCGTCGTTGATGATAACGCGGTCGAAGTAAGGAGCCTGCGACAGCTCGAACTCAGCGCGTGCGATGCGCTGCTCTATCACCTCGGGTGCGTCTGTGGCGCGTCCAATGAGACGGCGGCGCAGTTCGTCAATAGATGGCGGCTGAATGAAGATGCTGAGCGCACGGTCGCCGTAAAATTCCTTGATGTTGCGTCCGCCCTTTACGTCCACGTCGAATACGACGTTCTCGCCGCGGGCAGCCTGCACCTCCACCTGCTCCTTCAGCGTGCCGTAGAAGCGGTCCTGATAAACCTCCTCATACTCAAGGAAGTCGCCCTTCTCGATGCGCTGGCGGAACTCCTCGGGAGAGAGGAAGAAATACTCCACGCCGTTCTGCTCCGTGCCACGGGGCGCACGCGACGTGCATGAAATTGAGAATGCGAGATGCAGCTCGGGACGCTGCATCAGACGGCCTATGATTGTGCTCTTGCCGCTGCCGCTTGGAGCGGAGAAAATGATAAGTTTACCCATATTTGAATTTTGAATTTTACAGCGCGTTCAGCACCTGTTCCTTTATCTGCTCCAGTTCGTCCTTCATCTTCACCACGATGTTCTGCATCTCGGCGTTGTTGCTCTTCGATCCGGTTGTGTTTATCTCACGTCCCATCTCCTGCGCGATGAATCCAAGCTTCTTGCCCTGTCCGTGTCCTTCCGCCATTGTCTCGCGGAAATAGCGGAGATGGTTGGCGAGGCGCTGCTTCTCCTCGCTGATGTCCAGTTTCTCGATGTAATAGATAAGCTCCTGCTCCAGGCGGTTCTTGTCGTACTCCACGTCGGGGATGGATTTGAGTCCTTCCACGATGCGTGCGCGGATTTTCTCCACTCTCGACTTCTCGTACGGCTCGATGCTCTCCAGCAGGTGCTGTATGTTGTCCACCTTCTCGCCGAACTTCTTCTCAAGGGCAGCGCCTTCCTGCGTACGGAAGTCTACGAGATGCGTGATGGCGTCGTCCGCAGCACCGCGCACCACGTCCCATTCCTCGTCTGTAAGCGTCTCAGCCTCAGTCTTTGAGGTTACGTCCGGCATGCGGAGAAGCGTCTGAAACCAGTCCTGCGGTTCGGGTATGCCGTACTGTTCGGAGATGGCACGAAGCTGTGTGTAGTAGTTGTTGACGAGTGCGGCGTTCACGGTCGTAGCGTCTGCGTCCGCATCCTTTTCCACCCAGATGGCGAAGTCCACCTTTCCGCGGATTACGCGTGCCTGGATGGTCTGGCGTATCTCCATTTCCTTCTCGCGGTAGAGCGGTGCGATGCGTGTTGACAGGTCGAGAGCCTTGCTGTTGAGCGACTTTATCTCGACGTTGATTTTCTTTCCTTTGTAGGTTGCGACAGATTTGCCGTAGCCCGTCATTGATAGTATCATATTGTCTTAATGTAAGTGTTTATGCTTGATGTTAAAGTATATGGTTTGGCGTTTTACCAAAGTGCAAATGTACTTATTATTTTCCGAAAATCCCCCTATGAGGTGGAAAATACGCCCGAACATGAATTTAAACGGCACAAATGGGTTGACTTTGAGCGAAAAGTTGTATTTTTGTAATTGTAAAATTATAATTTTTAGCATGTCGTGTATTTTAAATATTGAGACGAGCACAGATGTGTGCTCGGTATCCGTCAGTCAGGACGGTGCTTGCATTTTTTCACAGGAAAGTCATGAGGGTCCTAACCATGCCGTAAAGCTTGGCGTTTTTGTTGACGAGGCTATGTCCTTTGCCGACTCGCACGCCATTCCGCTTGACGCTGTGGCTGTAAGCTGCGGACCGGGTTCTTACACCGGCCTGCGCATCGGTGTGTCGATGGCTAAGGGCATCTGCTTCGGTCAGGACCTCAAACTTATCTCCGTGCCCACGCTGGAGCTGATGGCTGTGCCCGTGCTGTTGCGCGAGGAGGTGGAGGAGGGCGCTCTGCTCTGCCCGATGATTGACGCCCGCCGCATGGAGGTCTATTCCGCCATTTACGACCGCGCATTGCGCGAAGTAAGGCAGGTGCAGGCAGACGTAGTGGACGCCGACACTTACCGCGAATACCTCGACCGCGGACCCGTCTACTTCTTCGGCAACGGAGCGGAGAAGTGCATGGAGACCATCAATCATCCCAACGCCCGCCTCATCAAGGGCGTGGAGCCGCTTGCAAAGTGGATGTTCCCCATCGCGGAGCGTCGCATTGCGCAGGAGAAGTATGAGGATGTGGCTTACTTCGTGCCGTTCTATCTGAAGGACTTCGTGGCAAAGGAATCGAAGAAGCTGCTCTAAGCATACTTCTTTAATACCATTAACTTCTGAACTTTCGAAAGTTCAATTATTATTATGCAATAAACAACAACCCATATAGAATGAAAATAAAAGGACTGGACTATAACACCCAGCGCGAGCAACTCGTCCTGCCGGAGTATGGACGTGAGGTGCAATCGATGGTTGACTACTGTATGGACCTCAAGGACCGACAGGAGCGCCAGCGCTGCGCGGAGTCCATCGTGGCCATCATGGAGCGCATGAAGCCGCGTGTGGGCGATGCCAAGGAGTATCGCCACAAGCTATGGGACCACCTGGCGCTGATGAGCGGATTCCGTCTGGACATCGACTATCCCTTCGACATCAGCCAGGCTCACCACATGATGGAGAAGCCCAAGCCCATGGCATATCCCATGAAGCGCATCCCCGTAAGACATTACGGCAACATGATGTTCGAGATATTCGAAAAACTCAAGACTCTTCCCGAAGGAGCGGAGCGCAACGAGCTGATACGTCTTGCCGCCAATCAGATGAAGCGTGACCTCATGCAGTGGGGACACGGTTCGAGCGACAACGAGAAGGTGGCGTCGGACATTGCCAACTACACACACGGCACCGTGGAACTCGACCTCTCCACGTTTAAGTTTGACCGTACGGAGATGCCGCAGCCGCGCAACAACGAGAAGAAACAACGCAGAAGAAAAAACTAACATCAGCCTATGGAATCGTTTATCATTGAAGGAGGACATCCGCTCTCGGGAACCATTACGCCGCAGGGAGCGAAGAACGAGGCGCTGGAGGTGATTTCGGCTACGCTGCTTACGAGCGAGCCGGTGACCATCTCTAACGTGCCGGACATCCTCGACGTCAACAACCTCATACAACTCCTCAAGGACATCGGCGTAAAGGTCACGTCGGAGAGAAAGGGCGTGTTCACCTTCCAGGCGGACCAGATTGACCTCGGATTCCTCTCCAGCGACGAATACATCAGAAAGTGCTCAGCTCTCAGAGGCAGCGTGCTCCTTATGGGTCCGCTGCTCGGACGCTTCGGCAAGGCTTCGGTGGCAGAGCCGGGCGGCGACAAGATTGGTCGCCGCAGACTGGACACCCACTTCCTCGGATTCAAGAATCTCGGGGCGAAGTTCATCAGCGACGACGAGCGCAAGGTGTTCACCATCGAGGCTAAGCATCTGAAGGGCACGTATATGCTCCTTGATGAGGCTTCGGTTACGGGAACCGCCAACATCATCATGGCGTCTGTCTTCGCCGAGGGCACCACCACAATATATAATGCTGCCTGCGAACCTTACATCCAGCAGTTGTGCCACTTGCTCAACTCTATGGGTGCGAACATCTCCGGCATCGCCTCCAACCTTATCACCATCGTCGGCGTAAAGAGTCTGCACGGTGCCGAGCACCGCATCCTGCCCGACATGATTGAGGTGGGATCGTTCATCGGTATGGCGGCAATGGTGGGCGAGGGCATCCGCATCAAGGACTGCGCCGTAAGAGAACTCGGTGTCATCCCCGACGCTTTCCGCCGACTCGGCGTTAAGATAAAGCAGGAGGGCGACGACCTCGTCATCCCGAAGCAGCCGCACTACGTGGTTGACTCGTTCATCGACGGCACCATCATGACTCTTGCCGACGCGCCGTGGCCAGGACTGACGCCTGACCTGCTGTCTGTCCTCATCGTAGTGGCAACACAGGCGAGAGGCTCCGTATTGGTACATCAGAAAATGTTCGAGAGCCGCCTCTTCTTCGTGGACAAGCTCATCGACATGGGAGCGCAGATCATCCTCTGCGACCCGCACCGCTGCGTTATCGTCGGACACGACAACAAGAAGCAGCTCAGAGGCGGACGCATGACCAGCCCCGACATCAGAGCGGGCATCGCGTTGCTCATCGCCGCTCTCGGCGCAAAGGGCACCAGCCGCATTGACAATATCGCACAGATCGACCGTGGCTATGAGGACATTGAGGCACGTCTCAATGCTCTCGGAGCACATATAAGAAGGGAGAAAGACTGATGATACGTAAAGAAACAGTCTATCGCATCGGACGCATCGGCAAGCCGCACGGTGTGGACGGCGAGGTGTCGTTCCACTTCGACGACGACGTCTTCGACCGTACAGACGCCGAATACCTCATCCTTGACGTTGACGGCATACTCGTGCCGTTCTTCATGGACGAATACAGATTCAAGAACGACGAGACGGCTCTCGTCAAGTTCTGCGACATCACCACGCAGGATCAGGCACGTCAGCTCACTGGAGCTGAAGTCTATTTCCCCCGCGAGCATGCCGAAGCGGACGACGGTCAGCTCTCATGGGCGCAGATTGTGGGCTTCAGCGTTCGCGATGCGGAGACAGGAAAGGTGGTCGGCGAGATACATTCCGTGGACGACTCCACCATCAACACGCTCTTTGAGCTGGTCACACCCGAAGGCGACGACCTGCTCATCCCCGCTACGGACGAGCTGATAAGCGACATCAACACCGAAGAACGCATCATCGAGATGAATCTGCCGGAAGGATTGCTTTCCCTTTAAAGACAATAAAAAGAGTATTTATGAAGAAACAGATATGTATCCTTGGCTCCACCGGTAGTATCGGCACACAGGCCCTGGATGTTATAGAACAGCATAGCGACCTTTATGAGGTGTATTGCCTCACGGCAAACAACCGCTACGAAATGCTTGCCCAGCAGGCACGCAAGTTCAGACCTGCCGCTGTCGTTATAGCCAATAAGGACTATTACGAGAACCTCAAGGCGCTGCTCGCTGACATGCCCGACATTAAGGTGTATGCAGGAGCGCAGGCTTTGGACGAAATTGTTGAGGCCGGCCCCGTGGACATGGTGCTCACGGCAATGGTGGGATATGCCGGTCTTTCGCCGACCATCCATGCCATCCGTGCCCGCAAGACCATCTGCCTTGCCAACAAGGAGACGCTCGTCGTGGCTGGCGAACTGATATGCCGCCTCGCCACACAGTATAACGTAAACATCCTTCCCGTTGACAGCGAGCACTCTGCCATCTTCCAAAGTTTGGTGGGCGAGGGCAACAACGAGATAGAGAAAATCCTGCTCACGGCTTCGGGAGGTCCCTTCCGCAAGTTCACGCTGGAGCAGATGGCTGACGTGAAGGCTGCCGATGCCCTCAAGCATCCCACATGGGAAATGGGAGCCAAGATAACCATCGACTCGGCTTCGATGATGAACAAGGGCTTTGAGGTGATAGAGGCGAAGTGGCTCTTCGGCGTTGAGGCTGACAAGATTCAGGTGCTCGTCCATCCGCAGTCAATCGTACACAGCGCCGTGCAGTTCGCTGACGGTGGTGTGAAGGCTCAGCTCGGCATTCCCGACATGCGCCTCCCCATCCAGTACGCCTTCTCTTATCCTGACCGCCTTTCGCTTAACGCTCCGCGACTGGACCTTTTCAAGCAGCCCCTCGAGTTCTTCGAGCCTGACATGAAGAAGTTCAGATGCCTTGCTATGGCTTATGAGGCAATACGTCAGGGTGGCAATATGCCGTGCGTGGTGAACGCTGCCAACGAGATTGTCAACGAGGCGTTCCGTCATGACCGCTGCGGTTTTCTCCAGATGGCAGACATCATCGAGGCTACAATGCAGAAGGCCACATTCATAGCAAAGCCCACATACGACGATTATGTGGCAACGGACGCAGAGGCGCGCCGCATAGCAGCAGAGATGCTGGGATAAGCAAGAATAAAAAACAATTAAAACAAATAAACACTAAAGAATTTTCATGGAAATTTTTCTGTTAAAGGTCCTGCAGTTTATGATGGCCATCTCGCTGTTGGTGTTACTGCATGAGGGCGGACACTTCTTCTTCTCCAAGCTCTTCGGCGTAAGAGTGGAGAAGTTCTATCTGTTCTTCGACCCCTGGTTCCACCTCTTCGAGTTTAAGCCGAAGAACAGCGAAACACGCTACGGCATTGGCTGGCTGCCCCTCGGCGGCTACTGCAAGATATCGGGCATGATAGACGAATCGTTCGACAAGGAACAGATGGCTAAGCCCGCAGAGTCGTGGGAGTTTCGGTCGAAGCCGGCTTGGCAGCGCCTCTTTATTATGATAGGTGGCGTGCTGGTCAACTTCCTTCTCGCTCTCTTCATTTACGCCATGTGCCTCTTCACTTGGGGCGACGACTATGTGAAGACCAAGGACATGAAGCTCGGCATGAAGTTCAGCCAGGAGGCTAAGGCTCTCGGATTCCGCGACGGCGACATCCTTGTAGGAACAGACCAGGGCGAATTCAAGAGTTTCGGTGCTGATATGTTCCGCGATTTGGCTACTGCACGTCAGGCTTACGTTCTGCGTGGCGGCAAGCAGATGACTGTGGAAATGCCCGGCGACCTCGATCTGCTGCAGATGTTCAAGTCGGTGCCACCTTTTGTGGCTCCTCTTGTTGAGGCTCGCGTTGACAGCGTAGTTCCCGGCATGCTTGCTGAGCACATGGGAATGAGAAAGGGCGACCGCATCGTAGCCGTCAACGGCAAGACCATCGCTTCTTTCAACGACTTCAACTTCGAGGTAGGACGCGTGAGCGACATGCTTGCTGGTGCCAAGACACACGCTGACAGCGTAAAGGCACTCAGCGTAAGCCTCATTCTTGAGCGTAATGCTGGTGGCAAGCTCTGCACCATAAAGACCAAGGGCATGCTCAAGACTTCAGACAATGAGAAGGAGAACCTCAAGTTCGGTTTCACTCCGACGATGCCCGACAATAAGGTAACGCACGTAAGCTACGGCTTCTTTGAGAGCTTCCCCGCAGGCATCAAGTACGGATGTAACATCCTCTCTGGATACGTAGGCGACATGAAGTATCTCTTCAGCGCTGACGGCGCCAAGTCGCTCGGAGGTTTCGGAGCCATCGGCAGCATGTTCCCCGACACATGGAACTGGCACCGCTTCTGGCTTCTCACCGCATTCCTCAGCATCATCCTCGCCTTCATGAACATCCTCCCCATCCCGGCTCTCGACGGCGGACACGTATTGTTCCTCCTCTACGAGATGATAACGCGCCGCAAGCCATCGGAGAACTTCATGATTTGGGCTGAATATATCGGCATCGGCTTGCTAATGCTCTTAATGCTGGTGGCAAACCTGAACGACGTGCTGCGCTGGCTGCACATTATATAATATACAAAATATAATATACAAAATATAATATACAAAAACGGCTGTATAAGATTCGCTTTAGGAATCATATACAGCCGTTTTTCTTATAACGGGTCAACATCGAAGTATACGTTCATGGCGGCGTAGCGCTTGTCGCTTAGCAGTCCCTCACGTGCCTCCCTCATCAGTTGTCTTGCGAGATTGAGGTCGATGCCGTTCTCCAGTTTCAGTACTATCTTTCTTATGTTCTCCGTCTTCACCCTTGCCACGGAAGGCTTGTCCGGTCCGAGCACGCGGTCGGCAAACGACTGCCTTAGGCGCGATGCCATCTCGATGGCAGCCGACTCAACGGTGTGTTCGTCGCGATGGCGGAGGAACACATACACCAACCGCCAGTAGGGAGGGTAATGGAACATGCGCCTTTCCTCAAGCAAATCGTGTGCGAATCCCGCGAAATCATTGTCGACCACCTGACGTATTACGGGCAGGTCGGCACTCTTTGTCTGCAGAATCACCAGTCCACGGTCGCCCCTTCGTCCTGCTCTTCCGCTCACTTGCGAGAGCATCATGAAGGCATGCTCGTATGCACGGAAGTCGGGATAGTTGAGCATTGTGTCGGCATTGAGGATGCCCACGACAGCCACATTGCCGAAATCGAGACCCTTCGATATCATCTGCGTACCGATAAGAATGTCGGTCCGACCGGACGAGAAGTCGCCGATGATGCGGCTATATGCCCCGGTGGAACGAGTAGTGTCAAGGTCCATTCGGGCTATTTTTGCTCCGGGGAAGAGTTCTCTTACGCGGTCTTCTATCTTCTCCGTGCCATATCCGCGCCCCGTTAGCTCGGTGCTCTCGCAGTTGGGGCATTGCTTTGGCACGGCGTAAGTGAAACCGCAGTAGTGGCAGGTCAGCAGGTTCTGCGAGCGATGGTAAGTCAATGACACGTCACAGTTCTTGCATTTCGGCACCCAACCGCATACACGACATTCCACCATAGGTGCAAATCCACGCCGGTTCTGGAACAGAATCACCTGCTTCTTGGCTTTCAGAGCAGCCCGTATGGCATTGAGCAGTTCCATGGAGAACGGTCCCTTCATCATCTTTCGTCTGTAAAGGTCCTTCACGTCCACCACTCGTATCTCCGGCAGAGCCACGTCGCGGAATCGTGTGGTCAGCTTCACGTAGCCGTACTTGCCCGTCGAGGCGTTATAGAAGCTCTCCATTGAGGGCGTGGCGGTGCCTAAAAGCACGTGTGCCCCTTCGTACATTCGGGCAAGCATAATAGCTGCCGAGCGTGCATGATAGCGTGGAGCCGGGTCTTGCTGCTTGAAGGAAGTCTCGTGTTCCTCGTCCACTATCACCATTCCGAGCTTTGTAAAAGGCAGGAAGACGGCGCTGCGTGCGCCCAGAATGATGTCGTAAGGATTGTCAGACAACTGCTTCTTCCATATCTCCACACGTTCTGCGTCGCTGTAACGCGAGTGATAGATGCCCAATCGCGAACCGAACACACGCTTCAGTCTTTCCGTCATCTGCACAGTCAGGGCAATTTCGGGCAGCAGATAAAGCACTTGCTTGCCCTCGTCCAGCATTTTCTGGATGAGATGGATGTATATCTCCGTCTTTCCGCTTGACGTCACGCCGTGGAAGAGCACCACGTTATGACGCATAAACTCCGTCCTTATCTGATTCATTGCGTCCTGCTGCGCCTCGCTGAGCGGAAGGATGTTTTCGGGATGAGCCTCGCCCGTGGTGTTCAGTCGTCCCACCTCACGCTGATAGACAGTCAGGAAGCGACGGTTGATGAGCTGTCGGAGCACGGCGTCCGAGGCGTGTGCTGCGTTAAGCAGTTCGTCGCACGCAATCTCTTCGATGTGTTGTGGCGGCGTCTCGCCGTCCGTTTCGTCCCAATGCGAGAGATGCAGGTAAGTGGCGAAGGTCTGCTGCTGCTTCAAGGCTCGTGCGAGAATAGACATGGCGAGCTGCATGGAAGGCTCCGTGCGAAGGTTTTCAGCCAACGTCACGCACCGCACGGTTCGCGGCTTATAGTTCTCCTCCGCCTTCAGTCCGGCTGGCAACGCCGCCTTGAAGACATCCCCCAACGGTGCCATATAGTAAGTGGCTATCCATTGCCACAGCTTCAGCTGTTTCTCCAGCAACATCGGCTCCGCGTCAATCACCTGAAGTATGTCGCGCGTCTGGAAGTCGGGCTTCTGCGAGTGTGTCCTTACCGCCATAGCCGTGTAAGTCTTCGACTTTCCCAGCGGTACGAGCACACGTACCCCCATCTTCACCTTTTCTGCCATTATGTCAGGAACGGAGTAAGTGAAGACACCTTCGAGTGGTAATGGTAAGATAACCTCAACGTATAGCATGTTAAGAAAAACTTCTGCTCTGATCTTATATGACGTAAATCATAAGCAGGAAGGTCAGTATCCATGCTATGACAATCACTTGTGAGAAATGGTCTTTCAGAATCACCTTTGTAGGGTCGCCGCTCTTCTTGTCCACCACGGCTATCTGGATGTAGCGCAGCAGTCCGAGCAGCACGAAGACAAACGTCAGATATAGGTAAGGCGTCTGGAAACGCTCCATCACTTCCGGCGAAACGCAGTACATGATGTAGCAGACGAGCGTTACGGAGGCTGTTATGGTGATGGCTTGATTGATGAACGTAAGATTGTAGCGCACGGTGTTCTTACGCGGAGCCTCTCCCGTCTCGTTCATCCTCAGTACGTCATCCCTTCTTTTGGCGAACGACATGAAGAGCGTGAGCAGGAATGTCATGATGACAATCCAGCTTGACAGCGCCAACTCGCAAGCGAAGCCTCCGGCAAGGATGCGCAGCACGAAGCCGAACGCCACGATGCACACGTCGAGGATGGCAAACTGCTTGAGCTTGGAGCAGTAAGAGAGATTGAGGACATAATAGAAGACGATGACCGCCATGACCTGACTCTTCACTTCAGGCGGCAGCGCCATAAGCACAGCCATTGAAAGGAGAAAGCAAACCGCCATCAGTATGTAGCCCATACGGATGGAGAGGGCGCCCGATGCTATTGGGCGCAGGCACTTTACGGGATGGCAACGGTCGGCATCCACGTCCACGATGTCGTTGTAGCAATAGATGGACGATGCCGTTAGGCTGAACGCCACGAACGTGATGGTGGCGAGCCATATTGAGTGAAGGTCGAAGAGTTCGCCTCCGAAGAACATCGGAATGAAGACAAAGAAGTTCTTTATCCATTGTTTCGGACGCGTCAGTCTTAGTATGTTCTTTATCATAGTTATGGAGTTTTAGGGGTTTCCTATTGGTTTTTCCTTTTCATTATCATTGCGGGCAACTTGGTCACTATCCATTGGAGCACCCATGCTATGGGCAGCGTTATCGCCACCGTTGCAAGGAACGTAGGCCAGTAGCCGAGGTGGTGTGGCTCGATGTAGACGAGGACGAAGTGGATGTGGATGAGATATGCCTCTAAGCTCAATGCTCCGACGAAGCGGAACGAGCGGTTCACCCATTGCGGCGTGCGGCGGAAGATGCGGTTCATGACCAGAACGGAGCAGATGGTGAAGGGGATGTAGAGCATTCTCTCCACGAAGAGCGGAAACATGCCGTGCCTTTCCTGCTCAAGATAGAGGCTTGTGCCGAAGGTCATGGCGAAGGCGAGGAGGAGCATCCACACCGCGCTGCCCTCGATGCGCCGTTCGGTCCGTACCATCTCGCCGCAGTTTATGCCGATGAAGAATATCGGGACGCGGCTCCAGAATATCTCGAGATGTCCCACGGCATGATGGATGGGCAGCACCCATTGCACCATTATGCACCATACTATCATCAGCACCGGTGTCCATCTGTATTCGCTGTGGCGCGATATCAGCTTCATGTAGAGCGGCGCAAGCAGATAGAGAAGCATTATGGCTGGCACATACCAGAACGTCAGTTCGTCGTGCAGCCAAAAGTCCCAGTTGATGGTTATGTCGCCGATTAGGTCGACAAGCGACCGTGAGAACTTTCTCGGACCGAGATAGTCAGGCAGATAGAACGCCGTGGCGCACACCAGCCATGTGGGCAAGATGCGCAGCAGGCGTCGTCTGTAGAAATGCAGGATGTCCTGATTCTTGCTCCATGCAAACCACAGTCCTACGCCACTAAGGAACAGGAATATGTCGACACCCACGTTGCCGCAACGTCGCAACCCGTAGAACGGGTCGCCACGGTCGAGCGCCACGTGGAAGAGGATGACGAAGAGCATGGCGGCTCCCATCTGTTCGGCTCTGTAGCGCGAAATGTTCTTCAGTTCGATATCGGGTATAAGCATTCTTTCTGAATTTTGAATTAATTCCTAACTCCTATTTTTTTTCTGCGCGCAGCTTCGAGAAGTTATGATAGAACCATGCGAGGGCGATGGACGCAATGATGTAGAGGAGCAGTCCTGTGTAGATGTCGCCGTGGCGCGATATGGGGATGAATATCTTGCGTGTGACGGGATGGAGCACGAAGAGGGCTGCCGATATGTTGCCCACCCATGCTATCCATTTGTTTATCCTTGCCGGCGTAAGCTTAGCTATGCCTACGGAAGCCGTGCAGACGAAGAGCGGAGCCCACAGCCATGTCTGGAAGTTGAAGCTGAAGAAGAACACGAGAGCTATGGATATGACGGTCTGCGTGGTCAGGAATCCGCGACTCATCTGCTTGCCGCGTCGTGCGAAGAGCAGTCCGGCGCAGAACGGCAGCACGCCACCCATGAAGTTATAGCGGATGCGGTTGAGCGTGTCGCCATCGGGATCGCAGAACGCCTGCAATGCCCAGCAAGCCACGATGAGCAGCAGCGGGAAGATGTCGCCGCGGCGCCACAGCAGCAGACGATAGACGATGTAGAGCTGCATCATCAGTCCGAAGAACCAGTAGGGACCGGGCCAGATGATGTGGTCAGGGTCGGGCATCACGTTATTGAACATGAACATCTGGCTGATGATGTCCATCACCTGGTATTTGTGAGGTCCGGGCGTTATGGCGTCCACCATCGTGAAGATCACGTAGCCCACTATCATCATCTTGAAGAGCTTCGTGAAGTGATGTGAGAGGAACGGTATGACGGCGGTCTGCTTCGGCGACGGCTTCTGCGAACCGCGGTTCTCGTACTTCATAACCAGTCCGTAAGCCGAGAGGAAGAGGAACACCGGCACGCCGTAATGTCCGAAGAAGGACACGAGGTGTACGGGCAGATAGATGTCCGGCGAAGCTATCATCTGCATGAGCTGCGAGCTCTTTGACATGGTGAAGGTGTATTCGTTCTCCTTTACAGCCATTCCCAGCCAGTGGCAATAGTTGTGGAGGAAGATGCCGATGATGGCAAGTCCTCTGAGAGCGGCGCATTCCGTGCGCGAGAGTAATGGTTTGTCCATGTTGATATTGTTGTCTGTTATGTTGTCTTTTCTTTGTTTCTTGTCTTTGTTGTTCTTATTATGCCTCTTACTTCAGCTTGTCGTAGTCGGCAGAGTTTTTCAGGATGCGCGGTCTGGTCTCGTCATACGCCGGCGAGAGCAGGTTGAGGCGGTCCTTATATTCGGGGCAGCTGATGCCGGCAAGATAGAGCAGCATGTGCGGAAGGGCGTCCGTCATATATCTCTTGTTGCGCGACGCCATCACCTCGCGGAATATCTCGGGGCGCTGTCTGATGTATTTGCGTGAGCACCATATCCACATCGGAATGTCAAACTCGGCGTGAGCCAGACGTGCGTCCACCTTTGCCGAGTGCATACGGCAGAAGAAGTGCATGTCGCCCTCGAAGCATTCCTCGCCATGGTCGGGCACGTAGATGACGATGGCGTCCTTGTTCTCGAACTTCTTCACTATCTCCGTCACGATGGAGTCGTTATAGAGCACGGCGTTGTCGTAGTCAGCCAGAATCTGACGTTCTCTTGCGTTGAGTCCGGGCTTCAGCTCCTTATAGTCGTCGCCCTTGAATTTCTTGCGGTCCTTCGGCGAGCGTTGGCGGTAAGCCACGTGCTGTCCGAGGAGGTGGAAGATTATAAGGTTGTTCTCTGTGTCCTGCGACTGCAGCTTGTCATAGTCTTCCAGCAGACCCTCGTCGTACTGGTGGAGTTCGGTGTTGCGTGTGTCGAACTGAGCCGCGCTGAGCTTCGGATTGTTGAGGAAGAAGCCGCCACTGAAGTCATACACAGCCTCCTTCGCCTTGGGCAGGAACTGATTGGTGATGAACGTGACGTGATAGCCGGCCTTTCTGAACAGTTCGGGGAAGAGCGGATAGTCACACCATTCTCCCTTGTCGCCTACGGTGTAGAGCGAGAAGATATGCTTGAATACGAAGCTGGTGAGGTTCCACGGGCTTACCACGTCCGTGTACTTGACGAGTCGTCCCTTATGTTCCAGCTTGGTCTGCCTCGGTGCGGTCGGCATCACATAGCCATACTGCGACGAGTGGTGGCGGTTGTAGCTCTCGCCGATGATAAGCACGATGTTGGGCGAGGTGAACGAGCATGAGTCCACTCTCACCTTGTCGGCTGTAGCAATGAGCTTGTCCACCTGCTTGGCGGTCAGCGTATTTGCGTAAATGCTGAATACCAAGCGGTAGATGGGCTGATAGAGCACGGCATGGTCTTTCTCCGTCAGCGTATGCTCCACGTCGCCGATGGTCTTTCCCGTCATCAGCTTCAAGGTGGCAGTCTTGTTGTGCGCACTCATAACGATGGAGAAGACGAGCAGCACCAGGACAGCAAACTCCGTCACATGGCGGACACGATGGAGAAAGAAGCGCGACTGCACGAGGATTGACCGTACCAGACGACACCAGTTGCGCGGCACGAAGTGGGGGAAGCGCAGCTTTATGGCTGTAAGAATGTGCACAGCCATGAGCAGCAACACCCATCCCACGCCGCTCATAAGAATGTCAGGCGACACGCATGAGCGTATGAACTCGCCCGCCTCCCTTGAGTCGGTCTCGCCTACGAGCAGCAACATGGTGGGCGTTAGCGTCGACTGGAACTTTACGAAGCAGTAGACATCCACGACGGCTGCTGTATAGAGCACAAAATAAAAGAAACCTCTTATCCAAGGTTTCACTCTTCTTGGCAGTATCGTCAGTATCGTGGCAAGCACGTATACGTCAAGGAAGAGTTCCGGATATAGGTTGTCATACAGTTTTGCACCGCGTGCGTCAGGTAGCGTCACCCATGCACATATACATCCAAGCAGGTATATGAACGTGAAGAACGCCCAGTTGCTGCGCAGCGGAGTCATCACAAGTTGCAGCAGATGGCTTACTGTCTTGAGGTATTTCATATTTCTTTCAGTTTATTATAGTGTGTTATATCCTGTCTTCTTTATTCTTACGGCAAATTTACACATCTTTTTTTACTTATTTTAAATATGCAATAACAAAATACGCTCAATCGTTCCTTAATAGCTTATTTTTTTGTGTATAAAGGTATTTGTCGAATACAATATTTGCATTTCTGATGCTCAATACTATGAGCTCAGCGCATAACAAAATCTTTGGTGCGAAATTCTTGAGTTTTGAGCGTGCAGCGATAATGCGTTGATGTGTAGCTGGTTATACGGTTGCGGGAAGAAATGTGCAATGAATAGCGGAGCCAAACAAGCATCATTGGTTGCAATAGCGCCACTTTTACACTCTAATAGTGCCACTTTTATCATGTAATAGAGCCACTTTTACACTCTAATAGTGGCACTATCGTAGTGTAAAAGTGGCTCTATCGTATGGTGTGGGTGCTGTTTGTGCAGCAAAATACCAAAAAAACAGCAAACCGGAACTCCAGAATCAATTTTTATTTTGTAACAGGTTTTTACTCTTTGTACAATATTTGCATAGCGGACGGGAAGGCGTCCGAATCAGGAATTAGGAGTTTTTTATCTTCCCAAGTATTTGTCTGCGAGGTAGCTTGTCAGGGCTTCCTTATATATGTCGCCTATGGGCAGATAGGTGTCGGCGTCCATCACTATTCGGTTCTTTGTCACCTCCTTCACCTTCTTCATGTTGACGATGTAAGAGCGGTGGATGCGTACGAAGGAGGAGGGCAGACGTTCCTCCATCTTCTTCATGCTTAGGAGCATGATGATGGGGCGTTCGTTCTCGAGGTGCACCTTCAGGTATTCGGACATTCCCTCCACGTAGCGTATGTCCGCAATGTTGACACGCACTACGCGGTGTTCGGTCTTGAGGAAGATGGTGTCGTCGTCGTGCAAGGGCTTCTCTTCTGTGGGCGCATCGGCTGGCGGAAGGGGCAGGTCAGCCGCCATCTCCATGTCATAGCGTCGCTTTACGCGCTGTGCCGCCTTGCGGAAGTCGTCCAGCGAGAACGGCTTGAGCAGGTAGTCGGCTGCGTCCACCTTATATCCGTCGATGGCATACTCCGAGTAGGCGGTGGTGAACACCACGATGGGCGGTGCTGCGAGCGATCGCACGAAGTCCATGCCGTTAAGGTCAGGCATGTTGATGTCGATGAATATGGCGTCAATCTGCTCGCGTGCTATGATGTCGCGTGCTTCAAGGGCGCTCTGGCATTCGCCGACGAGAGTGAGGTATGGTATCTTTCCGACGTAAGCAGCCAGCTGTTGCAGGGCGAGCGGTTCGTCGTCGATAACGAGAGTTCTGATCATATATATGATATGTTTGGTGTTTGTTTAGTTGTTGTTCTTGCTTAGCGGAATTTCGAGCTGCACGTCGTATTCCTTGTCGTCTTCCTTTATCTCAAGGCTGTACTGGTCGGGGAACAGCAGGTCAAGTCGGCGGCGTGCATTGGCAAGTCCTACGCCTCCCTTCTTTTTCTTCTCGTCCGGCTTCTGTTCCTGTCGGCTGTTGCGGCATCTGAACTTCAGCTTCTTCTGGTCCACCTCCACCTTGATGTCTATAAACGACGGTGCGGCATAGCTTACGCCGTGCTTGAAGGCGTTCTCCACGAAGATGATGAGCAGCAGCGGAGGCAGCATCACGTCCGGCATCATCTCGGGTATGTCAAGACTGATGCTCACGCGGCTGGAATAGCGCAGGCGCATCAGCTCGATGTAGTTATTCAGGAACAGCGTCTCGCGCTGCACGGGGATGAGCTTCTTGTCGCCCTCATAGAGGATGTAACGCATCATCTTCGATAGCTCCACGATGGTGGTCTTTGCTCGTTCGGGATTGATGTCGACGAGTGCGTGGATGTTGTTCAGGGTGTTCATGAAGAAATGCGGATTGACCTGATAACGCAGATATTCGAGTTGTCGCTCAAGGTCTTGCTTCTCCAGCTTCTCCCGCTGTTCGCGATCTTCCTGCGTCTTGAAGTATAGCTTCACGCCGAGGTTCATGCCCATGAGCAGCAGTCCTCCGATGAACGCCACAGCTTCTCCCGGTCCAAGGAATGCCAATGGGCCGAGCGGTCGCAGTTCGTCGGGATTGTGCCTTTGTATAGGAAAGTTCTTGCCTCCGTGTATCGGCTTTCTGCACAGGTCTTCTTTAGGGTTGTGCTCCAATTCCCAACACAGTTGTGGAGTATGCCCTCTGCCAGACTCTCCGCAGATATAATAGTTTCTGTCGATCATCTCCCTTGTGTCGTATATCTCGGCGTATCTTGGATGCATAGGTCTGACAAGATAGGTGGCGTATGTGCATGAAACGAGCAGCAGCAACGACAGCAGCATATACTGCCACGTGCGCCGCTTGATGATAAGGACGGGCAGCAGCAGGAAGTTATGGATGAGCATCAGAACGAGCCAGATGGTATTAAACGCCCATGCGTTGAGAATCTCATGCCATGAAAAAGCGATGTTGGGATTTGACGACATTCGCATATACAGGCTCGCCAACGGCGAGAGGTACAGCAAAAGCCATATAGAGGTATAGATAATGTGTTCCTTGCGGTAGTTCATGTGTGTGGTCATTGTATATTCCATTTACAAAGTTAGAGATGTATTACATAATAATGAAATATAATCAGTGAACGCCGAGAAATACTCAGCGTTCCGCCTGAAATACCGTACGTTTGACGACTTTGTTTATCTGATAGGCTTCCAGTTGAACTTCTTTACGAAGCCTATCACCAATGAGTGCGTGTAAGTGTGCTGCTTGAGGTTGTTGACGTGTGCCTGCTCAATGGTTCCGAGATATCCGATGCGCCACGTGGTGCGTGCCAGACGGAAGTCAACGGTGAGCATCTGTCTGAACGACGGCGTGGAACCGATGGTGGTGGGCACGACGTTATGGTCATAATTGCCTTGTGTGAATATCTCGTAGTAAGTCTGTCCGTAGTTGGGCGAGAACATCAGTCCTGCAAGCGGAACCGATGCCTCGTAGCGGATAACGGCTGGATAATGGGCGCAGTCGCCGGGGCTTATTGACACGCCGCGGAAATGTCCGGGTGCGCCAAGAGGCAGGTCGAACGCCACAGCCGGTCCTATGTCGAGCGAGAAGCGTGCGTTGGCTGGATTGTTGCCGTTGCGGGTGTTATATACGAAGCCGAGATTGGTGTTGACGGCGCCACCAGCCATCACTCTCAGCGTGCGTCGTCCTATGCCTAAGCGCCACTTGTGGAGCATGGCATAGCGGAACGTGTATGAGCCAGCCATCTCGCCACCGTTGCCCGAACGGTTGTCCGCGAAGGCTATGTTGCCCTCGTGGTGTATGGTTCGTGCCCACGATGAGGCGTTCTCACGCATGGTGTGTGAGACGAGCGTAAGGTTGATGCCGTTGTATTTCTCCGGCGAGAGATATGTGTCGAGGATGTTGGTATGGCCTACGCCGAGAAGCAGCGAGGTGGTCTTGCGCTTCTCCGGCGACTCGGCTTTGGCTGGTGGCGTGGCTGTCAGCAGAATGACAGCCACCGCCAGTATGGTCCTGATTATGTTCATAGCACTACATTATATATTATTTATAGTCCTACATGTCTTCTTCGTCGGAGAAGAGGCGGAGCTGTCCGGTCATCTCGTCAATCACCTGCTGCTGGCTCTTGCCTGCGTCGGGGTCGAGATTCTCCTGCGGTGTGTCGTCATGACGCTCCTCTTTGTCGTCTTCCGGTTCTGGTTCGGGCTGTCGTGTCGGTTCCAGCTCCTTCACGTCCGTTACGTCCAGCGTGGTGACACGCTTGCCCTTTGCCTTATATCCCTTCACGCCGATAAACTCCTCCGCGTCAACGATGATGGGCTGGCGCGGCTGTTCGGTTCCGTCGGGAGCCTTGGCTGGAGCCAAGCTCACTTCGATGCGCGGGAACGGCGTGTCGGTAAGCAATACCAGACGGTTGTTATCGTTCTCGCCGAGATAACTCTGCGGACGCTTTATCGCCTCCATGCGGAAACGCTTGATGTAGAGATTGTTGTCGTTGTCGGCATCGTAGAGCACGGCAGTCCATACCTTGTTCGGATTCCACTTCTCGATGATGCGTATGTTGTCCTCGTAGTGGTTGTTAACGTCGAACGAAGACGTGTAGTAGGTGGCGTCGTCCAGTACCACGAGTATTGCGTCGTCATCATAGAACTCGCCCAGCAGTCGTCCGTGCTCGTCATAATTCAGTCGGTTGACATCGGCGTCGTACCACACCTTGCGGCCTCCCAATGTGGAATGGCCGTGACTCTTCAGTCCGATGCGATGCACGGGGTTGCGCGTCACGAGGTTGCCCTTCGACGTACGTCCTTTGATGCCTATCTCGGAGAAGTCCTTCTCGATGAATATCTTCTTCAGACGCGGGTTGGCTTCGAGCGTCACCTTGATGATTTCAGCCTCTCCGTTGGGGTTGGCAGTGAAGTAGAGTATGCGCGAACCCGGTGTGCCCTGCGTGCAGTCATAGTCCTTGCCCACGGTCATTGTGGGCACGAAGAAGCGCTTGATGAAGCATGCGCCGCCCTTTCCGTCACGATAAACCACGTTGTAGATGGTTCGCTTGTCATTGCGCTTGAACACCTGCACGTGCAGGATGTTCTTGCCCACGAATATCTTGTCAGCCGCCTTCACCATCTTATACTTGCCGTCCTTGAAGAACACGATGATGTCGTCGATGTCCGAACAGTTGCATACGAACTCGTCCTTCTTCAGTCCGGTTCCGATGAAACCTTCCTGACGATTTATATACAGCTTCTGGTTGGCTTCCACCACCTTTGCCGCCTCGATGGTGTCGAAGCTCTTTATCTCGGTGCGGCGCGGATGGTCTTTGCCATACTTGTCGCGTATGTATTCAAACCAGCGTATCGTAACGTCGGTCATGTGCTGGAGGTCGTTCTCTATGTCGGCGAGTTCAGCCTTGATACGCGCCATGAGTTCGTCCGCCTTGTCCTTGTTATACTTGAGGATGCGCTGCATCTTTATCTCGAGCAGGCGCAGGATGTCGTCGCGTGTGATGTCGCGATGGAAGGCATATTCCACCATCACTTGCTCCGTCTTGCCGTCTGCATCGGTGCGCTTCGACGGCACTTTGAATGTCTGGTTCTTGAACGGTTCGAGCTTCTGAGCGATGAAGCTGACCACCTCGTCCTGCGATTTCGCCTGCTCAAACTTCTTCTCCTTATATATTCGCTCCTCTATGAAGATGCGCTCCAAGGACGAGAAGAAGAGCTGTTCCTCCAGTTCCGACTTGCGAATCTGGAGTTCGCGGCGCAGCAGTCCCATCGTCGAGTCGGTGGAATGGCGCAGCACGTCGCTGACAGTGAGGAAGCAAGGCTTGTTGTCTTCAATCACACAGCAGTTGGGCGATATGTTTATCTCGCAGTCAGAGAATGCGTAGAGAGCGTCAATGGTCTTGTCTGAGGATACGCCAGGAGCGAGATGCACCTGGATTTCCACCTCTGCAGCCGTATTGTCGTCCACCTTCTTTGCCTTTATCTTTCCCTTGTCGATGGCTTTCAGTATGGAGTCGATAAGCGTGGTGGTGGTCTTTGAGAACGGAATCTCGCGTATGACGATGGTCTTCGAGTCGAGCTTCTCTATCTTAGCCCTCACCTTCACCATGCCTCCGCGCTGACCGTCGTTGTAGCGAGCCACGTCAATGGATCCGCCTGTGGGGAAGTCTGGGAAGAGCTGGAAGTCCTCTCCGCGCAGGTAATGTATGGCTGCGTCGCAGATTTCCACGAGGTTATGCGGCAGAATCTTCGAGCTGAGGCCCACGGCAATGCCCTCCGCGCCCTGTGCAAGAAGGAGCGGAAACTTTGCAGGAAGCGTGATAGGCTCCTTGTTTCGTCCGTCGTAAGAGAGCTGCCAGAGTGTGGTTTTGGGATTGAACACCACGTCGAGAGCAAACTTGGAGAGTCGTGCCTCGATGTAACGCGGTGCGGCGGCGCGGTCGCCGGTAAGTATGTTACCCCAGTTACCCTGACAGTCCACCAGCAGATCCTTCTGTCCCATCTGCACGAGAGCGTCGCCGATGGAAGCGTCGCCGTGCGGATGGAACTGCATGGTGTGTCCCACGATGTTAGCCACCTTGTTGAAGCGACCGTCGTCCATGCGCTTCATAGAGTGGAGAATGCGTCGTTGCACGGGTTTCAGACCGTCCTCAATGTGGGGAACGGCACGCTCAAGAATTACGTAGGAGGCGTAGTCGAGAAACCAGTTCTGATACATTCCGCTGAGATGATGTACGGCGGATGCGTCGAAACGGTTCACCGGCTTATAGTCGGAGTGCTGCGTAGGAGCTGATTCGCCGTCGGCTTCTTTGCCTTCAGCGTCGTCAGGGACGTTGCCTTCAAGTGTCTGCTCGTCCTTCTCACTCATTTCTTCATTGTCTCTTATCTCGTCGTCCATATCTTTATGTATATCGTGTGGTTTAGGGATTTTTATTAAAATAGCCGAACAGGTCGGCTAACTCGCAAAAGTAATAAAAAAAAGTGGAAAGACAAAACCGAACGCCAACTCTCAACTGTTAAACCATAGCTTTTATAACATTTAACTACATTATAGATAGAAAATAAGGCAAAAAAGCGTAACTTTGCAATCTATAAGCTATTCCTAAGGATGGCGATGAATAATAAACGGAAACTCAGAATAACAAAAATATATAAAGAAATGGCACAAGAAGACGTTTTCAAGAAAATCGTTAGTCACTGCAAAGAGTACGGTTTCGTATTCCCGAGCAGCGAGATTTATGATGGTCTGGGCGCAGTTTACGACTATGGTCAGAACGGCGTTGAACTCAAGAACAACATCAAGCAGTACTGGTGGCAGAGCATGGTGCTCCTTCACGAGAACATCGTGGGCATCGATTCAGCCATCTTCATGCATCCTACTATATGGAAGGCCAGCGGACACGTCGACGCTTTCAACGACCCCCTCATTGACAACCGCGACTCAAAGAAACGCTATCGTGCCGACGTTCTCATCGAGGACCAGATAGCTAAGTACGAGGAGAAGATTGACAAGGAAGTGGCTAAGGCACGCAAGCGCTTCGGCGACGCATTCGACGAGGCTCAGTTCCGTTCCACCAATCCCCGTGTGCTGGAGCACCAGCAGAAGCGCGACGCACTCCACGAGCGTTACACCAAGGCTATGCAGGGTCCTGACCTCGCAGAGCTGAAGAAGATTATCGAGGACGAGGAAATCGTAGACCCCATCAGCGGCACAAAGAACTGGACCGACGTTCGTCAGTTCAATCTTATGTTCTCTACAGAGATGGGCTCAACCTCTGAAGGTGCAATGAAGGTGTATCTCCGTCCGGAGACAGCACAGGGCATCTTCGTCAACTATCTCAACGTGCAGAAGACCGGCCGTATGAAGATTCCTTTCGGTATCGCTCAGATCGGTAAGGCTTTCCGTAACGAGATTGTTGCTCGCCAGTTTATCTTCCGTATGCGCGAGTTCGAGCAGATGGAGATGCAGTTCTTCGTACAGCCGGGCACCGAGCTCGAGTACTTCCAGAGATGGAAGGAGCTGCGTATGAAGTGGCACCAGGCTCTCGGCTTCGGCGCTGAGAACTATCGCTTCCACGACCATGAGAAGCTCGCTCACTACGCCAACGCCGCTACGGACATCGAGTTCAAGATGCCGTTCGGATTCAAGGAGGTGGAGGGCGTACACAGCCGCACCAACTTCGACCTCTCTCAGCACGAGAAGTTCTCAGGCCGCTCAATCAAGTACTTCGACCCGCAGACAAAGGAATCGTACACTCCGTACGTCATCGAGACATCTATCGGCGTAGACCGTATGTTCCTCAGCGTAATGTGTCACTCATATCGTGAGGAGAAGCTCGAGAACGGCGAGACACGCGTTGTCCTGCTCCTTCCGCCGGCACTCGCTCCTACAAAGCTCGCCGTGCTGCCCCTCGTAAAGAAGGACGGACTGCCAGAGAAGGCTCGCGAGATTGTAAACAACCTGAAGTTCCACTTCAACACTCACTACGACGAGAAGGACACCATCGGCAAGCGCTATCGTCGTCAGGACGCTATCGGCACTCCTTACTGCGTGACCGTCGATTATGACACGCTGAAGGACAACACCGTTACTCTCCGTTTCCGCGACACAATGGAGCAGGAGCGCGTAAGCATCGACCAGCTCCAGGCCATCATCGAGGACAAGGTGAGCATCACCAGCCTCCTGAAGAAGCTCCAGTAAGACGTAGGGCGTGAAGCCCCACCACTTATATACACGTACTTAACATTTGATAATGAAGAAGATATATGCATACCTAACGCTCGCCATTACCACAGCTCTCGCAACAGGGCTGTCGTCATGCAGCGAGACAAAGGAAGAGGATAACGAGTTCGACAACTGGCAGAGCCGCAACGAAACTTACTTCGATGCTAAATACAATTCCGCCAAGCAACTCGCTGACGCAGGCAACACCGACTGGAAGGTGCTGCGCTCATACTCGCTCAACAGCGAGGTGGCAAAGCATTCGTACGACCATGTCGTGGTGGAGGTGAAGAATGAAGGCAAAGGATCAGGCTGCCCGTTCTTTACTGACTCCGTGAAGGTGCACTACAGCGGACGCCTTATCCCCACAACCAGCTACCCGAAGGGCCTGCTGTTCGACCAGTCATGGACCGGCGACTATAATCTCTCCACCATGAATCCCTCGACGTTTGCCGTCAGCGGCGTAGTGAACGGTTTCGCCACCGCCCTGCAGAGCATGCACATCGGTGACCGATGGACGGTGACCATTCCGCAGCAGTTAGGCTATGCTTCGTCGTCAAAGAGCAGCATCCCCGCCTATTCGACGCTCATCTTCGACATTACGCTTGTGGGTTACTGCCGCGCAGCATCGCCGGCGCAGGCTCCTGCAGCCAATGGCGCCAAGGCCGTGAGCAAGGCAGAGTGGATATACGAGTAAGCAGCATAGCGCGTATATACATTATATAATATATAAGCGCCCTGCAAGAGTAAAAGCATTTTATCAGAACGCTTTTGCCCTTGCAGGGCGCTTTCGTTTTTGCTCTAATGTTAAGTATACGCAACAGATTCGATGATTTTATCAAAAGTGTTGAGTATACGCAACACTTTCATAAAAAGCAAATTGCATAATACTGTCAAGCAAGTGTGGAATCTTTCCCCACTTGCTCCACACTTTTCCCCACTTCCACGCTTCTTTATTTTTGCGATGTTTTTCTTACATTCTTGATATTCAGTGATTTAAGTTTTTGAGCGTTGTTTTGGCACGCCCGTTGCATTATATTAATCGAACGACGCAACGAACTGAATGGTTCAGGCAGGGTTCATTAAACAGTAAACAATAATAATATTAACAATTTAAAAATTTACGCATATGAAGAAGTTATTTTTTGCAGCTATCGCAGCTATCGTAATGGTATCAGTAAGCAACGTATTCGCTAACGCCTCTATGTCTGGTCTCAGCACTTCACTTCCGCAGGACACAACAACAGTGGACACTGTGGCACCTGCAGAACAGCCCGCTGATCAGCCTGCAGAACAGCCGGCAGACGCTCCCGTAGAGACAGAGGCTGAGGACTCAACAGTAAGCGCAACCAGCGCAGACGACACAGCCATGATGATGTTCTCTGACTCAACAGAGGTGGACACCACAAAAGCTGAGGTTGCTCCTGACGTAGCATAATAGGAGGAACAAGGTCATATCCATAATATAATAATACCCCATGCCGCTTCAGCCTGCATCTTCTTGTGAAAGCAAGGGATGCAGGTGTTTTTACGATATGCAAATATCGTACAAGCGGTAAATACTTGTTACAAAAAGAAAATTGATTCTGGAGATTTCTGAAGGCGTTTTCACGGTGTTTTGCAGCGCCAACGACACATCTGCCTGTCCTTATAGGCTCTTTAGCACTCTCATAGTGGCTCTCTCGTAAGCCTATAGAGCCTCTTTTGCTCCTTAGTTGAGGCTCTATGGCAATGCTAAAGAGCCTCTTTAGCAACGTCAATAAGGCTGTTTGGCTCTTCCAAAGATTGCACACTCGGTCTGCTAACCGCTTAACTCGTTGTGCGTAAGCATACTGCCGTTGCATGCTCAAAACTCACGAATTTCGCATCAAGTGTTTCGTTGTCCGCTCAGCTCGTAGTATTGAGCGTTAGAGAGGCAAATATAAGATATTGGAGGACAGAAACAATGGTTTTGCTATGTATTCACAAAATTTGCGCTCTTCTTACACTATATTTGTGTGTGTGCGCACACATATTCTTTGATATAGGTCAAATTAACAGCGAAAAGACGATAAAATAGGCGAAAAAGCTTGCTTGTGTGCCCAAACAGTAGTACCTTTGCATCGTCAAAACAAGGATACCGTGAGGCATCCGAAGACAAAGGACTATAAGAGAACTTTGAGAGAAAAGGTAAAAAAGAAGGTAAAAAGGTAATCAGGTAATTTAATAGTAAAGGTATAGAGATTGAGGATGACAACACAGAAGGTATTGAGATTGTATAGTGAAAGGATGACTAAAAGGTAAAAAGAAAAGGTATTAGCCAGAAGGTAGAAAGGATTATCAAGGATAACACAGACGATTAGCAAGAGATTAGTAACGATAGGTAATTAGTGAATACAGGTAAGAAGAGAAGGTATGAAGATTGAGACAAGGTAACAATGAATGTATTAGTCAGTAAGGTAAACAAAAAAGATTAAGGGTAACTCAAGCGTCTCAATGGTATTTAGTCGATGCTTCAAGTCGACAATTAGGTGATTAGACCTTAGGCAAAAGGTCAGGTAAATGGTTTATTAGTCAAAAAAGAGGTAAAAAGGTTATGTTGATGACAATGATGATGACCCTATTCGCAGCCAGCGCTGCAATAGGAATGTGGGGAGATGGCGATGGCAAATAGCCTGAGCTACCCACAAGGAGAGGATGGAGCGTGCGTCGAACGCGATGAAGTTCTCGACATTAATACTGAAAAAAGTAAAAACAAATAGAACAGAGGCTGTTTTGGATGTATTTCCGAAACAGCCTTTTTCGTGCGTGTGCCCCAAGGGCTATATAGGAAAAGTGTAGTTTTTAGGCACCGAATATATAGGAAAAGTGTAGTTTTTGTTTGCTTATTTCGTAGGAAAAGTGTATTTTTGCGGTAGTAAAAACATAGGAAAAGTGTAATTATGCTATACCGCAAGATAGAGGATTATATTGTAAGTCACTTACAGTCAGGGTCTGACAAGATTCTGGTAGTGGATGGCGCACGTCAGATTGGAAAGTCGTATATAATTAGAGAGGTAGGAAAACGTCTCTTTCCTAATTATATTGAGATAAACATGGAAACCGACAAGCTTGGCGACCGTGTTTTTGCGGATGCGAGAACGAAGGACGACTTCTATCTTGCATTAAGCACCGTCGCAGGTGACCGAATGGGAGGTAAGCGCGAAACGCTTGTCTTCATTGACGAAATACAGGCGTATGACCATCTTCTTACTTTGCTTAAATTCTTGCGTGAGGACGATAAGTTCACTTATATTGCCAGTGGTTCGCTCCTTGGCGTGACGCTAAAGACCACATCGTCCATACCATTGGGCAGCATTGTCATCAAGCACATGTTCCCTATGGATTTCGAGGAGTTTCTTATTGCCAATGGTGTCGGTCAGTTGGTATTAGACACGATGCACCGTAATTATGCAGAACGAAAGCCTATGCCCGATGCCATTCACGAAAAGTTGCTCGATTTGTTCAGAAAATATCTTCTTGTAGGAGGATTGCCGGATGCGGTGAAGGAATTTGTTGCCACCAAGAACATCACTACTGTACGAACCATTCAGGACAGCATCCATCATCTTTATGGAGTGGATGCTGCCAGATATGAAGAGGCACATAACCGTCTGAAAATACAGCGTATATACAGTATGATACCCTCTAATCTGGAGAACAAGAAGAAACGCGTGGTGGTCAAGGACATAGAAGACAAGAAGGGCAAGCGCATGAGCGACTACGTTGAAGAGTTCGACTATCTCATATCTTCGGGTATAGCCTTGGAGGTGAAGGCTATAAGCAAGCCAAGCTTTCCATTGATAGAGAATAGCGGGAAGAATCTTCTCAAGTTATACATGAATGATGTCGGTATATTGACTGGCATTTTCTTCGGCACCAATATTAAGGCTGTGATGGATGATGTGGCAAGCATCAATCTTGGCTCGGTGTATGAGACGGTAGTGGCGCAGGAATTAAGGGCGCACGGATTCAATTTGTATTATTACGACAATAAGAAGACGGGTGAGGTGGATTATCTGATTGACGATATGGCTAATCTTTCCGTTCTTCCGTTAGAGATAAAGTCTGGTAAGGACTATCAGGTGCATAGCGCCTTGGACAAGTTCTTACAGATAAAGGAATATAACATTCATCAGGCTTTTGTATTGTCTAATGCAAAGAATGTGGAAACAAAAAACGGTGTCACTTATCTGCCTATTTATTATATAGCGTGCATCAAGCCGGAATAAGAGAAACAGATAACCCTATTCTTTTTATTGATAGGAAAAAAACAGGAGTTAGGAACGACTTTTTATTATTCGTCGTCCTAACTCCTTTATCAATAATAACCTTTTACGTATGGGCTTCCTAATCTTTCATTTCCTTCACTTCCTCAGGCAGGATGGGCATTGCGCCGTTCTGTGTGCAGACGTATGCGCTTACGCTTACCGCCAGCTTGTGAGCCTCCGTTACGGGCTTTCCGGCGAGGATGGATGCGCAGAAGGTGCCTGTGAATGAGTCGCCGGCGCCTACCGTGTCAGCCACCTCCACCTTCGGAGTGGGCTGGTACGACATCGATCCAGGTGTGAAGACGTAGCTGCCGTTGGTGCCGCAGGTCAGCACGAGCATGTCCAGGTTGTACTTGCCGAGAATCAGCCAGCACTTGTTCTCGATGTCAAGGCCTGGATAGCCGAACATACGACCGATGAGTACGAGTTCCTCGTCGTTAATCTTGAGGATGTTGCAGCGCTTCATGCTCTCGCAGATCACTTCCTTTGTGTAGAAGTTCTGACGCAGATTGATGTCGAAAATCTTCATGCAGTCCTTCGGCGTAGCGTCGAGGAACTTGTATATCGACTCGCGGCTTACGACGTTGCGCTGTGCCAGCGAACCCCAGCAGACGGCGCGTGTGTTCTCTGCAATGGCTTTCACGTCATCGTTGAAGGGGATGTTGTCCCAAGCCACGTTCTCCTTGATGTCGTATGTGGGTATGCCCTCGTTGTCGAGAGTCACCTGCACGGTGCCGGTGGGGTAGGGCACGCGCGGCATGCAGTACTGCAAGTTCTTCTCTTCGAGCTGCTGTATGGTCTCTTCTGCGAGCTTGTCCTCGCCGAGAGCGCTGACAGCTATAGAGTTGAGGCCGAACTGACCTGCGTGAAAAGCGAAGTTGGCAGGTGCGCCACCGAGCTTCTTACCTTCGGGAAGCACATCCCAGAGCGCTTCGCCGAGTCCTACTACATATTTCTTTTCCATAATATAATTTGGCTTTTAGTTTTTTTATTGCTTAACCTTGGGGATGTAACTCAGCAGGTATGCAACGCCCACTGCCATTACTACAGCAGCCCAAACCTGCGGATACAGTGCGCCTGAAGCCTTGGCAGCGTCGCTTGCGAATCCCATGAAGAGGGGGAATATGGTGCCGCCGAAGAGTCCCATGATCATCAGACCAGACACCTCGTTCTTCTTCTCGGGTGCTGAGAGCATGGCCTGTGAGAAGACGATGGAGAAGACGTTGGAGTTGCCGTAGCCTACGAGGGCGATGGCTGCCCAAAGTTCCCACTGCTCTGTACCGAATACGAGGCCCACCATTGCCACTGCCATCATAAGAACGATGATGGTGAAGAATGTGCGGATGTTGAGCTTGCGCATGATGATTGATCCGGTGAAGCATCCCAGTGTACGGAATGCGAAGTAGATGCTGGTGGCATACTCAAACTTGCTCACCGTGTCGGTGTCAGTGCCGAGACGCTCAAGGAGGATTCGCGGAGCCACAGCGTTGGTGCCGACGTCGATGCCCACATGGCACATGATGCCGATGAACGACAGCAGGATGATGGGCGATCCGAGCATCTTCAGGCAGTCAACGAAGCCTGAAGCCTTGTCCTCGAGAGGCTCTTCCTCGATGTGTGTCATGCCGAGCCAGAGTGTGGCGATAAGGCCTACCACGAAGAACAGCAGGAAGAGGATGCGCCAGCTGAGTCCGAGAATCGGAGCTGTGGTGGTGGCGCCCCATGCTGCGATGAGCGGAGCGATGAACGATGCGATGGCCTTGACAAACTGTCCGAAGGTGAGAGTGGATGCCAAGTGTCCCTTGACGAGCATTGTCACCAGCGGATTGATGGAAGTCTGCATGATGGCGTTGCCTATACCGAGGAGCGAGAACGAAATATACATCAGCCAGAGTTGGCTCTCCTTTGTTGGCATAAAGCTATCGAAGAGCGGCAGGAACACTGCCAGCGTTGTTACGATGATGGAGAGGAGCACGGTCTTCTTGCGTCCTATCTTGTTCATCAGCATGCCCGTGGGCACGGAGAAGATAAGGAACCAGAAGAACACGAGCGAGGGGAAGAAGTTGGCTGCCGAATCAGACAGACCGAAGTCTTCCTGCATGTTATTTGATACTGCGCCGACCAAGTCGACAAAGCCCATGGTGAAGAATGCGATCATCACCGGGATAAGCGTTATTTTGCTTGAGTTGGAGTTGCCCATTTGTAGAATATGTATTTATTTAGTTATTAGCTTTGCTTGTCAAATCTGCTGCAAAATTACAAAATTATATATTCAGCATCGCTCAGAATATAAAAAATGTTTCATCTGATTGTAAAAAGTGTATCATACAACATTTATGCAATCAATGTAACAATACTATATTCTGAGCGATTCGGTCATTATTTCAGATTATATACCACGTATTTGCCCTTACCCTTGATGCTTACTTTGTTGTAAGGCTTGGTTGGGAACACGAGGTTGGTCATTGCCATGCGTCCTTCAGCGTCGAAAGCCTCGATGCTGCTGCGGTCAATAAACAGTCGCAGCTGTGTCATCTTGCCGTGTACGGGAGCAGTGGTCAGTGCGGCGAAGTCGTCGCTGAAGTCCTTCTGTCCGCTCTTTGTGCGGTCCATTGAGAAAGTGCGGATCTTGTCGTCATACGTCATAACCACTTTCTCGCCAAGTTCGTTGAAGAGTGTGATGGTGGCATTGCCCTTGAGCGTAACCACCATTTCGCATGATTCGCTCAGCGTCTTTGTGGATTTCTTGGGACGTGCAGCCTTCAACTCAGGTGATGGAGTTACGCCGCAGTATGTGTTGCCTTCATATTCGTAGAGGTCAAGGTCGCGCGGGATGGAGTTGCCCGAGCGATACTGTTTGGTGGGCACCTGGTTGGCATACTGCCAGTTGCTCATCCATGCCATAGCCACGCGGCGTCCGTCAGGAGCATTGTCGAAGGTTACGGTGGCGTAATGGTCCTTGCCATAGTCCATCCATCGTGTCACCTCGGGTGCTGTCTCACATGTGAACTTCTTTCCGTCGAAGTCGCCCACGAAGTACTGTGTGGCAGAACCTCCGAACGGACCGCCAGGATTGATGTTGCAAATGAGCATCCACTTGTATTTGTCAGTGCCGCGCACACGCAACTTCATAAGGTCCGGACATTCCCAAACGCCGCTGTGATTGCCGTATTCTGCACCGAACTGGCTTTCGAGCTTCCACGCCTTGAGGTCGTCAGACGAATAGATGTTCATGTGCTGACCCTCAGCGAGAATCATGTTCCATTTCTTGATGTCCTCGTTCCAGAACATGTGCGGGTCGCGGAAGTCGGGCGTATTGCTTGTAATTATTGGGTTGCCTTCATACTTTGTGAATGTCTTGCCGTTGTCAGTGCTGTATGCCAGGCTCTGTGTCTGGTTTTCGCCAGCCGACGTATACATAGCCACCACTGTTCCGTTGCCGAATCCGGCAGTGTTGTTGTGGTCCACAACAGCCGAACCTGAGAATATCGTGCCCCAAGCATCGGGTTGAACTGGAGTACCCTCAAACTTCCAGTGCATAAGGTCGGTTGATGTAGAGTGTCCCCAGGTCATGTTTTCCCACTGCGATCCGTAGGGATTGTACTGGAAGTAGAGATGCCATACGCCGTCCTTGTAGAACATGCCGTTAGGATCGTTCATCCATCCGTATGTCGGTGTATGATGATAGACGGGACGATACTGCTCTGTATTTGTCATGTCGTATGAGTCGGCATACTTCATGTTCTTCCAGCATGTGAAGCTCGAAATGCCACCGTCGTTACGATATGTGCCATTCACATGGATGTCGAGCGAGATGTTCTTGCTGTCCTTGAACTCGCTGATGTAGAGCGGCACATAATAGTCGATGTGGTTGGAAGCGAGGCGGATGTTGAGTGCCTTCACCTGACTGTTGCCGTCAATCACCTTGACGTTGCACATCTCAGCCTTCTCCTGCACAGGTAAGAGCAGGACTTTCTGCGAATTGTCCACGCGATAAATGCAATGGTTGCTACTGAGAAACTTGGTTGCTTGAGCTGAGGCTGTCATGGCAACCCCAAGAAGAAGCGATGCTGCCGCATTGCGGCTGAGGAATGTCTTGTCCATATTATTTGTAGGTTTTTAGAATAATCAGAATCGCATTAGCCCTATTATAGGCTTAGGTTTTCCTTGTGCAAATTTACATAATCTGCCAGAATGTGTATGTTACTTATGTTTCCTAAACTTATAGATATCGCCTAATGAAACAATAATTGAATTATTTGTCTGTTTTTTTGAAGTGTATATATTGAGAAAATCATTAACTTTGTTTCTTGAAGAAAATAACCAATTAAACCTTACATTCATATATGATACATAAAACCTATAATACATTATTTATAATACTTGTGGCCATTCTCGCGCTCACGGGCTGTTCTTCACATTATAAATATAAGATAGGTGTGTCGCAGTGTGTAGGCGGAAGATGGCGAGAAAAAGCCAACAACGAGATGTTCTCAGCCCAACATCTTTACGACAATGACGTGAAGGTGATTGTCAAGAATGCGGACAACAGCAATGAGCGTCAGTGTTTGCAGATAGACAGTCTTGTGGATGAGGGAGTAGACTTGCTCGTGGTGTCGCCTAACGACTATCATGCTCTTGACCGTAGTCTGCAGCGTGCCCGCAAGAAGAACATTCCGATAGTGTTCTTTGACCGTATCACCGCCATGAAGGATTATGCCGCCTACATAGGTGGAGACAATGTGGAGGCAGGACGCATGATGGGCGAATATGCCGCTATGCTCTGCCGCGACAGTGTTGTAACGGACGGACGACGGCCCGTGGTGCTGGAGATGACCGGCCCGCTGGAAATTTCACCGGCAACGCAACGTCACGCAGGTTTCAGCAATGCCGTCAGCCAAAATCCTGATATAGATTATCGTCATGTGCCGAGCCAATGGTCGTATGACGACTGCAAGCGCATTATGCGAAAATGGATTGAGGACGGCAAGGATGTGGACATCGTGTTCTGTCATAGCGACCTTGCTGCCATGGGCGCTTACGATGCAGCGAAAGAGTTGCACAAGGAGCGTGACATCCGCTTCCTTGGTATCGACGGACTGCCAGGAGAGGGCATTGACGCCGTACAGCAGGGCAGACTAAGCGCTTCTTACATATATCCTACTCATGGCGAGGAGGTTATAGCTCTTGCGCTGCGTATACTCGAAGGCAAGCCCTACGAGTGCATCAACAATATGAAGAGCATTGTCATAACGCCGCAGAACGTGGCGGACATATCGCTGACCAGCCATTCGCTGATGAAGCAGAACCAGTATCTTGCCACCATCCAGTCGAAGCTGGAGGCTTATCTCGGCTTTTATCAGACACAGCGTAAGCTGCTTGTGGTGTCGTTGCTCGTAATCCTGCTCTTGGTAGTGGCTGTCATTACTATATGGCGAGCCGTGCGTGCCGTGCGTCGTGCCAACCGCCGCATGCGCGAAATGAACGACGAGCAGACCCGCTTCTTCACCAATGCCTCACACCAGCTGCGCACTCCGCTGACGCTCATTGCCGGACCAGTGGGTCAGCTTGCTGAAGGGAAGGGCGACGCAAGGCAGCTTATCAGCATCATACAGCGCAATGTGGAGCAGCTGCAGAGCGTAGTGGGGGACGTCCTGCAGTTCCGTCGTGAGAACCGCAACGTCGTAGACGACACCACCGCTGTCACAGAAGAGCAGATTCTTGCAAGTATGAAGTCGGTGCAGGAAAGCCGGCACGACTCGCTTATAAATGACAATGCGGACGAACTTGCCACCGTGCTCATCGTGGACGACAACGCCGATATGCGTGCTTATCTGCGCACGCTGCTGCTCGACCGCTATTACGTTATAGAGGCGGCTGACGGACAGAGCGGACTGAAGCTTGCCGTGGAGAGCGTGCCCGACATTGTCGTGTCTGACGTGATGATGCCCGTGATGGACGGACTGACGTTCTGCACGCGGCTGAAGCAGCATGAAGCGACAAGCCACATCCCCGTGTTGCTGCTTACGGCACGCAGCAGCGAGCAACAACACATCGAAGGACTGCAGACGGGGGCTGACATGTATATGACAAAGCCGTTCAGCGTGGACCTGCTTCTTGCCAATATAGCCTCGCTTCTTGCCAACAGACAGAAGTTACGCCGGCTCTTCAAGGCAGAAAAGGAAGCCGACAAGCCTGTCGTTGAAGACAAAGCCCCGTCGCCTGACCGCCATTTCCTTGAAACATTCCTCAAGGCAATGGACAAGCACATGGGCAATACCAACCTCAAAATAGAAGATCTCGGCGATGAAATGGGACTTTCCCGTGTGCAGCTTTATCGCAAGGTGAAGGCGCTGACCGGAATGACTCCAGTGGAGATTCTGCGCGAAACACGCCTCAAACGAGCCATGCAGCTGCTTAAGACCACCGACAAGACTGTTTCGGAGATAGCCAATGAAGTGGGATTTGCCACCCCAGGCTACTTCTCGTCATGTTTTAAGAAGCAGTATGACAAGTATCCGACAGACATAAGAGAGAAACTTAAGGTATAGAATCGCAAGGCAAAATCATAAGGTACTCAACATTTTTGACTATCCAGTCAACGGTTGTTACATGTTACATGAGTGATATTTTGTGAACGATTCATGAAATATCACTCATTTTATGTTTTCTAATTTTGCAAGCGAGAAGAAGATGCAGCTCATGACAGCCGCTCTTCTTGAAAGGCTAAAAACCAATTTTGATAAAAATTAGAAAATAAAATAACTTAAACCACAACGTAAAACGTATATCTTATGAAAAAGGCAAAAGTCGCTTTAGTAAGTATGCTCATGCTCGCAGGCTCTGGCGTTTATGCTCAGACTGACGGCATCGGCGGAACGGTGACCGATAATACGGGTGAGCCGATCATCGGCGCGTCTGTAAAGGTGAAGGGAACCTCCAACATTGGTACGGTTACCGATATTGACGGCAACTTCAAACTGAATGTAAAGCCCGGTGAGACCCTTGTCATCTCTTATATAGGATGTAAGGATCAGGAAGTAAAGGCTGGCGAAAATCTCAAGATTGTGCTTCAGGACAATTCCGAGGTGCTCAATGAGGTGGTGGTGACCGGTTATCAGGTACAGCGTAAGGCAGACTTGACGGGATCGGTGTCGGTGGTAAGCACCAAAGACCTCAAGTCGTCTGCCGATACAGACCCTATGCGCTCGCTGCAGGGTAAGGTGCCGGGCATGACCATCACCACAGACGGTTCGCCTATTGGAGCAGGAACAGTCCGCATACGTGGTATCGGTTCGTTCAATTCTTCGCAGGATCCGCTCTTCGTAATTGACGGCGTACCTACGACAACAGCCCTCAATTCGCTTAACATGAACGATATTGAAAGCATGCAGGTGCTCAAGGATGCCGCTTCTGCTTCAATATATGGTTCGCGTGCAGCCAACGGTGTTATCATCATCACAACAAAGCGTGGCAAGAAGGGTAGCAAGCTGAACGTTGATTTCTCAACAAATCTTACGGCTCAGTTCTACAACTCGCAGTCCATGATGAAGCTCTGCAACACCACTGAATATGCAACCGCCATGGCTCAGGCTGCCCTTAATGACGGCATCGACCCCGTGGCTTATGCCCGCAACTACGGTCTGGACCTCAATGCTGCCACCGGACGCACCATCAAGGCATATAATCCGGCTACCAATAGCTACAACACATATACCGTAAACGGAGCTTACGACGGATATATCAATGCCAAGAAGACGATGAGACTGTCCGATACCGACTGGCTCGACGAAATTTCGCACACTGGTTTCATGCAGAGCTACGACCTCTCTCTTTCTGGAGCTACTGATAAGTTCACGGGTCTCTTCTCTGCTGGATACAAGAAAAACGACGGTATATTGAAGTATTCAAACTTCGAGAACTTCTCTGCCCGATTTAATTCTACATACAATGTCAACAAGATTGTAAGCGTCGGCGAGAACGCCACTGTCACTTACTCAAAGCAGGTGAACTGTGCACCGATGGAGAATGCACTGAAGATGTCGCCTACCGTACCCGTGTATGAGGAGGACGGCACGACGTTCGCCGGTCCGGTGGGTGGCATGAGCGACCGTCAGAATCCTCTGCGCGAGATGTATATGAATCGCGACAACGCCCAGAAGATATGGCGTGTCTTCGGCAATGCTTACGTGGACGTGAAACCACTGAAGGGTCTTGTGCTCCGCTCCAACTTCGGACTCGACTATTATCACTCGTTCATTCACTCAATGACCCATACCTTCAAGTCGGACATTGTGAACAATGATATTCCGAGCACCACGCTCTCTGCCCATGACGACGTTCGCTGGACATGGAGTAACACGGCCAACTACAACTTCAAGATAGCACGCGACCATGACTTCACGGTGCTTGCAGGTATGGAGCTTCACAAGCAGACAGTGGAGGATATGGGTGCCTACGCCCAGACATTCGTGATAGAGGACAAGGACTATATGTGGCCTGATGCTGCTACGGGCATCGAGCGTGCCACAGGTGTCGGATCAGGATATACATTGGCTTCGTTCTTCGGAAAGGTGGACTATAACTGGCAGGACCTCGTTCTCGCTTCGTTCACAATACGTCGCGACGGCAGCTCACGCTTCGGCAAGAACAACCGCTATGGTAACTTCCCGGCTGCCACACTCGGTTATCGTCTTTCAAAGAACCTCAAGGCATCGTGGATTGACGATATTAAGATTCGTGCATCGTGGGGTAAGACCGGTAATCAGGAGATATCCAACACAGCCCGCTACGGACTCTATGTCGCTGACTACGGTTTAGACCGCGTAACGTCTACAGCCTACGACCTCTATCGTCAAGGCACGGGCATATTCCCTTCAGGCTTCCGCGCCACACAGACTGGAAATGATAATCTGAAGTGGGAGACAACAATACAGTATAACGTGGGTGCCGACTTCTTGCTGTTGAATCAGGAACTCTATGGAAACGTGGACGCATACATCAAGGATGTGAAGGACATGCTCATCTCGCCGGCTTTCCTTGGCGCTGTGGGTGAGGGCGGCTCAACCTGGTCGAACGGTCCGTCGCTCCGCAACGTGGGTATGGAGGCAAACGTAGGTTATCGCCACACCACAAAGTACGGTCTGCGCTACGACGTGTCTGCTAACTTCGACTTCTTCCGCAACAAGGTTACATACCTGCCTTCCACAACCACCGGCTCGTATGCACACACAATGAAGGAGAACCTCGTGCAGTCAAAGCGGCCTTATGGATCAATCGTGGGCTACGTGGTGGAAGGACTCTATCAGAATGAAGAGGAAGTGAAAGCTTCCGGACAGCCTAACGCACGTGTCGGCGGTCTGAAATATGCTGACCTCGACAAGAGCGGATCTATAGACGCCAATGACCAGACTTGGATTTTCAATCCGGTACCCGACTTCAACTGGGGTCTGAACGTACAGCTCGGCTACAAGAACTTCGACCTCTCGATGTTCTTCCAGGGAGTCTGCGGTGTGGATGTATATAACAACCAGAAATTCCAGACCGACTTCTGGAGCATCACCGATGCCGGAAGCAACAAGGGCAACCGCATGCTCGGCGCTTGGACTAAGGACAATACTTCGTCTTCTATCCCTGCTCTTACCACAAACAACACCGGCGACGAGGGACGTGCATCGTCTTACTTCGTGGAGCATGGCAACTGGATGAAGCTTCGTTCGCTGCAGCTGGGATATAACTTCGCAGACTCGCTGCTGAAGAAACTGAACATGACATCGGCACGTGTGTATGTGTCTGCTCAGAACGTCTTCACATGGAAGAGCAACAGCTTCACCATCTCTGACCCCGAGAATCCCAACTGGGCTTATCCTCACTCTTCGTCAGTGTCGTTCGGACTGCAGGTTAGCTTCTAAGTAGAGAATGATATCACACGAAATCCAAACATTAAAAAACAGCATAAACAATGAAAAATATATATAAATACATATTCGCAGCGATGCTGACTCTCGGCACTACAACATCATGCAGCGATTTCCTCGATGAGGCACCGAAGGGAGTCATCGACGAGGACAAGGCTTTCAGCCGTCCCGATGAAATGGTGACTTCAGCATACGCCATGCTCGGCGACTGCTGGTACTCTTATCCGTTCAACCTTTGGCCTTACGGCGACTTGTCGTCAGACGATTGCTTGAAGGGCGGTTCAGGAACCACCGACACGGGCTATCATCCCATGGAGATATGGTCTACAATGACTTCCACGCCCGGCGAGTTTGACGAACTCTGGTATCGCCTCTATTGCGCTGTGAGCCGCTGCAACCGCGCATTGCTCTCGCTTGAGCAGTATGGCGACAGCAAGCTTGGTGCGGAAATGACGAAGCAGCGTGTGGCTGAGGTGAAGTTCCTCCGCGCACACTTCTACTTCAAGCTCATCACCATGTTCCGTCAGGTGCCTTGGATAGACGAGAACGTCGTAAAGAACAAACTTCAGGAACAGACACGCAACGACGAGTTTACGTACGAACAACTGTTCGGTAAGATCATTAATGACTTCAAGGAGGCTTACGACGTGCTGCCCGATGTGCAGAAGGAGCCGAACCGCGCAAACAAGATTGCTGCTGCGGCGTACCTCGCCAAGTGTTACCTCACCCTCGCATACGGCGACGGCTACGAGGCCACCAACGGATACGACCACATCAATAAGGAATATATGCAGAAGGTGGTGGAATACACCAAGGTGGTGAAGGACGACCCCAACTATGGCTATCTGGAAGACTATGGCGACATCTTCCTTCCCGAAAAGAAGAACAGCAAGGAAAGCATCTTCGCCGTACAGACTTCTGACTATAAGGAAGACAACACAACATTCGGTCGTGCCAACTGGAGCAATGTGCTTAATGGTGTATGGGGTATGTGGTCATGCGGATGGGATTTCCACAAACCGTCACAGGACCTTGTGAGTGCATTCAAGACAAAGGATGGTCTGCCTGAGTTTGATGACTACAACAAGACCATCGCCTATCCGGTTAACGGCAAGCCGAATAACCAGAAATGGGATCCGCGCTTGTTCCACACTGTCGGTATGCCGACTTTCCCATACAAGTATGAAAAGGAATATACGCTCACAAAGGCAAACAGCCGCACGCCTAACACTTACGGCTACTACTGCTCAATGAAGGAAGTGCCGCAGCGCTCTAAGGGCGAGACCTACAACGGATCATGGCAGGCTTTCGCAATGAACGACTATGTGTTCCGCTACACCGACGTGATGCTTATGCGTGCTGAGGCTCTTATCGAGACAGACCAACTCATGGAGGCTCGTGACATCATCAACGACATCCGTCAGCGTGCCAAGAACTCCATAGACAAGCACATCGCATACGCCAAGGACCAGTGTGACATCGCCCTCTATCCTGAGACTTACTTCCAGAACAAGGAGACGGCACGCAAGTGTCTGCGTTGGGAACGCCGACTGGAGTTGGCAATGGAGAACGGACGCTACTTCGACCTGCGTCGCTGGGGCATTGCTTCCAAGACGCTCAATGCTTACTTCGCCAATGAGCAGAAGGATGTGTATGACGGACAGACCTATGCCACATACCTGAAGGATGCCCATTACACGGCAGGCAAGAACGAGTTCTATCCGATACCGTACAACCAGCTCTATTATGTGCCGGGGCTGTATAAGCAGAACAAAAATTACTGATGATATAAAAAAATAAACGAGGGGCAGGAGAATAAAAATCCTGTCCCTCGTTTTTTGTGTTATTTCTGATCATTAAATTATTTCGACTAACTCATTTAAAACCTCTTACTAAATTAACTAACTAAAACAACAATCTTATTACTAACTTAATACTAAAACAAATCTATCTGAGAATCACTTCTTCTTTTGATTACGATGCAAAGTTAGTGAATGTGCAGTAATACATAATACACAAATCGTTCAACGGATTACATATACGTTACATGAAACAAATTTGCTTAATAATAGTACATGATTGAATGATTAGTAGAGGTTTGGCTGATTGGGGGGAATGCTATGGGAGGCAGGGCTTTGACAAAAACCTGACTCCACAGTCCGTTTATGTTTTTCGAGCCTTCGGCAATTTCTTTATGTCCTATATGGTCTTTTGAGAACAAGTCCTCACGACCATATAGGACATAAAGAAATGAGAGGCTATCGCCTCTCTCGAAAAGCACAAACGGAAAAAAAACGTCAAAACACAAGAATATAAGAGGATGTGCTAACTAAACAAATTGAGGAATGCCTGTGGCTCCTACGGTTTGCATTGCTAATAACGTTTTTTCCCTTGCTTCTTTAATTTGATACATTCTCTTGTAACCTTGTGTTTTTATATGTTTTTCCGCTTGTGTGGCGTTATGAGTGTATGTCTTATATGAAATCACATTAACGTGATTCTCCAGGACTCATTCCGAACTCGTCCTTGAAGCATTTGTTGAAGTAAGAGGGTGATGTGAATCCCACTTCGTAGGCTATTTCAGCCACGGAACGTTCGGTCTTGAGGAGGAGTTTCTTGGCTTTTTCGAGGCGAGCCTTGCGCAGAAGTTCCACGGGAGTCTGTCCGGTAAGAGCTTTCACCTTACGATAAAGCTGCACGCGTGAGAGTCCGACGTCGGTGCCGAGGCGTTCAACGGAGTATTCGGAGTCGCCCATGTTCTTCTGCATCACCTCGCGCAGTCTGCCGATGAAAGTCTGGTCAAGCGTGTTGAGGCTCTTCTCCTCCTCCTTTTCCTCGGTGGAACCGGAGAAGATGGAGCGCAGCATGGAGCGTGAACGCAGCAGATTGTCAATGCGGGCAAGCAATACAGAACCTGAGAACGGCTTCGTCAGGTATGAGTCGGCACCCGTGCCGTAGCCCTCTTCGCGCTGTTCGGTCAGCGAACGAGCCGTGAGCAGGATGACGGGGATGTGGCATGTGGCGGTGTCGGCCTTCAGCTGGCGCGTAAATTCCAGTCCGTCCATCACCGGCATCATCACGTCGCAGACCACGAGCTTGGGCACCTCTCGGCGTGCCTTCTCCAGTCCTTCCTTGCCGTTGGCTGCCTCCGAGATGTTGTATTTCTGCTTCAGTATGGAGTGGAGGTATGAGCGCATGCCTTCGTTGTCGTCAATGATGAGCACGAGCGGACGGTCATGGTCGAAGTCTTCGGCGTTGGTGATGCGGTCTGCCGACTCCTTGGCGCTGATGCTGGTGGTCACGTAATTGTCGTCGATAAGCCCTGCCTCTGCTGTCGGCTTCTCCTTTTCCACGTCCTTTGCTGGGTCGTAACCCGGCTGTGAGTCGGGCAGGCTGACCACGATGGTAAGTCCCTTGCCTTCCTCGCTTTCTCCGTGCACCTCGCCCTTATGCAGCTCCACGAAAGCCTTGACGATGGACAGACCTATGCCTGTGCCGCCTTCTGCTCCTCGAGCCTGATAGAAGCGCTCGAAGAGGCGCGGCAGTTCGTCCTTCGCCACACCCTTTCCCGTGTCGCTCACCTTGATGGTGTATGTATGGTTGGTGTATGCCAAGGATATGTTGATGCTTCCTCCCTTTGGTGTATACTTGAGGGCGTTGGACATCAGATTGAAGAAGACGTGCGAAATCTTGTCGCGGTCTGCAATGATGATAGCCTCCTCCTTCACTGTTGACGTGTCCACTGTGATGGTGAGCTTGCGTCTGATGGCGATGGTGCGGAAGTCCTCCGACCACAGCGTGAGAGCCTTTTGCAGGTCGAAACGGTTGAGAACCAGCTCCGCCTTGTTGGTCTGCACCTTGCGCAGGTCGAGGATTTCGCCCACGAGCTGTAGGAGAAGATGCGTGTTGCGGTGTATCATCTCAAGCATTGACCGGTGCGGTGCCTTCACTGTAGGGTCTTCCAGCAACTGCTCCGTCGGTCCTGCTATTAGCGTAAGCGGCGTGCGAAGCTCATGGCTGACGTTGGTGAAGAACTGCAGTCGGCGCTGCGTCATGTCCTCAATCTCCTTGGTAAGCTGCTCCTGACGCTTTACAGCCTCCTTCAGTTTTCGGTTGATGAGAGCCTTTGTACGGTATGCGTTGATGGCAAGGGCACATGCCACAATCAGCAATATGAGGAAGCTGACAAGTATTATAAGGTACACTCTCTGAGTCTGGAAGTCGCTTGCAGCCTTGTCCACTCTCGAGCGAAGCGTTGCAAGACGGCTCTGCTGTCTTACGGTCTCGTCATACTGCATGAGCAGCACGCTTGCGTTTTCGTGCGTTACGAGAGCCGAAGCCAGCAGATTCTCGCGCTCATACTTCTTGCCCGTAAGGATGTTCATGGCGAGCTGCATCACCTCGTCGCCACGTGTGGGGTAGGTGTAGGATGCGAACAGCTTGCCCTCGCTTATGAGCTGCATGCCGCCGCCCTCTTCGGGCATGGCGTCGATGCCGCAGAAGCGAATGCGGCTGATGTCCAAACCGTGCTTCTGGCAAGCCTTTCGTGCGCCCACTGCCATGCGGTCGTTATGTGCGAAGATGCACGTGAAGTGGGGTGGGGTGGCGGAAAGCATCGAGTCCACCACGTGATAGGCGCCCTTCTCCGTCCAGTCGGCATACAGTTTCTTCACAAGGTTGATCTTGTTCTGACCGTTTGCGATGCTCTCGAAACCGTCGGCACGCTCAATGGCTGGCGACGAAGACGAAAGTCCGCACAGCTCCACCACGTCGCTTACGCCCGCTGAAGCGAGAAAGCGTCCCATGTCAGAACCTATCTTACGGTTGTCTGCACCGATGTATGCCGTGTATTTGTCCGATCGTGTGCGTCTGTCGAAGATTATTACGGGAATGCCTTTCTCGTAGGCTCGGTCGATGGCTGGCGATATGCTCACCTGTCCCGGTGCCACAATAAGAAGGTCGACATTCTCATTTACGAAGGCGTCAATCTGCTGCGTCTGCATCTTGACATCGTCATTGGCTGACTTGATGTCAAGTTTCACATCGTTATAATATAATGCAGCAATGCGCAGCTCCTCGTTCAGCTTCTCTCGCCAAACGTCTTCCGAACATTGTGACACACCGATGACGAACCGCTTCTTTTCCTTCGTGGAGCAGGAACTGAAGAGGAACGTGAATGTTGTCGTGAATAATAATAAGTATATGGCATAGAGCCGTCTATGCGAATGACCTTTCATAAAAGTTAGTCTTTAAGTAATTCGTTGTTCGTAATACCTTATTGTAGGGTGTGGGTTTTATGATACGCCAAAATTACACATTTTATTCGTTTTATGAACGGAATATAGCAAAAAAAATATAGAGAAACATTTCTGATATCCGATGAACGATAAATTAAATTCAAAATCTTGGATTCTCACTAACTTTGCAAGCGTAAGTTATAGATAAAGGTTAGTAGTTTTAGTTATAGATATTGGTATAGAAAAACACCCACACTTATTAATTATGCGAATAATCTTTAGTGGTAGGTTTTAGTTAGATTATGAGGTTAGTTGAATTTTGGGATAACCCCAAAAAGGCCGTTGGAAACAGTAATGTCCTCCAGCGGCCTTTGCTTTGCAGGTGGTACGGAGTTTGAAAAATTTCTGATTTCTTGCCATGCAAATATCGTACAAGGAGTAAAAACCTGTTACAAAATAAAAATCAATTATAGAGAATCGAAAAGCTGTTTTTATGGTGTTTTGCTGCGCAAACAGCACCCACGCCATTCGATAGCGCCGCTTTTACATTCCGATACTGCCACTATTAGAGTGTAAAAGTGGCGCTATTGTATGATAATAGGGGCACTATTGGAATGTAAATGTGGCGCTATTGCAGAAGAAAACGGCTCTTTTACAAGTCAGATTTCATAACGCTTCGCTTAGAAACCGCATAACATGCTGTGTATAAGCTTGTTGTCTCAAACTGCTCAAAACTCAAGAATTTCGCACCAAAGATTTTGTTGTGCGCTCAACTGGGAGTATTGAGCGTTAGAAATGCAAATATTGTCTGGCAAACTAACCGATAAACAGGAATTTATCTGCGAGTCTATCTGCTGTATAAGGCAGGGCTTTAACAAAAACCTTTATCCACATGCCTTTTGTTGTCACACCCTACGGGTTCATGATACCGTTTGGCGAATGGGCTTTACGAGAGCGTTGCTCTCGACACCCATCCTCCAAACG